>Ga0209376_1002262_pt1 | contig 18388 bp, 17 predicted proteins | sample GraSoiAngelo_134_FD_185891 | JGI IMG/M metagenome (GOLD analysis project Ga0209376, IMG submission 185891) | Grasslands soil microbial communities from the Angelo Coastal Reserve, California, USA - 14_0929_05_30cm (SPAdes) (version 2) | ecosystem: Environmental > Terrestrial > Soil > Grasslands ... | reverse complement strand
TTCATCAGCATCCCCACTGGCAGGTATGCGGCGAAGCGGCCAACGGCCAGGATGCAATTACCCGCGCCCGGGACCTCGCCCCGGATGTTATCGTGCTCGATTTTCTGATGCCGGGAATGAACGGGGGCGCGGTGGCCGATCATCTCTTGTCTGTGCGCCCACGCTTGAAGGTGCTCTATCTGTCTGGCTATACAGACAATTCTATCGCCCATCACGGAGTCATGGATGCCGGCACAGCCTTCCTACCAAAGCCCTTCACGCCTGCGGACCTTGCGCGCAAAGTCCGCGAAGTGCTGGATAGAAAGTCTACAAAGTAAAGATCTGCCGCAGAGATCAGCGAGGGAGTGACCTCCAGGTCCTACACCACCTCGTAGTCGCTTCCCTCCACATAGAAAACCAGACACTCGGAACAAAATTTTCCCGGGCGGGAAAGTGGCGCTCATAAAGAACCAGGAGGCATCTCCATTATGACGCAATTCACTCTCGCCTGGCATTTTCGTTGCAGTCAAAAAAATTTATTCGGAATGATTTTTCTGATTGACATCGTTTGAGCGGAGCGAGATAATCCCGCCCTCTCTTCACCGCGGAATATTGATGGACATGCGGTCATCCGCTTTTAGCCTCCTTCTGCTGTCCGGCGATCCTGACCTTCAAACCCAACTCGAGCAGGACCTCAAGAAGGCTTGGATTCCAGCCACCATTACCGTTGCCAAAGATATCGGGTCTCTACACCGAGCGATGGCCAAACGCATCTTTGACGGCGTGATCCTCGAGACCAAACGAGCGACGGTCAAAGACCTGGCAGATGTGCAGCGCGAAGTTGACCCGGCACACACCTTCATCCTGGCAGGGTCCCGTTCGGTAATCCGGCAAGCAGTCGGGACCGTGCAAGCCATCAGGAGCAGGACAGGGCAGTCTGCTGGCCCAGGCGGTCGCGAGATTTCTCTTGAGGACTATCTCGAGTCTAAGCTCTGTGATTTCGTGAAAGGCATGAAAAACGGCTCTGCCCGGAACCTGCACCCAATGTTGATCAGGGCGGTCGAGCGACCACTCATCAGTCATGCCCTCAAGGAAACGAATGGGAACCAGATTCAGGCCGCCCATTTGTTGGGAATGAACCGGAATACCCTGCGAAAAAAAATCACCGAATTACATATCCCGGTCAAACGGGAAAAGGCGCAAAAGGCCTGACCCTACGCAAAGGTCGGAGCCAGTACGAGCTCGGCAGTCTCCGGTGCGAGCGGTCATACAGTCTGCAGGATCCCCATTATCAACTATCTAACTAAGGAGTGTGCTATGACAAAAGAGGAGCTGATCGCAAAGATGGCATTGACGGCAGGTATTACCAAAGTTGCCGCAAGCAACGCGCTGTCCGCATTTACCGACAGCGTGACCGCCTCACTCAAGAAGGGGAAGCGGGTCAGCTTGGTCAACTTCGGCACGTTTTTGGTGGCCAAGCGAAAAGCACGAATCGGTCGCAATCCGAGAACCGGAGAATCCCTGCGCATTCCCGCCGCTCGAGTCCCGAAATTCTCCGCCGGGAAGGCCCTCAAGTCCGCGGTCAAGTAACGGCCCCGCCTCAGCAGTAGCGCTCGCAAAAGGGCGCAACGGCAGCACGATCCGTCGTGCTGCCGTTGCCTGCGCTATTCTTGACAACCCCGCCTGGGCTGGATTAGCATGGCCGCGGACGTTAGGCGCGTAGCTCAGGGGGAGAGCGCTACCTTGACACGGTAGAGGTCGACGGTTCAAGACCGTCCGCGCCTACCATCCCGCCAAAGGCATCGGACCGCCTAGGCGGCGGTTGAGATGCCTTTTTTTGTTTCCAGCGGATGCCGATCGAAACTCACCAGATCCGGATTACGTTACCCGACGGAATCAGCCGGCAAGTCTCGGCCGGCTGCACCGCCGGAGAGGCGCTGCGCAAGGACAGCGGGGCGCTGGTTCATGACGTCCTGGCGGTCAAGGTCAATGGTGTGCTCAGGGATCTGTCCGCGATTTTGACTGAGGACGCGTCGCTCGAACCGGTGACCTTTGCGTCACCGGACGGGAAGGACGTGTATCGGCATAGCAGTACCCACATCATGGCGCAGGCCGTGAAGGCAGTCTTCCCTTCCGCGCAACTCGCTATCGGCCCTGCTATCGAGGAGGGGTTCTACTACGACTTTGCCTTCGATCGTCCGTTTACCCCTGAGGACCTTGAGAAGATCGAGGCGCGGGCTCACGAGATCATGAAGGCCAACGTTCCGTTCAAGCGGATGGAGATGCCTCGGCAGGACGCGATCCGATTCTTCAAGGAACGGGGAGAGAACTACAAAGTTGACATACTGGAACACATCGAGGATCAGACAGCGTCGCTCTACAGCCAGGGGGAGTTCGTGGATCTCTGCCGAGGTCCCCATGTCCCATCAACTGGCCGGATCGGCGCACTGAAGCTCCTCTCGAGTGCAGGAGCCTATTGGCGGGGCGATGAACGGAATCCGATGCTCCAGCGGATCTACGGGACCTCTTTCCCGACCCGGGCCGAGTTGGATGCCCATCTGGCCAAGCTGGAAGAGATCAAGCGACGGGACCACCGCAAGCTGGGGAAGGAGCTGGACCTGATCACGATCCAGGATGAGATCGGGCCAGGCCTGGTCCTCTGGCACCCAAAGGGCGCGCTGATCCGCCTGCTGATAGAAAATTTCTGGCGAGAGCAGCATCTGCAGCAAGGCTATGACCTGGTCTATTCCCCGCACGTCGCGCGCCTTGACCTTTGGAAAACAAGCGGGCACGTGGACTACTACCGCGAGTACATGTTCGCCCCGATGAAGCTCGAGGCAAGCGAGTACCAGCTCAAACCCATGAACTGCCCGTTCCACATCATGATCTACAAGTCTCACCTCCGCAGCTACCGAGACCTGCCGATCCGGTATGGAGAGTTAGGTACTGTGTACCGCTACGAGCGGACTGGGGTGCTGCATGGATTGCTGCGGGTGCGCGGCTTTACCCAGGATGATGCCCATCTGTTCTGCCGACCGGACCAAATCGAGACCGAGGTCAGCCGCGTACTGGATTTCACCTTCTTTGTGCTCCGCACGTTCGGCTTTTCCGAGTTCGAGGTCTATCTCTCCACAAGGCCTGAGAAAGCGGTCGGTTCCCCCGAGCATTGGGACCAGGCGACCGTCGCGCTGGAAGCGGCGTTGAAGGGACGGGGAGTGGCCTACCAGATCGATCCCGGCGAGGGCGTGTTCTACGGCCCCAAGATCGATATCAAGATCAAGGATGTGCTGGGTCGGGCCTGGCAATGCTCGACCGTGCAGATTGATTTCAACAACCCAGAGCGATTCGGCCTGGCCTACACCGGTGAGGATGGGAAGGCGCACCGGCCTATCATGATTCACCGGGCGCTTATGGGATCGATTGAACGATTCTTCGGTATCCTGTTGGAGCACTATGCTGGTGCGTTCCCCACCTGGCTAGCGCCGGTCCAAGCCATGGTGCTCTGCATCACCGACAAGCAACGGGACTACGCCGAGGCCGTGACAGCTCAGCTCAAAGCAGCCGGCTATCGAGCCGAGGCGGACCTGCGGAATGAGAAAATCGGGTTCAAGATTCGAGAGGCGGAGAAGGCCAAGATTCCTTTTATGTTAGTAGTCGGCGACCGCGAGATGCAGGCCGGCACGGTGTCGGTTCGTGGGCGAAGCGGCGCAAACTTGGGCAGCCTGTCGGTCCCGGCAGTCATCGACCTGATCAGGGCCGACGTCTCGCAGGCTCTGCGAGCGCAGTAACCCTTTCAAAAGAGGTGCGGTATCGTCCCTAAGTTGCGTGTGAATCGGGAGATTCGGGTTCGGGAAGTTCGCGTGATCGGGCCAGAGGGCGAGCAGCTGGGTATCCTGCCCACGCCTGACGCGTTTCGAAAGGCCCAGGACATGGGCTACGATTTAGTGGAAGTGGCGCCGACCTCGCAGCCGCCCGTCTGCCGGATCATGGATTACGGCAAATATAAATATGAACTGAGCAAAAAGGAACATCAAAGCCGCCGGCATCAGAAGTCCACGCAGGTCAAGGAGATCAAACTCCGGCCCAGGACTGACAAACATGATCTCGAAATCAAAATTCGGCAAATCAAGGGCTTCCTGGCGGAGGGCAACAAAACGAAAGTCACGGTCACCTTTCGTGGACGAGAAATGGCCAATCAGGAAATGGGACGGACGATGATCAACACGGTGATCGAACAGTTGGCGGATTCTGGCACAGTTGAGTATGCGCCACGCATGGAAGGGCGGAGTCTGATCATGATCGTCGCCCCTAAAAGCTGAAGGAGTGAGTGATCACAGGGCTGACCTCCGTGCTCACGCTTCGCGCACGCCTCCAGCGTCCATAGCGTCAGTAGCGTCTATAGCGCAATAGACGCCGCACGCAAGAGACGTAACCTGGGCCCGCTTCACAAGACTCAATGGTCACGCGCGCAGTATAGAGTATTAGGTCAGCCTGGAGCCTCGAGCAGTGGTGTGAACTATCAAGGGAAGGTGGAAAGACATGGCAAGACTCAAACTGAAGACTCACAAGGGCGCCAGTAAGCGATTTAAGCGAACGGGCAGCGGGAAATTGCTTCGGCATAAAGCCGGCAGGCGGCATATCTTAACGAGCAAGGCTCGCGATCGGAAGCGGAGGCTCAAAGGAAAGAGCCCCGTGGCACCGGGTGAGCGGCATTCCGTGAGCCGGCTCCTGCCGTACAGCTCATAACGGGCGAGGAGCAGCGATCAAAGAAGGGCTCCGGTATGAGGACTGAGTCCCGGTATTCAGTCCTCGACACTCAGTCCTCACCATGAAGGAGAAAGACAATGCCTCGCGTCAAAGGCGGTCCCAAGACGAGACATCGCAGAAAGAAACGGCTGAAACTAGCCAAAGGTCAGTACGGCGCGAAGAGCCGACTGTTCCGCAGCGCGACCGAGTCGGTGGACAAGGGCCAAACTTACGCTTATGCCGAGCGGAGGAAGCGAAAGAGAAATTTTCGACGCCTGTGGGTCATCCGCATCAGCGCGGCGGTCCGCCAGCACGGGCTGACCTATAGTCGATTCATCAATGCGCTGAAGAAGGCCAACATCCTTCTCGACCGGAAGGTGCTTTCCGACATGGCTATCAAGGATCCGGCTGGATTTGACCAACTTACAACTCTGGCGAAGCAGCAGCTCCAGCCCGCGTAAAAGACCGTGAGGTGTGAGGCGTGAGGCGTTAGGAGAAGTTCCCCTGACGCCGCAGGTCTCATTTGCTCCTTACTCCTTACACCTCACACCTCACGGTTTCATCCCTCGCGAAGCAACGCATCAATTTCCAGTTCGAACGCCACGGCGGGCATACTCACCTGCCAGTGCTCCAGCGTTTCCGGATGCAATTCGCCAATCAGACCCAAAGTCCGGCCTTCAGACACAATGCGCCCGGCGCGCCCCTCGAGAAACGATGGGTGGCTCATGACTTCCAAGGTGTACGGCTGATTCAGATAAAACAGCAGGAGGTCGAGGCAGGAATGGACCTCGGAGAAGTTCGCGCCGGCGTGGGCAATCAGTGCACCCAGGACTGTGAGAGTCCGTGAGCCCATCTCATCCGTGGGATCCGGAACCGCCACCTCGCCGACTTCAAACAACCGGTGCGGATAGAACGAGCGGCTTGAAGCCGCTTCCACTCGAAGCAGCGACGGGGTGATCCATTGCCTCAGACAGGCATAGCTCTTGGACATGACGTTCTGCACCTCGACGAGCCGGTCCCACTCGCTTCCGCCAAGACGCATGCGCTCGACGAGCTCAAGTCGCGACGCAAGAATGTTCGAAATAATCTCCTGAAAGCCGAACCCGACCATGAGGTCCCGAATCCTGTCGGAAATCTCTTCTAATCGAGACAGGCTCCCCACCGTGAACTGGGTCGGCATCTCCGGCGTGAACCTGTCATAGCCCAGGCTGATCGCCACATCCTCCGCCACATCTACCGCGTGCATCAAATCGTGTCGATAAGGCGGGAGTTTGATTGAGACCTTGTTATGAGCAGCCTTGGCTTCATATCCATATGCACGCAAGACCGCTTGCATCTGTTTGGCGCCGAGCGGCTGACCGAGGGCAGTCTCAATAGTTTCGATCAGGATGGATTGAGGTTTTCCAAAGTCGAGGGGAGTCTGCACTGCCTTGCCGAGTGGGGTGGGAGAGGGATAACTGACCTCCACTGGTTTGATCGCCGCTCCTCGATCGGCCAGATTCACGGCCAGGATGTTCAGCGTCAAGACGACCATGCGCAGATCGGTACCGGTTACTTCCACGAACAGTTCTCGATCTCCCACCCGGACTTCCCCGACCTCCCGACTGTTGATGATCGGCGGCAGCGAGAGGACATGGCCCGCCTCGTCCCTGAACAGCGGAACCAACTCGTGCCCGGCCAGGATCGAACCATATTCCACCCCTTTCGGATGCAGAGCCAGGATCTCGCGCAATGACAGGGCCTCATCGAACCCTAGGGGTGTGAAGCGGACTTCGTCCGGCTTGACCAATCCATAATGGACAGGGAACACAATCTGGGGAAGCCGATAGAGCCCGATCGAGACTGTGTGACGTTTCCGTCCAAAGACGTCCGAGAGTTTTTCCTGAACCTGAATGAGCTGTGTTAATCCCTCATCTGTCACCGCATAGCCCACGGCAGTACAAGCGGCAACGTAGGGGCGCACGTGCTCCAGACCCGCTGACACCAGCAGGCGATGAGTCGGACGCTTCATGGATTTGAAGAACGGATAGGGTGAGGGAGCGCCAGCCAATTTGATCCGAATCTGGCGCGCAATCCCTTCGCACGACCAGAGGTCGGGCCGATTACTGTCCTGCAGCTCGATGCGCAGATTTCCGGTCTTGCTGTCCTGCTCCTTCAACTCTCCTTTGACCAGTGGCAGCCAGGCGGCAAGCTGATCGTCAGGGACCGGCTGGCCAACCAGCTCCTCAAAGTCCTTGCGATTGATCGAAACGGTCGGCATTTTGAGTCGTCGTTAGGGGTGAGGCGTGAAGCGTAAGGGGTTGTCTTTGTAACCCCTCGCCCCTTACACCTTACCCCTCACGGTCTTTTTTAGAAATGACTGCGTGTCGTTCGGATCATCTCCAGGTCAGTGGAGAACAGGTCCCGGATATCATGGATATCCAGCGCGACCATAGCCATACGGTCCAGCCCCAACCCCCAGGCGATCACGGGCACATCCACGCCAAGCGGCGAGGTGACCTCCGGTCGGAAGAGGCCGGCTCCACCTAGTTCGATCCAGCCCAACCGAGGATGACGTACGTGCAGCTCAACCGATGGTTCCGTGAAGGGAAAGTAGGCCGGTAGGAACCGGCTTTCTTTGGCCTGCGCCATTTCGCGCGCGAAGAGGTCCAGGAGGCCCAGCAATGTGCGGAACGTAATGTCCGGCCCCAGGACAATCCCTTCAATCTGAAAAAAATCCGTGGCATGGGTGGCGTCCACCTGGTCGTAGCGAAAGCAGCGCGCAATCGAGAAGTACTTGCCCGGCACCTGCGGACCTGCAGCCAGCCTGCGGGCGGATACTGCCGTGCCCTGGCTCCTGAGCACCAAGCGGCGAGCGCGGGTCTGATCGTAGTGATACCCCCATCCGGTGGACCCGGTCCTCCCTCCATTGCGGTGCGTCGCAGCGACCCGAGTGAGAAAGGGCTCGTCAATGCTCCTCGCATGGGTCGGCTCTTTCACAAAGTACACATCGTGGATCGCCCGCGCTGGATGGAACTGAGGCATGTACAGGGCATCCATATTCCAAAACTCTGTCTCGATCAGTGGGCCTCGCATCTCCTGAAACCCCATACTCACGAGCTTACGCTTCACCTGGTCGAGAAACTCGCGATAGGGGTGACGCTTGCCGGCAGCGAGGCGTGGCGGTCGCAGGCTGATTGTGTATTTTCTGAACCGTTTGGTACGCCAGGTTCCGTCCTTGAGCAGCTCCGGCGTCAACTGGGACACTTCGTCTGCAGGCCCCTGTTGAGCAAGGGCTTGCACGGCTTCCTCACCTTGGGGGGTCAACAGGTACCTACGTTCGATTCGTGCATCAATGCGAAACGGCTCTTGGGCGTTTCCCCGCCTGACGGCGTATTGCTCAATCACGCGACGCAGTGCCTCCGGGAATGAGTCGAGCTCTCGTGACGAACCGCGCAAATCGCGGAGCAGGGCGCGCAACGATTCTGCCATGGGACTGGGCGATCCCGTTGCTTCCACATACCCACCCTGGACAATCCGGATCGCCCCTTCTTTTTTCAGACAGCCGATCGCCCCGCTCATCTCGGTCGGCTCCAGACCCTCGCTGGCTTGGATATCCTGGATCGTGAGGCGCCTGCTGGTCTGTTTCCAGCGGCGAGTATTTTTCGAAATACCGCTCCCCGACCTTGGTCAGCGAGACAACCGGGGTCACCTTCTCGGACTCCACCCTGATGAGAGATTTTGTAAGGAGCCACTCAACCGCCATGCTCAACTGGGATGGTTCCAGCGAAGCACTCTGTGCGATCTGTTCTTCCTGGAGCGCCTGCGACGAGGAGGACAGGGAGGACAACCGGTGTTGATGGAGTGCGGTCAGGACCTTGATTTCAAGCGGGTGCAGGCTGCTCGTGAGCGAAGGGGTGTCCGCCATGCCTCACTCTACCGCCGGGCCGCGGCGGCTCCGGCACCCGGCATCGCCTTGCGTACGGCATGGCGCATGGCTTTGATGGTGGCACCGTAATCGGAACTGGAAAAGATGGCCGACCCGGAGACCAAGATATCCGCTCCGGCCTGGATAATGCGGGCGGCATTTTCCACTTTGACGCCCCCATCCACTTCCAGTGCGGCGCGGCTGCCGGTACGGTCGATGAGCTGTCTGGCTCGAGAAATTTTCTCGAGAACGGACGCGATAAAATGCTGCCCTCCGAAGCCGGGATTCACGGACATCACGAGCAGGAGGTCCGCGTCAGGGACGATCTCCTCAACCGAGCTGAGGGAGGTGGCCGGATTGAGTGTCACTCCCGCCTTGACACCCCCTTCTTTAATGGCTTGGACGGTCCGATGAAGGTGCGGGCAAGTCTCCACGTGGACCGTTAAATAGTCGGCCCCCGCTTCTGCAAATTCCTTAATAAACGAATCCGGATTCGTCATCATCAGATGCACGTCGAAGGGCAGCTTCGTCACCTTGCGAAGAGCCTCCACGATCGACGGACCAACTGTCAGGTTCGGAACGAAATGCCCGTCCATGACATCGATGTGGAGCAAATCGGCCCCTCCTGCCTCGACGCGTGCGACTTCCTCCGCAAGACGGGCAAAGTCTGCCGAGAGGATGGACGGCGCGATGAGGACGCTCCGGCGAGTCATACAGTATCGGCCTTTCGGAGCCGGGCCGCAAAAAATGCGTCCATAGGATAAGGAGCCCTCATGGTCGAGAGATCTCCTTGGGTATTCAGAAGAACACAGGCCGTTGGCGGAAGCCAGGACGAGACGGGCTCGCGTCGGAACTCAGCGTGGGCTTTACAGAAATACTCGATCACATCCTCGTTTTCATCAGGCTCAGTCGAGCAGGTACTATAGACTAACACCCCGCCAGGTCGCAAGAGGCGACCTGCCTGTTCGAGCATCTGCATCTGAGTCGCCTGATGCCGAACCACAAGACTCGCAGCCTTTTGCCATTTGCCCTCCGGATGTCGCCGCAACACGCCTAACCCGCTACAAGGGGCATCCAGCAGGATACGATCGAATGGTTGGTTCAAGAGTTCTCTCCCCACTTTTCCTTCTTGCCTACAATCCTGTGTCATATCTGCGTTGACTGTGGTGATAATCCGGACGCCGAGCCGCCGGCAGTTGTCTTGAAGTAACCGCAGGCGCCGCTGACTCCGATCAATCGCAACAATCTCGCCACGGTTCTGCATCAGGGCTGCCAGATGAGTCGCTTTCCCGCCCGGCGCGGCGCAGGCGTCCAGCACCCGCTCTCCAGGCTGAGGATCCAGGATGAGAGGGACCAACTGCCCTGCTTCGTCCTCTATATAAAAGGCGCCAGCCTGGAACTGTGGAAGCTCTGTGACTGGTCCGCACTTCTCCAGAATAAGGCCGACAGGACTGACCGCCGTGGGCCTGACCTGGTACCCTGCCCGGACCAGATCAGTCTCCAGCGCGTGACGGGTGAGGCGGAGAGTATTGGTTCGGATCGTCAGCGGCGGAATTGTGATTGTGGCGCGACAGAGCGACTGGGCGGTGGCAAAGCCGAAACGATGAAGCCACCGCTGGGCCAGCCATGCCGGGCAGGAATACCGGACGGACAAAGCCGCCACCTGATCCTGCGCTGGGTCAGGCCAGGGAGGTGCCGGGTTCCGGATCAGCGAGCGGAGCACGGCATTGACGAAGCCGGTCCAATGTTTGGATTGCCTGCGCTTGCCGAACCTTACGAGCTTGACCGATTCGTTCACGGCCGCCGAGGGTGGAACCTTCCCCAAATAGAGGAGTTGGTAGGCGCCCAGGCGGAGTGCCGTCCTGACCGACGAGGGAAGACGAGCGATCGTTCGATCCGCTACATGATCGAGCCGCCAGTCGAGGGTGGCCCTGTGACGGAGCACTCCGTAGACGAGCTCCAATGTCAACGCTCGATCACGAACGTCCAGACCAGCACGGCTGAAGCTGCGATCCAACGCGTCAACGGCGAACACTTCCGCACGCTCGATCGCCAACAGGGTTTCAAGCGCTACCCTTCTGGCGCTGCGTCGAGGGTGACCAGGACTGAGTGACGAGGACTGAGCGTGGAGATCAGGTTTGGCAGGCATGACTTTACTGTGCTGAGTCCTCAACGCTCAATCCTTGTGCCTTGTGCCTTGTGCCTAGCACCAGCCCGGGTGCGAGAGGATGTCCAGCCAGGTACTGGGCAACGCCCATTCGACGGCTGTTGACCGGCTGGAGCTCTGTAATGGCCAGCAGTCCATTTCCCGTTGCGACCAGGATGACCTCTTTGCGTGCTTCGATAATGGTGCCAGGAATTGCCGTGCTGGGCGGGCGGCCGGCCAGTCCTACTCGCCAGATGATCCATCGATCATCCCCTGCATAGGTATAGGCCCCCGGCCAGGGAGACAGACCACGTACCCTGTTCCCGATCTCGACCGCCGCGAGTTTCCAGTCAATGAGTCCGTCCTCTTTCTTGAGAAGAGGGGCCAGCGTCGCCTGAGCATGATCTTGCGGACGAGGGACTATGGTGTCGTCTTTAAGTCGGCGGATGGTTTCGATCAACAGCCTTCCTCCGACCTCTGCCAGTCTGTCTGCTAGCGAGCCGGCTGTGTCCTCCGGCTGAATCGCGACAGGTTCCTGAAGAAGAATAGCCCCCGTGTCCATCCCCTCGTCCATCAACATGGTCGTGATGCCGGTTTCCCGCTCGCCGTTGATGAGTGCCCACTGGATTGGTCCCGCCCCACGATATTTCGGAAGCAGGGACGCATGGACGTTGAGGCAACCGCTCGAAGGCATGTCCAGGAGGACCTTTGGCAGGATGCGTCCAAAGGCAGCCACGGCGATGAGATCCGGCCGCCAGGCTCGAAGTGGTTCCAGGAAGGCCGGATCCTTCATCTTGACCGGCTGTAGGATGGGGAGACCCTCCCGCTGACAGACCAGCTTCACTGGCGAAGCACCCAAGACCTGCCCCCGTCCTTTTGGTCGATCCGGTTGAGTCACGACACCGACCACTGAATTGTCTGACCGGAGCAAGGCTTCCAGTGGGGGGACCGCAAACTTAGGAGTGCCCATGAACACGATGCGCATCAGGCGTGCTTTAACACGCGGCTTACTGGAAATCAACTTGTCCGGGGCGTCTAGGCGTCTATTGCGTCGTTCTCGTCAGTAGCGTCTTCAGCGCAACCGTTCGACCAGCTCACGGTCCCGAGCGGAGTCGAGGGAGAGACGCTGCACGCGATTGACGCAACGACGCAAAGGACACACAACGCCTTGACTTGACCTACCCCCTTTGTTACCATCCCGCCGCGGGGTGGAGCAGTCTGGTAGCTCGTTGGGCTCAATTCGCAGGATTAGCAGGTCAAACCTGACAAGCGTCAACGAAGACGTCGTTCCGCCGAATATCGTGACGCGAGATCTAATTCTGCACTGGGCTGCGCAGAAGGAAACTTCTGTGCGACAACCTGTCAAATTCGGGGAAGCCGTTAGCGGGGTAACCCCGAGCCAAGCTTTGAAAGCCGTCAAGCTTTCAGAGAAGGTGTAGAGACTTAACGGCAGGCGCCCGAACGACGGCGAAGCCGGTCGAGGGCGAAGAGAAAGTCCAGACCACGAACTGGTTCATCCAGGCAGCGAAAGCTGTAGTGGTACGCATAACCCAAAGGTCGGTGGTTCAAATCCACCCCCCGCAACCAAAAGAATAGGTGAATAAGAAAAGGGGGTAGCCAGATGGTCGGCTAGCCCCTTTTCTTCTTTCCGCAGTTGAGCAATGCCCCGCGTTCAGCAGGAGAGCCGTGCCTACGTCAGCCTGAGCTTGGCCTTCATCGCCTACATTCTGCTCGGTTGTTCCACCAATCCCTACACTGACCGTCCTCAGCTTCTCTTGATTTCAGAGTCCCAGGAGTTGCAGCTTGGCGCGCAAGCCTACGCGCAGGTCCTCAGGGATCCCAAGGTGAAGATTTCGCAAGATCCTCGAGAGGTGGAACCGGTCAACCGGGTCGCGAAGCGCGTGATCGAGGCCGCCAAACAGTCCAAATACGCTGAGATGGCCAAGCAGTTTAATTGGCAGGTGATCGTCATCAAGGATGACAAGACCATGAACGCCTTCGCGCTACCCGGCGGCAAGATCGCCGTCTATACCGGCATCTTCCCGATCGCAAAGAACGAAGCAGGGCTCGCCGCCATCCTGGGACATGAAGTAACCCACGCACTGGCCCGACATGGAGCTGAACGGATGAGCCAGGGGCTCCTCACTCAATTAGGGTTGGAGGCCGCCAACATCGCCCTGGCTTCACAAGGGGCCAGTCCAATTGTCATGCAGACAGCCATGACGGCGCTGGGCCTTGGGGCAAACGTGGGAGTCTTGCTGCCATTCAGTCGGGCGCACGAGTCCGAGGCGGATTACATCGGCCTACTCCTGGCGGCGCAAGCGGGATACGACCCGCGAGAGGCCGTACGAGTCTGGGAGCGAATGGAGCAAGTCTCCAAGGGGCAACCGGCCGAATTTCTCTCCACGCATCCGAGTCACGGGACCCGCATTCAACAGCTTGAAGGATGGATGAACGAAGCCCTGTCCTACTATAAACCCCAACCTGGAACTCCGGCTGACCTCCCTCCCGTGTCGGTTCGATAAGGTAAGGCAGGCCTACCGAGCGCCTAGAGGCGTCTTCCCATTTCAGCCTCCGTCGAACGGTTGGAAGGACCAGTTCGCATCGTGAATATGTGGGCGAAAGCTGTCTGATAGAATAGAATGGTGAGAGAGAGAAGGACTTTTCGCCACAACCTAAGACATCTCATTGAGCCCGTTCGATGGCGACCCTTCGTGGAGCTTTGCTTACTCTCGGGATGGCCTGGCTGCTGGGCTGCGCACAGGAGGTCCGTCTGGTCAACCTCACCGATGGCGCAACCATCGAAGGGACCTCCACACTGTGGGATCAATCCGTCACGTTGACCATGCCCTCAGGAGAAATCGTGGAAGGCCACTATGTCTCTCTCGCGTCTGCGAACATCGGTCCTGACTCACTCTTTTATCGAGCCACTGTAGGTCAGATGCTGGGTGGGCATGTCAGCGGCCGTTTCCACGGGTACGCCCTTTTAACAGGGCAGAACGGGACGATCGTCGAGATGGTTTTCGCGAGCGAGTGGACCGGACACGGATTCGGCGTGGCACGGGCCGGTTCCGGCGAGGAATACCGGGTGACGTTTTAGCCACTGCCAAAAGCCCTTGGGAATTCTCTCAATATGAAAAATATGTTAGAAGAATCCCTAGCGATCACCAGTGCGGCCATTACGCCGCCGACAGCCTAACAGGTAGGGCGCTGACTTGACTCCACCCGTGATGATCAAAGTCCTGCTGATTGAGGACAACCCGGTTGACGCTCAACTGACGAAGGATATCCTCGCGGAGGAGAGTGCCGATCAGTTCGATCTCACCCATGTTGATCAAATGAGCGAGGCGATCCGGCGTTTGAGGAACGAACGTTTCGATGTGGTTCTCCTGGACTTATCCCTGCCGGACGCTCACGGCTTGGAAACCGTGCAACAAATCCAGGTCACAACGCCCAGTGTGCCGATCGTGGTGTTGAGCGGGTTCGACGACAAAGCCCTTGCGCTGCAGGCCGTACAGAGTGGAGCGCAGGATTACCTGGTCAAGGGCCGGAGCAGCGGGGAACTACTGGCACGTGCCATCCGCTATGCCATCGAGCGCAAGCGGGCTGAAGAACGCCTGATCTATCTCGCCCAATATGATCACCTGACCGGCCTGGTCAACCGTACCCTCTTTCGTGATCGCCTGACTCAGGCACTGGCCCGGAGCAAGCGCAAGACACAACCGGTCGGACTCATGCTCTTAGATTTGGATGGCTTCAAGACAGTCAACGACACGTTAGGGCATGACATTGGAGATCAGCTCCTCAAGGCTGCGGCGGACCGGCTGAAGTCTTGTGTGCGGGAGGTGGATACCGTCGCTCGTATGGGAGGCGACGAATTCACCGTCCTACTGGAAGGGGCTTCCGGCGAACAAGATATTGCCAAGGTCGCGGAACGAATCCTTGAAGCCATTGCCAAACCCCTGGTCTTGGACGGCCAGGCAGTCTCGGTGACTACGAGCATCGGAATTACCGTCTATCCTTTGGATGACCACGGCATCGACGATCTCTTGAGACACGCCGACACCGCGATGTACCGTGCGAAGGGACATGGAGGCAATCACTACCGGTTCGCCCTCGAAAGCCAAGTCACCACTCCACAGGAACGCCCATCTCCGTTGCCCAAAGGTTAGCCTGGCTCGTCCAGGACTTCCCGCACCTTGCGGGCCAGGTCCTCTGCCGTAAAGGGCTTATGGAGCACGACTGCACCCGGGACCACCGCCCCCTCGTATACCACCGTTTTCCCCATCAGACCTGACATGTAGAGGACCTTCAGGCTGGGGCGAACGGCCGTGGCGCGGTTGGCCAGCTCCGCTCCGCTCATGTGCGGCATCACCACATCGGTGACGAGCAAGTGGATGGGGCCCTCTTCCCGTTCCACAAGGTCCAATGCTACTGAGCCAGACGGCGCCACGAGGACGCGGAAGCCATGCTCCTCGAGGAACTCGCGGGCCAGGGTGCGGACCTCTGATTCATCCTCCACAAGCAGAATCGTTTCGGCATTGATCCGCATGATGAGGCTCCGCGGGACGCTTCACTGTAGCCCTGCCCCCCAGAGATACAAGAGTCGCTAGCGACCGATTTCCCCCAAGGGTTCATGGGTCACCATGAGCGCACCACGCGGGTTGGACTCTAGCCTATTGGAAACAGCCAGTTGGTCCCGCGGGGGGGAAGTCTGGCACTCGGGAGTGGTCACGAGGCCCCAATGCTGGTTGTCGTAGCAACTGTTGTCCAAGACCAGGGCTTCTGCATGATGAAACAGCAGGATTCCGCTCAACATGTTTTCGCGGCAGATGTTGCGGACGAGATCAGGATGCGTTTCGGGATCGCGGACGGCAATCCCGAAATGATGGTTCGCGTAACACAGGTTGTGAGCGACGCGCGGACGGGCCCCGGCGAACATGAAGATGCCGGACTCTCGATTGTGGCAGACCTCGTTGCCGATCAGGATAGGCCGACATTTTGGACCATACACGACCACTCCCGACAGAAGGCCTTCGGTCGCCCGACAGCCCGTGATCGTACAGGTGGAATCCAAAATATTCATGGCCGAATTCTGGTCGCTGCCGACGTACCGGAAGGTCACCCCCGAAAGGAGTCCGCTCGGCACTCGCTGCAGGTAGAGCGGCCCTCCACGCCGGCTGAATATCTGCACGTAATCCCGTCCAGCCCCGATGAGCAAGATCGGCCGCTCGATCATGAAGATTTTGTCCTCGTAGAGCCCGGGCCTGACAAAGACCTGATCATCGGGGCCGGCATCCTTGAGCGCAGCGCTCGGTCTTGGGTAGGCACCGGAATCATTGGCATCCACGATGAGCGTCTTGCCACCGGCTGGATTAGGAGGAGGCTCCTGCAGCGCTGGTGTCTGCGCATCCGGTTGGCCCTCAAGGGCGCCCGGTTGACCTCGACTCGGCTCTTCAGGAAGCTCAAGGGACACAGGGAACGGTCCAGGATTCCTTGCTGGTGGGCTGATCCCCTTAGCGCAGTCGCATTATTTCGGGCGCATCACGAGATGTCAAGACAGGGCCTGCCCCGATTCCGGTCTTGCCCAGGAGGCGTTTTCTCTGTTAAGCTCGCAGCGTGACGAGACTGTTTCGCAGGACATGAGGAGGGCCAACTCATGGGAGAAGTGAATCCCACGCCGGAAGCTGCCGCCAGAGTCATAGAAGACCTCACCGCCTTGGAGGTCGACCCCGACAAAGGGGAACGTCTCTACAAAGCTGCGTTGAATCAATCGAACAAAGGCGTGGCCTATCGCATGCTGTCCAAGTCTGTCAAAACGGGAAAACTGGACCTGGTCCATTACGGGTGCGACCTTGACGAGGAAGGGAAACCGACCACGAAATGGAGGATCAGGCGCATCCTGGAACAAGCCACCGAACGATTTGACAAAGAGATCGAGGCGATCAAGAAAGCCGTCAAAGATGACGGAGAAGAAGTCCAGGGAGCCTGGGTTCATGATATGACCGGCATTCCGGATGTCGCGGCCCAAGGCAAGAGCCTGGAGGAGTGGTCTCGCAAGATGGCGGCTGAAATTCGAAAGAAGCGCTCCTAGTGTCGCCAGTGTCTCATCTCAGGAGACCGGCCACGCAACGTTCAGAAGGTCACGACGTGGGGCTTCCCAGCTTGAGCTGGATGACCAAGCCCGCCTGTTGAAACGGCGCTGACCACCACATCAAGCCGGCGATGAGCCTCGCGAAGCGACGCCTCTACTGCTTCAGGGCTGCCGCCACGGGCCAAGAGAAACCCAAGGTAGCGAGTCCCCTCCGGAAGCGGGACCAGTTCCTGGCCAGGCTGCGCCGTAATCGTCAGTTCCTCGATTCCCTCGACCGCCCGTGCCTGAGCCTGTCCCCGGACCTCGCACAGCATCCCGCCGTAGGGAATCGGCAGCATCATGACGCCGGCCGCATGCTTTTCTCGCTCGAACGAAGGGATATCCATCCGAAGCGCATGACGTAGCAGCAACTCTTCCAGCGACATATCGGCAGCAAAGCGCAGGGTCTGGGAGCAGCGACCTCCGATCGAGCGCGCCGCCACTTCGATCACCCAGACGCCCCTGTCATTCACCCGCAATTCTCCATGCACCGGTCCTTCCCGCAGCCCCAGCGCGTCCGCCGCTCTTGCCGCACAGGCGACGATGTCCTGCTGGATGCGAGCAGGAAGCCGTGACGGCGTGACATAGATCGTCTCCTCAAAGAACGGGCCGTCCAGCGGGTCTGGCTTGTCGAAGAAGGCCAGGACCCGAAGCTGCCCGTCGGTCAGTAACCCCTCCAGCGCCACTTCCCTTCCCGGCACAAAATCCTCCACCAGAATCTGCTTGCCACCGTCCTCTCTATCCGCCAGGCCTAAGCTCAGCAGGAGTGTCGCGACGCGCCGAAAGGCACCGATGAACTCCTGCTCGTCGTTCGCCCGGATCACGCCGCAACTGGCGGACAAGATGAGCGGCTTGACGACACAGGGGTAGGCCACTTGGTGTGCGAATGCTGCCGGGTCGCCGTCAATGGGGAACACGGTGAAGTGAGGTGCTGGCACTCCCTGCTGGCGCAGGAGGGTCCGCATGCGATACTTGTTGCTGGCTGCAGACGCCGAGGCCACGGAGTTGTGCGGCAATCCCAGGGCCGCCGAGAAGTAGGCCGCCAGGACGCTTGTGTGGTCATCCACTCCGATGACGGCGTCAATCGGGTCGCGCCGGGAAAGCTCAACCACCTTGCGGACCGAGTCCTCAACGCGACGGAAATCAAGCGCCAGCAGAGCGGATGACTGCCGCTCCGCAAGTGCAGGGCCTCGTTCGGCGCCGACCGTCACATCCAGGTTCAAGCGCTGAGCCGCCTTGAGGAAGGCCTCTGCCCGGTACGTCGTTGTGGGGAGCAAGAGGAGGAGTCGCGGCATGTCACAACTTACTTGGAGACGGTTTGTCTTGATCGGTGGAACGTCTCCAATTGACGGTTCGCCTCCACAATCACCGCCAGCTTCTCGACCACGTCGGAAATCTTGGAGCCGGGAATGGCATAGTACCCTTCATCATCGCCAAGGCCCGTATACACACGGTTGCCGATACAACCGAAACTCGT
>Ga0209376_1002261_pt1 | contig 18389 bp, 15 predicted proteins | sample GraSoiAngelo_134_FD_185891 | JGI IMG/M metagenome (GOLD analysis project Ga0209376, IMG submission 185891) | Grasslands soil microbial communities from the Angelo Coastal Reserve, California, USA - 14_0929_05_30cm (SPAdes) (version 2) | ecosystem: Environmental > Terrestrial > Soil > Grasslands ... | reverse complement strand
AAAGATCGCGAGGAGCGCTATCACGACGCGCACGTGGCGCGCGCGGAAAGTGCGCGAGTGGGTTACGCTGGATCTGATCACATCGTACACGTTCAACCTGCCGTCGCCTGCCCCGACCGAGGTACCTGGTCTGGCCAAAGATGGCGGTAAAAATGTCAAGGTGAAGGACGGCAAGGAGAAAAACGTGATTCCCGTCTCCACCGCCGAATACAACCCCTGTGGCTGGCGCGGCTGGCTGAATAACACGACGATTACGCTTGGGATGCAGAACGTGTTCGATGAAGACCCGCCATTTGTGGCCGGCAGCGGCGAGAACGGCTACGACGAGTCGCTTGCCACGATCAAAGGCCGGTTCTGGTACATCCAGCTAAAGAAGCGATTCTAAGGAACCTGTTCGACTAGGGTTCTCAGCGGTCGAAGGCGGCCGAATCCTGCTTTTGTCATTCCGAGCGAACTCGAGGAATCTCTCACTGTTCTTGATCGCGCTTCTGAAGGAATAATGAGATCCTTCGACAAGCTCAGGATGACAAACTGGTCGGCCGAGGAATAAATTGAGGCTGAATGACAATTGATCGCGCTAACTCAGCACTTCTCATCGTCGCGCACGGCTCGACCGTGAACCCGGATTCGAGCGCACCGACGCTGGCGCACGCTGCTGAGATTCGGCGCCGGACGATTTTTGCCGATGTTGCCTGCGCCTTCTGGAAAGAGGAACCGAGTTTGCGCGATGCACTGTTCTTGTTCGATCCCGAGTCGGTTCGTGAGGTTTACGTGGTGCCGAACTTTATCAGTGAAGGTTATTTCACCCAGACAGTGGTCCCGCGCGAGCTTGAGTTGAACGGCCAGATCACGAAACGACCCAGCGGCCAAATCTGGAAATATTGCGAGCCGGTAGGAAATCATTCGATGATGACTGAGTTGCTGCTGAAACGCGCACGCGAGGTCGCACCTGGTGTCGATCCCGCTGAAACCAGCTTGCTGATTGTCGCGCACGGCACCGACTTGAACGAAAACAGCGCCGCAGCGGCAAAACGCGAAGCGGAAAAAATCTGTGCGCTCGCGAAATATGCGGCGGTGCTCAATGTTTACATGGAAGAACCTCCGCTCGTGTCGGATTGGCGGAAATTGACGAAGACCCAAAACGTGATCGTGGTTCCGTTTTTTATTTCCGATGGACTACACAGTTACGAAGACATTCCGAGGCTGCTCGGAATCGCGAGTGAACGATCGACGACCAATTCGCGCACGGCACCCGTCGAGATTTTCCGGCGCAACCGTTACGAGACTGATGGTCGGTTACTATTTTATTCGCCGTCCATCGGCACAGATGCGGGCTTCGCCGACATCATTATCGAGCAAGCAGCCAAATCAGCTGGAGTCTAAATCGGTTCGCGTGTGAAAACACGCCAGGCCACGCATCCCGAAGGGATAGCAGAAGATTAGCCGGTGGTGCAAACCACCGGTTTATCGTATAAAAAACCCCAAGCCCCGGCAAGGGCGAGGCAAACAATCACTCCATTATGCCATTAACACACCTGAGCGTGCATTATCACGTCGTTTTTGGAACGAAAAATCACGAGCCTGATTCCGTCGCCCTGCTGGGGGCTAATCGTCTTTTCGGTCATCATCCCCCGGTGGTTTGCACCACCGGCTAATCCACCAGGCTCCTTCGCAGACCGTGCTAGGCGAAATTAATCGCAAAAACTTGAAATCCCGCTCGCGCTTGTTTTCTTTTGAACGAGATTGCTCTCCCGCGAATGAAAGAAACGACCTGCAAGAAGCTGCAAGAGATCGGGGCATTCGCGCTCGCCGGCGGGTGCACGCCAAAGAGGATGAAGCAACTCGTGGAGATGATTCGCACGGCGCGCAATTATCGCTGGGTCGCCGTTTACAAGATCGTGAACGAGGAGTTCGTGATTCTCGCTGGCACTGGTAACGAGCCGCCGACCTACCAGCGTTTTCCAATCATGCAGGGCTTGTGTGGCGCGGCGTTGGACTCCGGCGACCCAATCATCGCGGGTGACGTGCATCACGATCCGCGCTATCTACCCACATTCCACACAACGCGCTCAGAGATCGTTGTCCCTATGAGAAATGAGCATCGGCATATTCTCGGCATGTTGGACGTGGAGAGTGATCAGTTGAACGCATTCGGCGAGGAAGATCGACAATTTCTGGAACGCGCCGGTGGTCTGATCGCGCACTGTTTGCATTAGAGATGCGTGGCACAGACATCTTGTCTGCGAGGCAGGCGGGCGTCTCGCCTGCCAAATGCCTCGAAAGCGTTCGGGGTTGAGAGGCGTGCCGACCTCCATCGACTCAGTGCTCCAAGCTGCGCTAACTGATCGTTTCCACTTGGGTCAAATTCTGGTCCAGAAAAGAAACGACGATTTTGTTTTATCGCACCGCGATGATGAGGTTTGTACTGATTTGCAAACGTTTCGAAACGCAGAAGACGCAGTCGAGATCGCGAAATATGATGAGGCTGGAAATTATCGTTCCCTCAAAACGGCCCCGGATTTGCGTCGTGGCTGGCGATTGGAGCTTTCGACAAGCCCGGAATTGAAGCGGGCGCTCGATTATTTTTATCCGGGCAGGCTCGCTGTCTTCGCTGCTTGGAAAAGCGACAAACTGCAAACCACACTCTTGCGCGAGACGTTGGAGAGGCAGTCAGGAATGTACCGCGTCGCCGCGAAAATTTCCGACGAACAGATCGATAGTGCCGTGGGAGACTTTTGCCGGTCTGACGGCGGATGTTTGCGCACGATTTTATGGAAACGCGATCAGCATGGCACACTCCCATCGACAAAGCTGCCGCTAAAAAAAATTGATCCCGCCTACGATCAGATCAAAGCGCTGGGTCGGCCGGGGTCAACGACCCCGGCTACAGCGACAATTCCGCTGCTTTGCCAGGAGGCGTGCAATCTCCTCGTGGCCGAATGCCGGAAAATCGTGAAAGGCGAATGATCATTCGCGCGCGCACCGTCGCGACGATGGATGGACCGCCAATTGAGGACGGCGCCGTCGCGATTTCCGGAAATCGAATTATTGATGTTGGAGAATTTCCTGGGGTTTCCGCGCGGCACTCGGGGCAGGAAACTGTCGACCTTGGCGAGCAAGCGCTGCTGCCCGGACTGATCAACGCGCATTGTCATCTCGATTACACTTGTTTGCGCGGCAAAATCGCGCCGCAAAAATCTTTTGCCGATTGGATTCGGGCAATCAACGCGGAAAAGGCAAAACTTACCGCAGACGATTATCTCGCCTCGATCACCGACGGTTTCGCGGAAGCAAAAAGATTCGGCACGACGACAGTCGCGAACCTCACCGCGTTTCCGGAGTTGGTTTCACAGATTCGCTTGCCGATTCGAACGTGGTGGTTTGCGGAATTAATCGATGTCCGTGACCCAAGTCGCGCAAATGAGCTTGTCGATCTTGCAATTAAATCGTTTGGTAGGGCGCGACCGCCGGGCGCGCCGTGGGGATTGGCGCCGCACGCGCTATTTACAGCATCGAGAGATTTGTACCGTCGCTGCGAGGAAGGCGCGCGACAAAAGAACATTCTGTTGACGACACATTTGGCGGAGTCGCGCGAAGAAATGGAGATGTTTCGCGACGGGTCGGGTCCGCTCTACGAATTTATGAAAAGCATTGGGCGGTCGATGGACGACTGCGGGAAAGAGACGCCATTGGCGAATTTTTTAACAGTAAGAGCTTCCTCGACTGCGCTGCGTGCCGCTCGAGATGACAAGGACTGGTTGATCGCTCATCTCAACGAACTAACGGAAAGCGATCTCGATTTGCTCGAAGCAGCGAAGAGAAGATTTCATGTGGTGCATTCGCCCCGCAGTCACGGTTATTTCGCGCACAACCGATTTCCCTTCGAGAAATTGCGCGCCCTTGGATTGAACATTTGCCTGGGGACCGATAGCCTCGCAAGCAATGAGAACTTGAGTTTGTTCGCCGAGATGCGCGCTTTTCAGCGCAGCGAGCCCCAGATTTCGCCCGACAAAATTCTTGAAATGGTGACGGTGAATGCTGCGCTGGCGTTGCATCAAGAAAACGCGCTCGGCCGGATTCGACCCGGGTTTCTGGCGGATCTCATAAGCATTCCGTGCAGCGGATCACCGAATCCGTTCGAAGAAATCCTGGCATTCCCTGGGCCAATCGATTGGATGATGGTGAATGGAAGGATATAGCCGATGCATCCAGCTTGCGACCAATTTCAAAAAGCAGGACAATCGTGCCGCCGTTAACCTACCTTAATGAGTACCGCCAAGAAGAGCGCCCTGCGCACGCGCGACATGGAGTGCATCAACTGGATCGAATTTCGCGAATGGGTTCCGGCGAAAATCGATACGGTCCTGCTGCCCCTAGGCACGCTTGAGCCACACGGCGTCGCACCCAATGGAACGGACATTCTCGCGCCAGTGGCAATGGCGCGCGAGATCGCCCCGCGCGTCAACGCGATGGTCGCACCGGCGGTTCCCTATGGATTCACTGGAATGCTGGATGCATACCCGGGCAGCTTCACCATTCCCGAAGAAGCCTTTCGCAGTTATGTCCGTGCCGTCCTTACCGGGCTGGCGAAGAATAAATTCAAAAATATTATTTTGCTAAACGGCCATGGCGGCGGGCAGACCGCCATTCTGGGCGCGCTCGCGCAGGAAGTCGGACGCGACACGGGCGCGAGAATTCTGGTCGTAAACTGGTGGTCTTATTGCAGCGACGTGACGCTGGAAGTATTCGGCGAAGATGGCGGCCACGCAGCGGAAAACGAGACCGCATACATCCTGGCGATCGATCCCGCTCTTGTTCAGAAAGCGCACTACAAATCAGAGATGGCGACTGCGATTCCACCACCCAACACGTGGAGCGCGTATCCGTTTCCATCGACCATCATGCTTTACAAAGAAGGCCAGGGTTATCCGAAATTTGATCCGGTAAAAGCGAAGACCTATTTCAGCAAAGTAAACGACAAAATCGCGCGCCTGATTCGGGAAACGATTAAGAAATGGGACATGACGGGAGTGTAAGCGCGAGGTCTGGATAACTGGATGCTCGATGCTGTATTGGCGGCCGTGTCGGCTGCAACCCCAAATTCCTGCAGGCGACACGCCCGTTCGGCTATCGCTCAGGGCAGGCTCTGCCACTACAGGACGTTTGGCGTGTGAATTGCTTGCTTGTCGCCGGCTGCACCGGTAAATTCGGCGTATGGCCGGACACGGAATGCACCAGTCGCAGAACCTCGCCCTGCAACAAATTCTCGCGCCGCAGCTCCAGCAAAGCCTGCTCATCCTCCAGACGCCATTGCTTGAGCTGCGCAACCTGGTTCAACAGGAAATGGAGACGAATCCCGTACTCGAGGAATTGCCGGATGACCCGAGTCTCGACGGCCCCAACGGCGCCGAGCCTTCGGCCGACACCAATTTCAAGGAGGAATTCGAGAAGCTGGCGAGCCTGGATGAGGAATGGCGCGATTACATGGCGCAGTCGAGCAGCTACAGCGGCGGCTCGCGAGAAGCGAGAGATAAGCGCCAATTCTTTTTCGATTCCATCGCCACGCAGGAAACACTTCAGCAAAATTTGGTAGGACAACTGAACCAGACGGCGCTCGGTACCGATGATCGTAAGACAGCAGAAATGATCATCGGCAACATCGACGACAACGGATTTCTGCAAAGCACGCCGGAAGAAATGGCACTCAACTCCGGAATTCCGAAGGAAGATTTCGAGAAGATGCTTACGCTCATCCAGAGCTTCTATCCACGAGGCGTGGGCGCGCGCGATTTGCGCGAGTGTTTGCTCATTCAGTTGCAGCGTGAAGGGAAAGAAAGCAGCCTCGAATACAAAATTATCTCGGAGCACATGGAAGATTTGGGCAAGCGGCGCTTTCCCGAAATTGCGCGACGAATGGGCATCAGCGTGGAGGAAGTGCAAAAGGCCGCCAACAACATCGCGCGGCTGAACCCACGCCCAGGTCAGGTCTTCGCCGCTGCTCCGCAAAACTACGTGCTGCCGGACGTGACCGTCGAAAAGGTGGATGGCGATTACCAGATTATCCTAAACAACGAGCAAATCCCCCATCTGCGGATCAGCAATATCTACAAGGACATTATCGCGCAGGACAACAACGGCGCTGACGTCAAAGATTACATCCGCGACAAAATCCGGAGCGGCAAATTCCTGATCCGATCGATTCATCAGCGCCAGCAAACCATTTCCAACATCGCGCACCAGATCGTTTCGCGGCAGCGCGATTTCTTTGAGCACGGCCCATCGCATCTGAAGCCGATGACCATGGGGGACATCGCCGATGCGATTGGCGTGCATGAGACCACGGTGAGCCGCGCCGTGTCCGGCAAATACATGGCCACCCCTCAGGGTATTTTCGAGATGAAATACTTTTTCACGCCCGGATATCAAACTGCTACGGGCGAATCGATGAGCAACACCAGCGTAAAAGAAGCCATCCTCGATCTAGTGAAGCACGAGCCTGGCAGCTCGCCGTTGAGCGACCAGGAGATCGTGGAAATTCTGACCGAGCGCGGCATTCCCATCGCTCGGCGCACCGTCGCCAAGTACCGTACCGAATTGAACATTCTGCCGAGCCACATGCGGCGGAAATACTGACGCGAAGCGTCGGTAATTCGTTAAAAGAGTTACATCGTTACAACGTTACATGGCTGTAGTGGCGGCTGTGTCAGCCGCAAAAAGGTAGGGAGCAACACCAGAGTGCGGGTGGCCAACTGTCCTTAAAAAATCTGTGTTTCATCCGTGTCCATCTGTGGCTAAATAATCCTGTCCATGGATCGTTCTCTCCGCGCTGCCGTGATCGCCGAATGGCGCGGTCTTCCCGAAAGGAAAACGCGGCCTGATCGGTGGCAATCACCGGCTGACTTGGTCCCAAAAATGATGCAACGGCTCGGATTGCGCGAGCGCTTGCACGAAACAGAAGTGATCGAAGCCTGGTCAAAAATCGTCGGGGAATTTATCGCTGCGCACTCTGCACCGGTCGCTTTGCGCGAAGGCGTTCTTTACGTCCGCGTGCTCCAACCGGCCCTGCACTACGAACTCGAACAAGTCTCCAAGACCGAAATCCTGCGAAAACTAAAAAAACGCTTCGGTAGCAGAACCATCCGCGACATCCGCTTCAGGGTTGGCTGATTAGAGCTTACGTTTCTTCGGTTTCTCTGGCTCGTGAAAGGTGATCTTCACCGACTGGACGGTATTCTTGTGCTTATCAGCGCTCAGGCCGATGGTTACGAACTGGATCGGCGCGTTTGCGCCGCCGCCTACATCCCATTGGACACCGTATTGGACGGTTACTTCGAGCTTGTCGAATTTCAACTGTCCCAGCGTTGTCGCTGTCTTTACGGCTTTCGCTGCACTTTGTATTGTGCTTGCGAGTGCATCATCCAGCGGTGGTGGTTTCCCAAGCATCTTCTTTGCCGGAGGCACTGAGTAAGTATAAGTAACGTCGTTTACAACGTCGTCCTCGTGCGATACACCGAATCTAAAAATGAAAACGTTGATTGTCCCTCCGAGTGTCGTCGCTGTTGTAACCTTGAAATCAAGTTCGACTGACTCCAGAGGTGGTAGAGCGTCTTTTCCGCTGCCAAGACTGTCCTGGTATTTCTGCAGTGCGTCCTGCACCTTTTTTATAACTTTATCTAGAGGCTTGGCATCCGCAGGCGCAACTCGTGTTGCCACGCCCATTTTGGTGATCATGGCGCGATCTGACAAGCTTCGCCGGATGAAGTCAATCTCATTTTTCGCCTCAAAATCATGCATCGATAAAGTGGCGGCGAAGCTCGCATACCGTACCGGCTTGAGCTGAGATTTATATTTTTCTTTCGCGTTGGCCTACCTAAACTTATACAGCGTGTCGGGTCGTCCGAGCGCTTGTACGAGACAGAAGTGATCGAGGCATGGTCGAAAATTGTCCGGGGCTTCATCGCCGCACACTCAGCCCCGGTCGCATTACGCGAAGGAATTCTGTACGTCCGGGTTCTCCAACCCGCATTACACTACGAGCTCGAACAAATCTCAAAGACCGAAATCCTGCGAAAATTGAAGCAACGCTTCGGCGCGAAAACGATCCGCGACATCCGTTTTACGGTTGGTTGATGCGCATCGCTCGCTATTTCTGAGGCTTCTTTTAGTACGGGCCTTCCGCATTGTAGTCGCGTTATTCTCCTGTAAACACGTGCGCGGTCTCGACGTGTGCTTCGCTCGAAAAGGCGGGGACGTGAGTCCCAATCTCACGTGACGTTCTTGAAGTTTCGCAGCGATGATCTCCGCCCGACGCGCGGAAGTAACGCTAAGTTTTCTTCTTAGCCTATTCGTCTATTAGGTGTTTACCCCCCGGTTGGCTACTCAAGCATTGCGAACTTTTGTTGTATCCCGTGATACACATGTATCCACTCTTGGTGTCGATCTTGTAAGAAGTATTCGCTCTGATAATCACCCACATTCCCTCGTTTACTTGAATGGAATCGTTAATCGTGAGCGATCCTCGAACGACGTAACGAAAAATGTCTTCGTTGTGTGAGTGTCGGCGAACATGGGTCCCTGGCGGAACCGTGACGGTGTAAAGCATGGTAATGCCATAGACCGGCCAGGGCACCTTTTTGATGTGACCGTCCCTTAACGTTGGCATGGTCACTTTGGTTGAGAGGACAATGGGTTTTTCCATTTGATGCTGGATCTTTTCGATCCGGGCAATGTAGGTGGACAAGGTCTCAAGTATTTTAGCCATAGTTTATCTCCGATCTGGTGTATTGGTTTTCTGGATACTATCATGAAGTGAATTCTGGGCGATCATTTTTTGAAAGCGCGGATGGTCACGTAGTGAATCCCAAGCGGGATCGAGTTTGAGAACATTCAGAGTAACACCTGCCGGTAACGTCACGCAATGCTCAAGCAACGATATTGCCATGTCTCGTTCTCCCACCATGGCGTAGATTTGCGCCAACCCGAGGGTCATCCTGACTCCGTCCAGCGCATCTTGGGATTCCGGCCGCAATTCAATCGCGCGTTTGCCTTCGCGAATTGCGTCGTCTTTGCGACCGAGTCCAGCATAAGTTTGCCCGAGAAGGATGTGTCGCGAAGGATCGAGCGGACTCTGTTGAACTCCTCGCTCCAAAATATTTTTTGCTTTCTCGTAGGACGCGCGAGCTTCCCCGTCGTCGCCCAATAACCGATAAACCGATGCAACCAGAAGCGTTTTTGGAATAGGCGTGGGTTGCATCCAAGCTGACAGGCTCTCAAGCGCGCTGTGCGCTAGAGCTTCGAGTGCCTCTTTGTATTTCCGTTGAAAAAGTTTGAGCTGAAATCGCGCAAGCGTCTCTCGTCCGTCGGGATCTACGCCTTGGGGGATCTGTGAGAGCAACCGTTCCATCGCTCCGATGTCTCCTTTCGAATCAATATCCAAATAGGCCCGGAGATATCGATTCATAAAAAAATCGGGGGCGAGTGCTATACCGCGGTCGAGGGCCTGTTCTGCGGCGGGAAAATTATTCAGCGCGCGATAATTGTCGGCGAGATTTGCCCAAAGAGATCCATCCTTGGGATTGAGCGATGCTGCTTTTTCAAGATCGACCGTGGACTGGGTCCAATTTCCGCGACGCCTCTCGATTGAACCGATAACGAGAAAAATATCCGCGTCATTGGGCAATCCCTGTTTGGCAATCGCAAGTTCCTGCAACGCTCCGTCATAATCGCGCTCACCGCGATAATGCACGTGGCCCAGCGCGAGATGACCCTCGGGCAAATCAGGCTGCAATCGCAGCGACTCATTCGCAGCCACTCGTGCCTTTTCCAGCGAAGCCGGATTGCCTGTATTGAGGTAGTCGGCGCTTGCCACAAAAGAAAGCCGCGCAAATGCAAGTGCGAACGATGGGTCGAGCTCGATTGCCTTCTGGTAGAGCTGGATGGCTTCTTGAGATCCGTCAACATTCTGCGCCTGAAGATAAATCAGGTAAGCTTCACCACTCTGGGTTGGCCTTTGTTGCAGACGTGTTTTTTCCACCGGGGAAAGTTTGCTGCGAAGCTGATCGGCAATTTGCTGCGCGATTTCACTCTCAATTGCAAAGACATCGGTGAAGTCTCGATCATAATGTTCGGCCCAAAGATGGCTGTCGGTGCGGGCATCGATCAATTGAGCTGACACGCGAATGCGCCCCCCGGCGTGTTGCACGCTTCCTTCAACCACGTGCGAAACACCCAAAGCTCTTGCGATCTCGCGCAGGTTGCGCTCGGGACCGCTCTTGTATTTCATCACGCTCGTACGACTGATGACCTTCAAGTCCGCGATCTTGGCGAGGTCCGACAGAATCTCGTCCTGAACGCCGCCAGCGAAGAACGCGTTCTCCTCGGACTTGCTCAGATTTTCAAACGGCAGCACAGCGATGCTTTTCTCCGGGATGGTCGTTATACCCACACTCTTCGCCTGTGACACGGGTTTGGCCTGCTGCTTCAAGACTCCAAAGTACAGGCCAGCAAGCAAGAGAACGCAGAGCGCCATAATGCCACCGACAAGCAGCTCTTTATTAGTTGGATTTTTGACGAAAGTCGTCCTTACTCTCGACTGTCCTGATGGAAGCTGGAGCCGTTGTGCAACCTCGACTGCCGATGAAGGTCGCCGCGATGGATCCTTAGCCAGACAAGCCGCTACCACTTTTTCCCAAAGCGGTGGAACGAACGCCGGCTCGATATCCAATTCCTTGCGCCGCTCTTTCATCGAAGGAGCAACTCGCTCGCAAATTTGCCGATCGATATTGCCCGAATAGAACGGCGGCTTGCTGGTAAGCAATTCGTAGACGCTTGCGCCTAACGAGTAGATATCGTCGAGATGTGTGGCGCGCTCCCCATCCAGCTGTTGTGGGCTCATATAAATGAGCGTGCCGCTCCGACCTTGCTCCATCGTCAACCGGCTCACTGAATCACTGAGGCTGCGCGCTATACCGAAGTCTGCCACCTTCAGATCGCCTCGTTGATTCACCATCAGGTTTGCGGGCTTCAAGTCACAATGGACGACGTTCGCGTGACTGTGCGCATAATCGAGCGCGTCACAAAGCTGACTCGTCCAGATAGCAATCTCATCCGGTTCAAAGACTTTCTGCTCTTTCTCAGATCGCAGGTTCGATAACGTTTCGCCATCGATATATTCCATCGAAATGCATCCGGAGCGTTCGTCGTGTACGAAGTCGTGAATCCGAACGATATACGGATGAGTCAATTCGAGACAGCGCTTTGTCTCACGCTTGAGCTGATCAAACACCGAACGATCTTGGATCATTAAGTCGGGAAGGAATTTCAGCGCGACATCGCGCTCCAGTTCTTCATCGCGTGCCAGCCAGACAATTCCCATTCCGCCTCGTCCGAGGACCTTGACCAGCGTGTAGCGGCCAAAGACTTTTTGTCCACTGGCGAACTCACGCGACGTCGCCGCTGCGACATTACCCGCGGGCTCGTTAGTCACTTTGATAGAGTATACATCATTAAGATAGAAAGGAAGTTTAAAGCTGGAGGGCGGAACCTCTTCGGATTCGCGCGGGCTCGCTCGCCCTCATATGAGACGCTTTGCGTCTACCACGACTTTTCCGTAGAATGTCCCTAAGTGAGCGTACCCCCAGAGGAAGGTGCCTGGCTCGAAGCGGCCGATGGCAAACGCCATCCGATCCACGGCAGTTGCTCGCTCGGACGAACCGCCGCCAACACGATCGTGTTGGAGTCGCCGAAAGTGTCGCGCCGACACGCGCTGATTCATCTGCAAAATATCGGCGAACCCTGGCTGATAGATTTCGGCAGCAGCAACGGAACTTTTTTGAACAAGCGACGCATTCATCAACCGATTCGACTGAGCGACGGCGATCAAATCACAATCGGAGATGAGGTTTTCAAATTCCGTCAACCGCTCGCGATTTCAGACGAATACAAAACGGTCGTGACGCAACGAACGTTGCGGGAAATCGAGAATATTCCTTGCTGGCTTCTCGTCGCGGACATTCGCGATTTCACGCGGCTCAGCCGGCGCATGCAGAGCGAGGACTTGGACGTTCTTCTCGGAGCATGGATTTTTAGTTGCAAGGAGATCATCGAGAATCAGCACGGGATAATTAACAAATATCTTGGCGATGGCTTTCTTGCCTATTGGCGGGACGCCGCGACGAGTCCGGAAGACATCGTTGCGGTAATCTCCGCGCTCAAAGAATTGCAGCGAAAAGAACGGCCGGAGTTTCGCCTCGTTGTTCACTTCGGAGCGGTCGCGATTGGGGGAGTCGCGTCGATGGGCGAGGAAAGCTTGATGGGAGGCGAAGTGAATTTGATTTTTCGTCTGGAAAAGCTGGCGGGCTCGTTAGGCGAGCCTTGTTGCCTGAGTGAAACGGCACACACGACGCTACACGGACTCGTTCCGACACGTTCGCTTGGTGAATTCGAGTTGAAAGGCTTTGAGGGAAAGTGCGCGTTCTTTGCTCTTTAGCTCAGCGAGATCAGAGTCAGGACGTAAGTCCACGCGCCATTTAAAAGCTAGCCTTGAGATTTCCACTCACATCGGCCCGATTTAATCGGCAAAATAGGTCACACCGTCAACTATTCCCCGCATTCGTTCAGCACTTAACCGCGGTTATCTTTTCGGGATCGCGAGCCGTTACGGTGTGAGTTGTTTCGTAAAAACTGCGTGGAATCGTTGACGATACGCGAGGGAAAGAGATCCGAAATCAGGGCCGAACGCGGCAAGATTCAATACGATCATGACGAGGGCGAAAAGATACATTCCCATTGTCAATCCGATGGCGACATGCATCCCCAGAATGCAAACCAGCCAAACGGACCCAGTCTTTTTCATCCAAATGAAAAATACATAACCAAGTTCGAGTAGACAGATTGAAATTCCGAGGATAGGCAGAAGGTATTTAAATCGAATAAGAACGTCCGGTGAAATGATGTTAAAAGGTGGTCGTGTCATTGATCGCCAGAGATTTGTTCCATCCCACCAGCCGCTGCCCAGGCATTTCGCCAGGCCTCCAAAAAAATAAACGAAGCACAGGTGCAACTGTAAGACGCGCCGCCAAAAGCCTAAAAGTTGTGGATCCTTCGGTTTTGTTTTTACAAGCCGGTGATCAAGGGAGTACCGATCAGGCAGCGGCGACAACATCAAATAAAATAGTCCGATGGTCATGAAGTTATCGGCGCCGTATGCCAGTAACCCGCCACTTTCAGCTGCGCAGAGGTGAAGAAACCAGGCAATAATTGCTGCCGGGCGGCAGAAAAGTCCCAGCAACAAACAACATCCCGCACAAAGCAAGCAGGCCCAGGCAACAGAAAGTACTGTTTCTTCGCCGATGCCGATGTGGCCGCCAAGAGCAACAAGCCAGCCAAGTTTCGGAATGAGACGACTGTCGAAAGAGGTAATGGCCTCTCCCAATTCGCGGCTGACAAGACCGCTGCCAGTCCTGGCGAACAAGTAATTCCAGTCACTTTTCAAGAACAGCGCGTAGACTGCGACTTGCAGACCCAGGCCGATACGCAAAACGGCCAGCCACTTATCGGTTTCTGGCGGAAACAGAAAGTCCATCAATCGCTTCCACCATCGTCGTAGCCATGTCATCGCGTTGTTGACTGGTTTTCTTTGTTACGAAGGCTGAAATCGAAGCTGAACAGCGGTTGGAACGATTCTCTTTTTCCATGTTCAAAGTCGCGGATGCCAGGCTGGTTGACCGATCCGAAAATGGCCCGAATCTTTTCCACATCACGGTGCTCCTGCCAAACCGAGAACGCGAGCATTTTGACGACCACTTCCCGCAAAGGCTCGTAACCGGGCTCCGCCAACCTGTCTAATAAACTGTCCAAACGCAGGGCGGCGGCTCCACCACTCACATGTGGCGAATCATATTCTACCCGGCCATCATGATAATATAGTTCCAGGATCAATCTGTGGTACCCTGGGACGTTCGGCGCAAAAAAGGTGTATCCCGATTGGCTGCCCGCAGCGTCCAGATAGGTCGCTATACCCCGGCGCACCGGATTTGAGGCAGCCATCTCCTTCCCCAACACCGACGCCGCAGCCAGCTCGCCCTTGCGCGCGTAGCTATCAAACGCGGACGGCAATATGGTCAGGCCGTCCGCGACAAGCGAGAATATCCCGGCAACGCAAACTGCTGCTATGAGGAAGAAATGTACCCCGGCCCAAGCCGCGTAAATGCGCTTAGCGCCCAAACCACGTCCTTCAGGTCACCGAACTAAAACGGCGAACCAGGCTTAAAATGCCTTCGCGACTAATTTCAAATTCTCAGTCGAGGCAAAGCTCTCCCTGGTCATGGGTAGGACTTGCTCAACGAAGCGAAAAGCCGCGCCGCTGGGGCTGGAGTCTGCATAAAACAGTGTTGCTTTATCAGTTTGAATACTCTTCAACGGACGAGCCAGAGTGCTTCGGTTATGAGTGGGCGTATGCATTGCAAGGGCGCTAACCCCGACAACTGCTGCCACCACGAGTACTGCCGCGACAAAACGTTTAGCGATTTCCCCTTTGTTCTTTTTCATAACGTGGCAGATAAGTGGGAGTTACCTTTTTGTCAAGAACCAAAAACAAGAAGAATATTTTCGCACGGTCGGATTGTGTTGGTCAATTGACAATCGAATGATCATCGAAGAAGGCACGCCGAAAAGTGGCGCAACTTTGCAAGTTGCGCTTAAATAAAGAGCAAGTTAGAAACTTGCTCCACAATGAACGGCCTGGCGGTCCGTCGCTACCGCTTATGAGATGGCGTTCAAAAGCCTACGGCGTGCCGCCTACTTCGGCGCAAGCGAAGCGACGATCTTATCAAAGCGCGGATCGCCGCGCAGCGGATCCCAAATCGGATTGAGACGCAAATGGCCGTAGCTGAGCGGTGCCCCCGGCAGCTTCGCTACCTCAGTCAATTGTTCGATTGCCCGATCCTTTTCGCCTGTCCATGCATAAATGACGGCCAAGTACTGGAGCGACATCGGGCCCTCGATGGCGCTCTTGCTGATAGGTATCAGTTCGACGGCGCGCCGGCCTTCGCGGATGGCGTCCTCCTTATTTCCCAGAGCAGCATCAACCACACCGAGCGCGCATAGGGCCGCTGCATAATCGGGTTGGTCGCGCACGATTTGCCCGAGTTCTTTTCGCGCGTTGGTGAAGCCAGCGCGGGCTGCCGGCTCGTCGCCGCGGAGCCGCGCGACAAGACCCTCGCACCAACTGCTAGGGAAGGGAATGTTTTCGTCGTAGCACCCGGTGCCGCCAGCCGGCATGGCGCCCAGAGCGCGTTCGGCCGCGGCGGAATCGCGTTCGCGAAAGGCAAGCGCGAGCCATCGGTCCGCGAGAAGAGGCGCCGCGTTCGGGTCCTCGGCCAGGATCGTCTCAATTGTGGTGTGCAGCGGTTTTGGATTTGCGTGCCATTCGAGATCCACCCAAGCGCGCCTTACCCGGCTCGTGACGTCTTTCGGAACCATGGCCAGCACGCGGTCCAGAGTGGTGGTCGTCTCCTTGTAGCGGCGCAGAGCCTCGTAAGTAAGAGAGATTTGCTGAAGTATGGAAAAATTGCGCGGATCCAACTCCAACGCCTGCTTCATTTCCTCCAAGGCTTTCTCCCAGCGACCCTGCCGCCGGTCAATGTAACCAGCCGTAAGAGGAATTCGAGATTCGTTCGGGAGCGTATGTCGGGAGGCAACCAGCTCCTTTTGGGCTCCGTCGTAATCTCGATACGCCCAATAAAGGTGCTGCGCGAGGGCCAGATGTGCCTCTCCCGAATCGGGGCTTAGATTGCGAATCGATTGAATGGCTGTTTCGGCCAATTTAAGGCGTGCCTCCGTATGGTCGAAACCAAGGAAATAAATCCGGTCATGCGCCTCCGCTAGCCGGTAATAGGCAGCAAAAAACGAGGAGTCGCGTGCGACAGCCTGTTCAAGCAATTGCACGGCCTCGAACAAATCTTCTTTTGCCCGGGCGGCGGCGGTAAAGGAAATGCCATTGATAAGGTCCCTGGCTCGCAAGTAGAGATCGTAGGCAACTAGATCCGTGGTCGGTGGCTGTTCGATGGCGGCTTTCTCGACAACTGAGACTTTGGTTTCAAGCTGATCTGCGACTTTTTGCGCGATCTCGCTTTGGATTGCGAACACGTCAGTCAAATCCCTGTCGTATTCCTCCGCCCAAACATGAGTGTCGGTGCGCGTGTCAATCAATTGGGCGTTTATGTGGATCTTGCCCGGGTCCCTGCGGACGCTTCCTGTCAGCACGTGAGAGACATTCAGTGCCTGCCCGATTTGCTGCGTATTCCGTGCGCCACGATATTCCATGACGCTGGTGCGACTGATTACCTTCAGGTCGCCCACCTTGGCCAGTTTGGTCAAAATACCGTCCTGGATGCCATCGGCAAAAAACGCGCTCTCTTTAGTGTCGCTCAGATTTTCAAAGGGCAGCACAGCAATTCCAGTCATTAGTGGACGGTGGACCGCTTCGCTTTCCCAAGTCATTATCCCGACCGCTGTCCCTAGTGCGAACAAAAGCGCACCCATTCCCGCAACAAGTGGATTGCGTCGCGACCAGCGCAACGCGCGCACCGGCGCCGAAACAGGACGCGCAATGATATGGCGGCCTGCGAGCCAGCGTTCAAGGTCTTCGGCCAGATCGCCGGCGGAGCGATAACGAGCGTTTGGTTCACGCTCCAGACATTTTGCGCAAATGGTTTCCAGATCGTGGTCGAGCCTTGGCGTGAAAGAACGCAGTTTCGGTGCCGGCTTTTCGGCCGCTTGTTGAATGACAGCAAGCGCGTGCTCGCCCAGGAATGGTGCCCGGCCAGTCAAAAGATTAAACAAAATCGCGCCGAGACTGTAAATGTCCGCCGCTGGTGTGAGTTTCGCAGCCGATCCGTTTGCTTGTTCGGGCGCGATATAACCGGGTGTGCCAAAAATCGTCAGCGTTTGCGTAAGATCGCTCGGGGTGTCGAGCCATTTGGCCAATCCGAAATCGCTCACCAGCGGTTCGCCGCGCCCGTCGAGCAAAATGTTTCCCGGTTTTAGATCCCGATGAAGAATGCGGTGAGCGTGCGCGTATTGGACGGCGCGCGCGACCTTTGCCATTAGCGCCACGCTTCGGCGCGGTTCCTTACGCAGCGCCGGCCCCGCGTCCACCAGACTGCCGCCGGACGCAAATTTCATGCTGAAGGACGGAAGACCGTCCTCGTTTTCGCCGACTTCATAAATGGGCAGAATGTTCGGATGATCGAGTTTCGCTGCAGCTTCGGCTTCACGGCGGAAACGAACCAGCGTCTCCTGCGAATCGGCGTGATAAGTCAAAATGCACTTTACCGCGACGATGCGCCGCGAGTGCCGTTGCCGCGCGCGATAAATGACGCCCATGCCGCCGCGCCCGATCTCTTCGAGAATTTGGTAATTACCCAGCCGCCAATCGGCGTCGCGCACATCGATTCCAGCGAGCACGTCCTCGAGCGTTTCATGGTTGCAAGTATCAGCGCCCAGACCCTGATACAGCAGACAGGTCAGACAGAGACCGCGCCCAACCCGTGATGTCGATCCACATTCTGGACACGGGACCGGTTCTTTCCGGAGCCGCACCGAAGTAGAAGGGGCGTTCATGGGGAAATGTTGAAAAACTACAACTGTTGCAAAATTACAAATTACAAAGTTACAAGGGGCAGGGATGAAGCGATGCTGAGTCGTGAGTCGTAAATTGTAAATTGTGAATTGTGAATTGTGAATTGTGAATCGTCAATCGCTAAATTTTTAAATCGTTAAATCACTTCGCGGCAGTCAACGCCGAGAACAGATAGCGGAGTTCGTCCTCGATTTCGTCGGGTTTCTCGACGGTTCTGGCAACTTCTTCGCGGAGCAGCCCGCGATAGCGCCCGCGCAACCGGTGCACGAGGCTTTTCAGCGCCACTTCCGACAGGCCGAGCGTCTTTGAGAATTTGGCGTAGCAAACATCTTCTCGCTCCGCCGTGAGACAAACACTCAACACATCAAAGACACGCCGCCGGCCACGCTTTTCGCATTCATCGCCCAATCGCCGCAACGCGCGCTCGACCACCGTTGCCGCCCAGCGCACATCAAAAATCCGTTCCGGCGACCAGCTCTCCGAATCCTGGGTTGGAATCGACAAATGCGATGGCGCCTCCGCCATCCATTCGTCCCAGGAAACAAATTGCACGTCGCCACCGCGTTTCCGCGTGTGACGCTTTGCTTCGGCATTCCGCAAGAAATCCTGCAGCGCCTTGAGTACGAGCGAACGAAACCGTCCGCGATTCCGATCGGCACGCTGAAGGAGTTGACCTTTAAGCATCATAACGAAAAAATCCTGCGTGAGATCCTGTGCGTTGGGGACAGAATGGCCCTGGTGGTAGATG
>Ga0209376_1002254_pt1 | contig 18440 bp, 20 predicted proteins | sample GraSoiAngelo_134_FD_185891 | JGI IMG/M metagenome (GOLD analysis project Ga0209376, IMG submission 185891) | Grasslands soil microbial communities from the Angelo Coastal Reserve, California, USA - 14_0929_05_30cm (SPAdes) (version 2) | ecosystem: Environmental > Terrestrial > Soil > Grasslands ... | reverse complement strand
AGGATCTTCCTCGCCGGAGCCACAGGAGCGATCGGCCAGCACCTGGTGCCAGCCCTCGTCGCGGCTGGGCACTCGGTGGTAGCAATGATTCGCAGCCAGAGCAAGACCGACCTGGTCGGACTCATGGGCGCCAGCCCAGTCATCGCAGATGCATTCGACGCCAGCGCGGTCCTGGCTGCCGTGCGACAGGCGGAGCCGGAAATCGTGATTCACCAACTTACCGCAATCCCGCCCAACGCCAATTTCCGCACATTTGATCGCGACTTCGCGCTCACCAACCGCCTTCGCCGTGAGGGGCTCAACAATCTGCTTGCCGCAGCTCGCTCTGCTGGTGCGAGCCGATTCATCGCTCAGAGCTTCGTAGGCTGGACCTACGCGCGCCAGGGCGGGCCTGTGAAGACCGAGGAAGATCCTCTCGATCCGCATGCGAGCCGCGCGATGCGCACCACTCTGGATACGATCCGCTCCCTGGAGACAACTGTGCTCGAGACCACTGACTTGGAGTGCCTCGCGCTGCGTTACGGCATCCTCTACGGTCCCGGAAGTTCGATCGCGCGCGACGGCGGATACCTTGTGAAGTTGGTTCGCCGCCGGCGATTGCCCATCATCGGCCGCGGGACGGGCATCTGGTCGTTCATCCATCTGGACGATGTCGCCGCGGCGACTGAGCGGGCGCTCGACCACGGAGCGCCGGGGGTCTACAACATCGTTGACGACGACCCTGCGGCGGTCATACAGTGGCTGCCAGTGCTGGCCGAAGCAGTGGGGGCGAAACCTCCGTTTCGCGTTCCCGCTTTCGTCGGCCGGTTGGTCGCCGGCGAGGGGAGCGTCATTGTGATGAACGAAATCCGAGGTGCTTCCAATGCCAAAGCCAAGCGTGCACTGGATTGGCAGTTGATCTTCCCCAGCTGGCGCGATGGCTTCAGAAAGGGCCTGGCATAGTCCCTCCTTTGGGCGCAGAAAGGCCCGCTTGATCCCAGAGCCGTTCCGCGCGCATGCTGTTTGGTAGCGATCGACAGAATCTAGGAGGCCAAACGATGGCACACGGCAATGTCGGAGATCGCGTGGTCGTCGAGTCTGAGCGAACGGGGCGCTCACCGCGCGAGGGTGTGATCCTGGAGGTACTTGGCAACGGTGAGGGCATTCACTACCGCATCAAATGGGACGACGGCCACGAGAGCACATTCTTCCCCAGCGCTGGCAGCATCAGCATCATTCCTAAAGCGACAAAAGCAACGGCTCCCTAAAGGTAGGTCATCTGACGCTGCCACCGCCAAGATCCGGTAGACCAGCGGGTTCAAGCTGACCAGCGAGAGTCCCGGCGGCCAGAGGAGATGCAGTGACTCTTCGCGCGGCCGGGAATACCAACAAGCTAAATCTACAACCCCGCCTGGATCGAGCTACTTCGTTAGCTGTCCCCTCCCTGCACCGCCAGGATGCGCGGTGGTGTGCACGTTCACGTAGTACTGCTCGGGATTCTGGACGATGTCCTTCAGCAGCCCTTGATCGACCTGCTTGCAGCCAAAAGACGATCCGGCCACCGGCGCGTTCAGCGGGATCACGGGCGGTGCAGCCACGCCTGCGGGGGCGTGATGTATGTGAGCCGCCACCACCGTTTCGCTGGTGGTGAAGTCGATCACATAACAAAGCTCGCTCTGGCCAAGGTTGATTGTGATGGTGGCGGTCCCCTGTGAGCTCGTCGGTGCTGGAGGCACCTCATTGGGGCCCAAGAGGGCGGCTGAAAGAGGTCGCCCGCCGTGGGCGGAGCCGGGCAACCGGTCGGCCTGTACGGTTCCGACTGTGATGAAAGTCCCGACAAGCGCGAGCATGGTTCCCAGAAAGATCACATGGCGCATAGGACTCCTCCGCTAACCGGTGTTTGCCGTTCTCTCGGCGTAGAAGCTAACCACCGAAGAACATCCCATTGGTCTCGTGCGCGATCTGGGCAAAGTTCACTTTGGTCACGGCATCGGACGCGAAGCTGCCAAGGCTCGAAGTTCCCGACCAGTTGATCGAGGCCCCCGTCCGCACCAGGCTGAGTGAGAACTGGTCGCTGGCATTGCTCGCGGTTGCTCTCTCAACCACGCCCGACCACTCGACATCGAAGCTGACTATCCCCGGGGCGGAACTGCCGTCGCTGAGCGCGTTGCCGATGCTGCCGTAGTCCTCGATCGCGAAGTTGGAGAGGCGGTATGAAGCGGTGCCGCGGCCGAGATTGAGTGCTACCGAGTCTTCGGGTATAGCGACCGTCCAGAACAGTCCGGCTGGGAAGGGGTCGATGCCCGGGTTGAAGTCGTGGATCTGATCGGTCCCCACGGGACCATTGAAGACGTCGAGTCAGATGAATCCGAAAGTTCCCCTATGAATGCGGTTGTCACTGCCCTTGAAGGTTCCCGTCATGAAACGCAGATCAGCCCCAAAAGTGAGGCCGCTTCCAGTCCCGGTCCCGGTGCCTTCGATATCGGCAATGGCGACAAAACCATTGAAGTCGGTGATGGCCGAGGGCTCCGCGCCGGCGCCCGGGAGCTTGATATGGAATGGTGCCCCTGGCGCGACCGTGCCCGGGATAGGTCTGGGCGTCCCCGCACCAGGAGCGGCGGCCTTCGCCAGACCTGGCATCCACAGGCTAGCCGTGACCGCCACACCACTGGCGGCGGCGGCCGTGCCGAGAAACTTGCGCCGAGATACCGCTCTCTCCCAGAAGTGCCCATGACCAATTGCCTGGTCGTGCGCTGCCGACTGCCAGATCGCTCGAAACTGATCTTCGCTGAGTCTCATCGGCGCCCCTCCGCCAGAACTGCCTGTAAGCGTTCTCCGCTCGACGACTGAAGCTAGTCTTAGCACCGCCGAGGCGGCCGGTCAACCTACGGCTTCAAAGGCCACCCAACGCAGACTGTGCAAGGCGCTGGGGATCAGCGTTTGCCCCCGCGTTGCTGTGCGGAGGCGGCCCGATGTGGGACTTGACTGCTGGCGGCTCGGCCTCTGGTCGGGCTCGTCCGCGGCGACCGCACCCGGGAGGTAGGAAGAGATCTCTGGTCACGCGCGCGGGGCCGAACCGCTTGTCTGGGCTTCCCCAGATCGGGCCGGCCGGTTGAAGGCCGGCGCCCCGGTCGTGGGCGAGCCTTGACAGGTTCGGCATGGCATAGTCCTACAGAAGAGGGCCGGACGGTTGTCCGGCCCTCTCGCGATTTCGTCGCTTACGCAAGGACTTCTTTATGCGGGTGGATTTCGCTCGTCGAGCCGATGACTCGGGCTATGGGCAGGCCGTACCAGTCGCCGGTCCGCCAAGTGTGTAGTTGCGGCAGAAAACAAGAGTTGAGCCTTCTGTGATCTCGAGGTGCGCGGCTGTGGCGGTCAGGGTGTTAAGTGTGACCGTCCAGTGGGTGCTTCCACCTCCCCCACATCCAGCCTCCTGAGGAGTGGGAGTGGGGGGTGCCGTCACCGATGCGGTGATACTCGTGATCGTGCCGCGGCCATTGTGGTCGCTGTTGCCGAGATTGAATGGACCTGACGACCCCGGGTTCGCCGGCACCGGATTCTGGCCGGGTGCCGCATTACCTCCCTGGTTCGTGCAGGTATAGGTAGCCACCCCGGTGACCGTCAGGTTGGCGATCGCCGGCGTGCTCCCCAGCCCACTGAAGTTGCCACCCGTCAGAGTCACCGATGCTGGATCAGGTGATCCAAAGGTAGCGGTCGGCAGCGATTTCACATTGACCGCTGCCAGGGCAGTCAACGATGTGGCCGCAACAAACAGCACGGCCACGATAGGTACGAGCACGGCTTTGCGCATCCTGTCCTCCCGATGCTCTCCGTTTTTGACGATCATTTTTCACCCTTTGGAGGTGACCTGCCTCCACAATGCTTGAGGCGCATCCCTGCCCGAGTCGCGTGCTTCAAGTGCCGAACTAGCGGGGATGTGCCACTACTCGTGATTTGGATCGCACGCCCACAGGCGGACCACGAGAACGCGGGCCATTTCGATCGCAGGGGACCCACGGCATACAGCCACCCCCACCTAGTAAACGCGGCCACAGTCAGACCTGTGCCGGCAAGCCCCTAACCCGTATACACCCATTCCACAGGCGTGTCAACAAGGTCGGTTTACAAGCCAGATGATCGCGTGGCGCACGACCCTGCTGGCCAAGGTCCCTATCGCCCTCCTGGATCAGACCTAATGAATAAGTGAGGAGCCCAAGCGCATTGGGCCCCTCCAGCGAACTACAAGAGGGGAAGTTGGCCTTTGTGTACTCAGCCTGCGTGGCTGCCGTCTTCTGCAGCGACCCAACCCTCCATATGACGGCAGAGAAGCAGCAGCCGATGGCCGTTCCGTCGCGTGAAGCCAAACGGGGAAGTCTCCACAGGACCTCACAGGCGATTCAGCTGGCGATTGTTGGCTTCTTATCGCAAACTCACGCTGTCGGGTGCTTGCTTACCGCGTCACCCATAGACATAGGAACCGCGGTGGATGTGCAGGGCCTGATGGTCAGGTCCACATGGAGCAGAGCCTATAGGCGGGATCGTGACCTCGTTGAAAGTACGAGTCCGACCGCCCCCAATCCCAGAATGCTGAGCAGGAAAGCGACATAGATCCAGCTCACCGGTCGTACCCACTGGAGAGCTGACGGATATCGGGCTAGAGCCAACAGTTGCAGAGCGCCCAGCGAGACATACGTGACGAGTCCGATTCGGATGCGATCGAAGTCGCCCTCCACGGTCGCATGTGCAGCCCCCACCCCAAAACCAACCAGCCAGGCACCCACTGCCCGGCCGGTCAATGCAGTCAGTTTCCACGGCCAAAGCCAGGAGGCAAAAGCGGGATTCAGCAGAAGCGCTACGCCAACAACGAGCATGATGCAGGCCTGACCGGCCGAAAGCCAGCGCAACCCGACGGGAATCGGCGCGATTCGTGGTGGGTCGGTTCCCGGTTCGCGGAGCTGCCCCACCAACAGGAAGCCGAGCATCACCGGCACCCCCAGATAGATGGCCAGCCAGCTCCAGGTGACCAAGCGAGCCCACGCCTCGGGGCTAAAAAGGTGGAAGCGATCGAGGTAGGCCAGTGTCACGACCATGGTCAGGGTTGTGAAGATGAGCACTGCCGGCACCGCAACGCGAGCCCGTGCCCATGTGTGCTGTCGGGCCGCCGCCAGCTCGAAGATGCAGCTGGCCCAGTATGACGCGCCGAGAAATGCAGCAGTGATTGGCGGTAGGACTGTCCACGCGAAGTAACGGTCCGTCTGCTCGGTGCCCACGAAGAGAGGAACGCCGGCGAGAAAAACCAAAGCGCTCGCGACCAACAGCATCCTGCGCATACCTCGCGTAAGCTGGCGCACTGCAGCCACGTTTGCGTCGACGCCTCCGGCCGATTCGACCAAAGCTAGGCGGGCGAAGCGTAGGCACGGCGCATGGCCATCGCCAACTGGGGCAGGTCTCGCCAGGCGACCACAACCCCGGCGCGCCGCCAGCCACGCTGGATGTGATAGAGCTCGCTGAGGTTTGGCAGTCTTCCAGTAAGCACTTTGCGTACAGCCGCGGCCTCCGGAATCAATGGAGCGAATCGTCGTCTCAGAGCTGCCACGTAACCGACGGGGTCGCGGAGGTGCTCCACCAACTCAAGCGCCGACTGCAAAGCGAACACGTTGCCCGCTCCGCTCGCTGGTCCAACCAATCCAGCGGCTTCACCGACGGCCCAGATCTTGCCGCTGACGATGTTCGAGAAATCCGGCCCGCTCAACCGGATAAATGCTCCGCATGCACAGGTAACGCTGGTGACGTTCAAGGATCGAAATGCCGGCCGAACAAGCTCCCGAGCGGGCGTTCGATTCCCGAGCTCACAGCCCGCACCGACGTGCACGTCAGTCCCATCTTGATTGAGGGGCATGACCCATGCATAGCCTGGTAAACCGCGGGTCGCGAGGAAGCTTGTGGTCGCAGGTACGCTGACCCGGACTCTCCACTGAATGACCCGAGCTTTTAGATCCCGGACGAGTGGTGGGGCATAGGCTCGCGCCTGACCGGTGGCATCAACGATAAGGTCATACTCATCGGCATCGATCGCGTCCATCCGGACGTCTATGCCCTGCTGGAGGTCGTGAATCAGGCGGGGCTTGTCGATCATGAAAACTGTGGTCCTTGCGACCACTCCCTCCAGCTGGGCCAAGTGGTGCGGGGGATTGTGCAGTCGGTACCTGTCGGGGTCAAGGCCCGCGAGAAGAATCAAGGGATCAAAATGCTCGTCCACGCCATACCCGCACGGGTGGATCCCGCACGCAATCTTGTGCCTGATGTCGTAGAGGTGGACTGCGTGATCGCTCCGCATCTGGAGTAGGCAGCAGATGTAGCTACCCGACAGTCCAGATCCGGCTACCGCAATTCTCACACCGCCGGCTCCACGCCATTTGAAGAGCTATTAAAGTGCGCATCTCTGGGGTTGTCCCGAAACCGCGCGTGTCGAGCTGAGTTGCCCTGGGAGTTGCGGATGCCTTTCCGGATTTCTCCGCGAATGGTCGCTATCGTACCGTCACCCCTCGAGGCCTGACTTACACACACCGTGAACGACGACGTTCGACGGACGCCCAGCAGGACGTGAGATAACAGCCAACCCAGCCGAAACCGACGCCCGGATCTGACGGCGTATGCGGAGCTCGCTCGAACTCGCCGCGGTCGTCCCTAGCTGTCCACGAGCCAGCCCTGGGCAAGCGGTTCCCGAAGAGGGTGAAGAGGGCGCTTGACGACGACGAACTGGCCGATTCGCTTCGATCGACTCCATGCCGGCACAGCAATATGCTTCTAAATCGTGATCGATGTATCAAGGGAGGTCGGCGATGGTAGAGGGCAGGGCTGGAGATCGGGTGATCCTCGAGTCGGAGCGGACCGGGCAGGCGGCACGTGAGGGCGAGATACTCGAAGTGTTGGGTGCCGGCGGAGGCGCCCACTACCGCGTCCGTTGGGAGGACGGGCACGAGAGCACCTTCTTCCCCAGCGGTGGCAGCATGACCATCATCCACAAAAGGACCAAGGCGCGGCATCCTAATACGCCTCCGACGCCGATGCGCTAGCGCCCTCTTACCCGTCAACGTACTCTAGGTCGAAGCATCGGTCCTGCCCCGCGGCACATCAATCAGGGGACGGGCGCGAAGACGAAATCAATCGGTTCGCCTTCTGGCGCGAGCGTGATGGTCGACCAGCTTTGCTCGCCGAGAGGAAGCGGCCTATACGACGGCGGTTGCGGCACCGTTGCTGCACCAAGCAAGCGACGCGGCGCCGCACGGCAGACCGCGAATTGAGTTCAAATTTGGCTCCGGGACAGGGACTCGAACCCTGAACCTTGCGGTTAACAGATCGCCGCCGCCCGTTCAGAAATCGCAGTCCGAATTCGCTGAGTGCCGCCACGTGCCGCGAAATATCGCGGTTTGCCATGGACGTTGCCGTACAAAACTGGCGCGCTTCAACTTCACCGGTCATGCTCGAAAATCGCGACGGAAAGCGCCATGGAGTCGTCGCGTCAACTGATAAGTGGCAACTGCGCTTCTGATCGACGCGACCGCGCTTGGCGGCGGCGGGCTCGAAGCTGGAACGCGAGCAAGATCACCTCGTTGACCCGCCGATCGTACTCACCGATGCTGGCGCCCTCAAAGGATTTAAAGACTTCGCGGGCCGCGGTTTCAAGCTGATACCAGATGTCACCACCGCGCTTCAGGAAAAGCGGGTGACGTGAGTTAATCACCACCGTGGTGACCTCACGCTCGATTACTGTTTGGCTGCGAATTGCCGGATCGAGTGGGCGCACGACGACCTGGCCAAAGCCACGGCGCTTCTGCTCGTCCGCGGTCGGCAAACGAGGTGGCGCTGGTGGGCTCTCGAGTTGGGCTGCGTGTCGTCCCGTCGATGGCTCGCGAGCCTGGGCGGCCGGCGTACGGGCGGCCGCAAGTCCGGAGAAAGCTTCCTCACGTTCAGTGAGCCTGAGAACCTGGCTGAGCAGCCGTCTCACTTGTTCCGCGGTCTTGAGGGCAGACGCCGGGGGCGGCGCCAATTCATCTTCGGCGAGGCGCTTGGCGATCGGCGCCAGCAGCGCGTGCATTCGATGCTCCACCGCAGTCCATTCGGCGGCATCTCGGGCGAAGTCGCTCTTGTTCATCATCAGCGGGACGGGTGCCAGATCGATCTCCCCTACGAGGCGGGCCATTCCTGAGACCTGGACAGCGTTCGGGTGTCCGAAGAACTCGCCGCCGGCGATCAGCCGGCCGAGCTTGTAACAACGCAGGCCGGGTACGTAATCGACGCCGCGGCCTTCAGGCTCGGCAAGACCGTACCAGCCGCGGATGGTCGTGCCTGCGGCGCGGACTGCGAAGCGATGCTCCTCCTGGAAGTTGATAGGAAGCGCCTCGACGCGGACGCCATTGATCGACATCTTCAACAGAGCTCCCACGATCAGCGGACGATAGGTGTCGCTGAGTCGAGCGCCCAGACGGCGGGGGTCTACACGCCTGTCGACCCCGTCGATTCGGATCCGGACGAAGCCCTCCTCCAACGGCACGCGCTTGACAACCGTCTTGAGTTCGTACGTCTTGAGCTTGGTGCGATCGCGGTAATCCGCGTCGGCAAACCGCCACGCCATCTCGTCACCCGGTCGGCTGGCTTCGACGGTGAAGCTCGTCCCCAGATGGCCAATCGCCGCTTTGCCGCCTTGACCGTACTGGCCCAGCAGGTTGCGTCCCCGCTTGGGTGATCCGCCCCAGCGCAGGTAGTGGCGTTCGAGCTCGGCCGGCCCCATCCCCTCTCCGCCCCGAGTCTCGATGACAAAGTAGGAGGCATGGACGTGGAGCAGGACATTGAGAGCACTGCCCTTGAGTCGTGAGTCGATCGCGTTGTCGACCAGTTCCATGACGGCATCGGCGGAAGAGCGGTAGTTGGCGAAGAGCGATGCCGTGATGGCCGGGTCGATCCGCTCGCGGACGGTCACGCGCTGGGCCATTTCCAGCCCGAAATCTATACCCGATTCACCTTTCGAGTTCTTGGTCGCGGCCTTCGACCGATCGCGCGGCCTCGAGGGCATGAGCTCGATTCAGCCTGAGAGTGACCCGATCTTGCCTGTCCAGATTGGCCGTCTCGCCGAGGAGGTCAAAGGTCTGGCCGAGCAGCTCCGATCGACGCGCGGCCTCCCAACCTCCAGCCCCCAGGATTCCAGCCACGACGTTGAAATTGACACCTGGGCCGGAGTTAATGAGTTCCCACAACTCCCGCCGATCCTTCTCACCGGGCAGCGTATCCGGTCGGTCGAGCAGAGCGGCCATTTTGGCCACGAACTGAGCCTCTGTTGTGAGAATCCTGGTGCGATCGATATTCTCTGTGTAGTTCATCAAAACTTCGACTGGAATCTGCAACCGTTGACCGAGTTTGGACTGATAGACCGGATACACGTCAACCCCGACGCCCTCGACATTGAGCTCGAATTTCCGGCCACTGATGTGGTGGCTAGGTGACAGTTGGAACTTTGCCCGTAACTTGGCCAGGGTGGCATGGTCGACGATGATGTCGATGTCATGGCTCTTCGCGACCCGCGTCCTTAAATATGTGGCCCAGCCGCCGATGAGGACGGCGTCAGGAAAGTCCCGAACGAACCTCTGCATCACCGCCTGAACGTCATCCTCGTCCGGCCGAGATCGGCGCTCAGGCGACATCGCCCAGCAAGTCGCGGTCAAGCGCCTCAAGGAATCGCTGTGCCTGCCACGTCGGCAGGTTGAAGAGGTCGACGTACACCTGGCAGCGCGGCACCACTCTTCCGTACCGGCTCAAGAGAGGATCCGGTTCGAGAATGAGCAAGTTAGCCTGCCCGCGCCGACGCGGAAAGCGTCGCCGCACGTCATTCGCATCCGCGTAAACGACCACCTGCTCGTAATCAGCGATGAGGTTGTGTCCCTCGTGCAGAACGAAAGCCGTGTACGCGGTTGGGATCGCCGAGACTGGAAGTCGGGCCTCGATCTCGCTGACGGTCGTCGGTACTCGCGTTGCGTAGACGATGTCTCTCGCCAGGTCGCGCTGCGCCGCCCACATGAGTTGGAGCCGCTTCGGATCCAAAACTCGCAGGCCGCTGGCGCTGCCGCGAACGGCACCGATGGCACGCGGGCGCTCGAGTGCCTTGTGGATCGTGGACACGGGCATGTCCAGCTCGGCGCTCAACTTAGTCAGCGAGCTCCGCCGGATACCCAGATCAAGTGCTGAGACTAGGAGATGGCGCCAAACCACCTCGGTTCGACTGATCATTCCATTACTTTACGCCATTTGGCGAATTCAGGTTGGAATTCATCAAACCTCGAACCGCCAGTGGTTGCTGTATCTGCCAGGCTCGTCAGGTGGGTCGGATCCGAATGGGACCGGATTTCGAGTTCAAGACTGGCTCCGGGACAGGGTGGGATTTCACCACATAGTTCTCGCCACCAAGCTCGGAGGTGGCGCATGTCCGGACTCAGTCGCTACATCGTCGATGCAGTGGTCTTGGAACGCCGCAGCCCGACTGCGCTGGCCCGCGAGGATGGCATCACCCGCAGGTGGATCCACAAGCTCGTCAAGAGGTTCAAGGAAGGCGGCTACTCGGCGTTAGAGCCCCGGTCGCGCCGGCCACATTCCTGCTCTCACCAGATATCCTCCGACGTCCAGGCCAAAGTCCTGCGGCTTCGCCAGGAGCTCGCCGCCGCCGGTCACGATGCCAGTCCCGAGACCATCGCCCATCACCTCATCGGCCAGGTCAACAAGGTGCCGTCGGCCGCGACGGTGTGGCGGATCCTCAAACGCAACGGGCTCATCACGCCTCAGCCACACAAGCGTCCGAAGTCTTCCTTCATCCCCTTCGAGGCCAAGCTGCCCAATGAGACCTGGCAGCTGGACTCGACACCCTGGCAGCTCGCCGACGCCAGCCCGGTGGAGACTTTGAACTTCCTCGACGACAAGTCCAGGCTCGCAGTCGCCTGCAAGACTTTTGTGACCGTCAAGGCAGCGGACCCTGTCCACGTCTTTCACTCGGCTTCAAATGAGTTCGGTTTTCCGGCTTCCCTCCTCGGTGACAACGCCGCCGTCTTCACCGCCGGCCGGATTGTGGTGGTCGGTTTTACGGCGGGACGCCTGCAAGCGGTCGCCGCCAATCATCTCTTGATCAAGAACTACTCAGTGCTCGGACTACATTGGGGCCTGTACCGCCAGCGAGCGCCCCAACTGGTCCCTGAGTGCACGGGGAAGTTGTTGGAGCTTTACGCGGAGGGAAAGATCCGCCCCCACATCGGTCGCCAGGCCCCGCTCGAGGATGCGGTGACGCTGTTCCGGGCCGCCGCATCTAGACAGACGACGGGCAAGGCGGTGCTCACGCTCTAGAGTTGCGCGCCAGATCCAGGATGGCGGATGCCTTGTCGAGTGCCGCTGGATCGATCTCGGCGTAAGGATCGGGCGAAAGGGAAAGGATTACGTGGTCCGCTCCGGCGCGCGCGTAGCGGCCGATGACATCGGCGATGTGCTTCGCCGAGCCGACGGTGACTTCGGGTTCGCGGAATCCTCCAGCGGCCTCATCCCATCCGTCGAGGACGCATGCGATCGATGCGCTGGTTTCCACCTCGGCTCTTTTTCGCCCTCCCCGCGCCAGCGCGTCCCCAAGAGCGCGCACCGCGGTCTCGAAGCGCGCTGTGTCCTCAGCTCCCCAATAGGCGTGGTTCCAGCCGTTCGCGCGAGCGGCCAGCGCAATCATGCGCGGACCTTCGGCGGCGATCCACAGCGGTGGTGCGGCCGAGGTGACGGCGATCGCGGCGTCGTCCAGGCGCAGCCACGCCCCATCCGTGGTCACCTGTTCGCCATGGAGGAGGCGGCTAAGCGGTTCGAACGCTTCTTCCAGCCGGCCGACCCGATGGTCGAACGGCAAGCCAAGCGAATCGAACTCGGGCTGGTGCCAGCCGCTGCCGAGACCGAGGACGAAGCGGCCAGCGCTGGAAGCCGCGAGCGCCGACGCCTCACGAGCGAGCTGGACCACGTGTCGGAAGGCGTGGCTCAGGACAAGCGTCCCGATGGTGATGGTCGATGTCACGGCGGCGACTTGAGCGAGCGACAGCATCGGGTCGTGGCTGAGGACGCGGCCCCACCGCCTCTGGATGAAGACGTGATCCATCACCCATACCGAGTCGAAGCCAACCACCTCCGCTCGGCGAGCCTGGTCGGCGATCTCCGACGGGGACTTCGGCCGGTACGTCCCGTAGTCGTACATCTTCAGCGTGACGCCGATCTTCACGCGGCCCTAGTGGATGTGACCGGACGGTGATGAGGCTACTTGCTTGCCCCGGCGGCCGCTAGCGACCGCTTGGCGTTGTCGCGCTCGACCCGCCGCAGATGCGTCTGGAGCTGGCCGGCGGCGGGATTCCAGATCCCGCGGAGAACCATGTCCGAATAGATGTCGGCGATCTCCTCCAGCGAGAGGCGGCCGCGCGCCGAATACCACGAAGAGACCCACGTCGTCATCGCCAGGATGCCGAAGGAAGTCACCTGCACATCGACGCGGAGAAACTTTCCTTGCCGGATCCCGTCCTCCAGTTCTTTCTGAAACATCTGCTCGTATTCATGACGAAGCGCCACGATCCGCGCACGCTGCTGCCGGTTGAGGCTGCGCAGCTCGCTGTTCCCGATGAAGACTTCCTTCGCGCGCTCGCCGTGAAATCTGACGTGGTGATACACGAGGAGGCGCATGCGCTCGACCACGTCTGGCTCCTGGGCAACCTGGCCCTGGTCCTCGAGGAGGGCCTGCATGACCGTCTCCATGATGTCGAATAGCAGCTCGCCCTTGGACGTGATGTGGTTGTAGAGACTGCCCACCTGGATCCCGACCCGCGACGCGATATGGCGAAGGGTCGTCGCCTGGAAACCATGCTTGTAGAACAGGTCGAGAGCGACTGAACGTATCTCGCCCGCTGTGCTCTCGCCCGCGGCCCTCCCCCGCCTACGACTTACGGCCACGTGCCGTACCCGGTCCACATCGGCACGGTGAACACGGGCACGTGGTGACCTTAGTGTCCCCGGCTCGCGCTGTCAACTATCCAAAAGAGCAATCGCTAGTTTGTTTATTCTGACCTGGACATTTGCTGACCGTTCCTGACGTTTTGCGCCGGAATCACGGCCGCAGGCCGAGAGCCGCGGCGGTCGTCGCCGACGGTCACCGCCTCGACCACAGTCAGCTGGCCGAGCGTGCGTGGTCGGTGGCCAACGGCCTGAAGAATCTCGGCGTTCGGCCCGGTGACACCGTCGCCATCCTTTGCGGCAACGGAACCTTCAGCGCGGAGACGATTCTCGGCGCGATCACGGCGGGCGCGATCGCCGCGCCTTTGAACTGGCGATGGTCGGCGGCCGAGCTCGAGCATGGACTCAACGACAGCCAGGCGCGCGTTGTCCTGGCCGACGGCGAGTTCGCGCCCGTCGCCAGGCAATTGGTCGAGAGCGGGCGGACGGCTGGCGTGAAGGCTCTCGTCGCCGAAGGCGATCAATACGACCGTTTTCTCGGGCCGGCGACGCCGCCTGAGCTGCGCCTCGACCCGGCTAAGCCCGCAGTGATGCTGTACACCGGGGGGACGACCGGCGCCTCCAAAGGCGTGCTGCTGTCACACACCAACGTGATGGCGAATGCGTTCGACGAGATCATCGACACCGACATGGAGCCAGACGACATCACCTTGCTCATCGCGCCGATGTATCACTCAGCCTCGCTGCTGTGCTGGTTCATGCCGCACCTCGTGATCGGCGCGTGCAGCGTCTTCATGCGCCGCTTCGACGAGGAGCACGCCGCGACGCTCATCGAGAGCGAGCGGGTCACCAACGGCTTCTTCATCCCCAACATGGTGCGCCGAATGGTGATCAGCGGCGCGTGGGAACGGCGCCGCACCAGCTCGTTCAAGCGGCTATATGTAGGGGGCGCCACCTTCCGGCTTCCAGACAAGGAAGCAGTTCGGGCCGTGCTTCCGTCGACCAGGATCTACTACCAGTACGGGCTGACCGAGGCTGGCCCGATCGTGACGAGGCTGCGCCCCGAAGACATGTTCAAGCCTGAGCTCGACGGCTCGATCGGCCAGGAGATGCTGCTCAACGACGTTTCCATTCAGGACGAGGATGGCAGCGATTTACCCGATAGCGTTCCCGGCGAAATTTGCGTGCGCGGCCCGAACGTGATGATCGGCTACTTCAACCGGCCCGAGGCGACAGCCGCCGCCTTTCGCAACGGATGGCTGCGCACCGGTGACGTGGCATCGCGGCGGGACGGTTACTTCATGTTCCACGACCGGCTGAAGGACGTGATCAAGACCGGCGGCGAGAACGTGTACTCGGCGGAGGTGGAGCAGGCGCTGTACACGCATCCCTCAGTCGCCGAGGCCGCCGTCATGGGTGTCGCGAGCGCGCAGTGGGACGAGGAGGTGCGCGCGATCGTCGCTCTGAAGCCCGGCGCGCGGGTCACGGAGCGCGCGCTGCAGGACCACTGCCGAGCTCGGCTTGCCGGTTACAAGGTCCCGAAGCGAATCCTGTTTGTGCCCCTCGACCGGATACCCGTCAACCCGAGCGGCAAGATCATGAAGCGCGAGCTGAAAGAACAGAACCTGTGGGCCGACGCCGCGGTCTTGGGGTGAAAGCGCCCCGTGAGCCGAATTCGATAACCCTGGATGACGTGGTCGCCGCACGCGAGCGACTCGCTGGAGTGGTCAAGCCCACCCCGCTGATCAAGCTCGACGCGGACGGCGGCTCTGACCTCTATTTGAAGCTCGAAATCCTCCACCCGATCCGCTCGTTCAAAGTGCGTGGCGCCTACAACGCGGTGGCGATGCTGAGCTCCGAGGAGCTAGCGATTGGTGTCTACACGGCGAGCGCGGGCAACATGGCCCAGGGCGTCGCCTGGGCGGCGCGGCAGGCGGGCGCCCGATGTGCGGTCGTCGTGCCGGACGGCGCCCCCGAAACCAAGCTGGCGGCGGTCCGGCGACTCGGGGCCGAGATCGTTTCGCTGCCGTATGCCGAATGGTGGAACGTGCTGGCGACGCATCGTTACGTCCCGCTGGAGCCGGCGCGGTTCATCCATCCGGTCAGCGACGTCTCGGTGATGGCCGGCAACGGGACCATCGGTCTCGAGATCCTCGAGGACATGCCGGAGGTCGGTTCGGTGCTGGTTCCGTTTGGCGGCGGGGGGCTCAGCTGCGGGATCGCGGCCGCGATCCACGGCTCACGGCCCGGTGTGCCCGTCTACGGGTGCGAGGTCGCGACGGCCGCGCCGCTCCAGGCTGCGATCACAGCCGGGCGCCCGATCGACTCTCCGCGGCAACCGACGTTTGTCGACGGCATCGGCGCGCCGACCGTGCTCGGCGAGATGTGGCCCGCCGCCCATCGGTTTCTCGCCGGCTCGCTTGTCGTCAGCCTGGCCGAGGTCGAATCAGCGATCCGCTTCTTGGTCGAACGCGCCGCGGTCGTCGCCGAGGGAGCCGGCGCGGCCTCAGTGGCGGCCGGCCTGAAAGGGCTCGGCGGCGACGGCCCGACGGTTTGCATCGTCTCCGGCGGCAACATCGACCAGTCCGCCCTGTCGCGAATCCTGGCCCGCGAGCCTGCGTAAGCGGTAGGCCGCGACCGCGCCGAGCGCGGCTACTACCACGGCCCCGAACATAACCGCGCCGGCGACCGTCTGGAAGACGGCGATCAGACCGATCGATTCCGCAATGACACCCAGCGCGATGGGCCCGAACAGCTCACCGACGCTGCCCGCCATCCAGAACATGCCGACGGCGGCGCCGCGATTGCCCTGTCCCGCCGCGGCAGCCACCGCCAATTGGCCCGACACAAGAAAGATTCCAAACCCGATTCCTTCGAGCACCAGCAGCCCAGTCAGGACGGCGGGCGATGTGGTTCGTGAGATCGCGAGGTCGATGGCCGCCTCGACGCCGAGCACCACGGTGAGCGTCCAGTAGACCGGCAGGCGCGCGGAAAGCGGGCCCATCGGGATACGGCCGGTCGCCGACGCGATCGACCGCCACGCGAACAGCGAGCCGATCATCACGGTGCTGATGCCGACTCCGCGCGCGTACACGGGGAAGTAGGTGAAGATCGCGCCGGTCATGGAGAGCGTCATGGCGATGTTGGCCACGCACGCCATGAGCATCGCCGGCTCCTGGGCGAGCGCTCGCAGAGCGCGCACGTTGATGAGGGCGGGGCCGAGCGAGACCTCGCCGGACCCGGCCTTTTTCCTGACAAGCCGAAGCGCGCCAAACAGAGCCCCGGCGATGGCAAGCAAAGCGCCCGCGAGGTACGCGGCGGGGTAGCCTGCGTTCGCGCTGGCCCAGCTCCCGATCAAGGGGCCGACCGCGAAGCCCGACCCCATCGCGGCGGTGTACACGCCGATCGCCGCGCCGCGATCTCGCGGGTCCACGACGTCGCCGATGTAGGCGATACCAAGCGGGAATGTGGCCACCATGGCCACGGCCTGCAGGACGCGACCTGCGGACAGCCACGCTGCGCTTGGGGCGATCGCGTAACAGATAAAGGACAAGGCGAAGAGGACCATGCCGCCGACGAGCACCGTCTTGCGGTCGAGCCTGTCTGACAGGATGCCCACTGGTAGAGCCGACAGAAGGCGCGTCAGACCGAGCACCGCGGTGATGACGCCCAGAAGGCCGAGCGACGCACCCAGGCTCGTCGCGTAGAGCGGAAAAATGGGGGTCTGCACGCCGGTCACGACGTCGGCGATGAAGATCAAAAGGCAGATATCGACCACCTCGCGCCGCAGCAGACGGCGATAGGTTGCGGAGACGCGAGACACTGCCTGCAGATTAGAGTAGTCAACGAACGAACGTGCGTTTTCAAATCGGTTTTGCAGCGCCACTGACGACGCCGCAATCGATCGTCGGGCTGCCGATGCTGCGCGTGGTGGAGATGGCGGCGGCCGATCTTCGCAGCCGGGGCGTCGACGTGGATATCCGCCCCGTCGATGACAGGGAGGACGAGGCGGTAGCCCAAGAGGTCGCCGCCGAACTCGCGGCCGACCCGCGCGTCATCGCCGTCGTCGGCCACAAGAACAGCGGCCCTAGCAAAGCCGCCGCCCCGGTGTACGCGGAAGCGGGTCTCGCCCAGGTGACGCAATGCGCGACCGACAATGCGTTGAGCAGGTCAGGCTGGCGGACCTTCTTTAGGCTGTGTGCCGACAACGAACGCCAGGCCGCGGTGGCCGCCGAGCATGTCTACGCCTGGTTGCCCAGCGCGAGGGTTCTTGCCGTGCACGACGGGACCGACTACGGCAGGCCGCTCGTCGAGGCATTCGCCCGCCACGTCGAGGCGCTGTCCGGAAACGCAGTGACCGTCCTGGCCATGCGCGTCGGCCAGGAGGACTTCACCGCGATAGTCGATTTTGCGAAAAAGGGTGGAGCCCAGGTCATCGACCTGGGAGCGACTGAGATCGAGAGCAGCAAGCTCATGAAAGCGCTGCACGGAGCCGGGATTCGGGCCCTGGTCGTCAGCTCGGAAGGAGGTCCCGACAATCCGATCGTGCGCCTTGCCGGAGCGGCCGGGGAAGGAAGCATCCACACCTACGCGGGCAGCGACCCCAGGGCGACCCGAGCGTCATCGGAACTGGTCCGCCGGTGCAGGGCGGCGTTCGGGGAGACGCCTTCGTATGTGGTCGAATGTTACGACGCGGTGCAGGTGATCGCGTCCGCGGTGTCCGGCGGCGCGTCGACACGGACCGCGGTGCGAGACGCGATCGCGGCGACCGACATCGAGGGGATTGGCGGCCGCATCCGCTTCGACTCCGACGGAGATCGGATCGACGCGCCTGTCAGCCTGTGGACGATTCGCGAGGGGCGCATGGAGCCGCTCGGGGAGGCCCCTCAAGCGCCCCATCCCCGGCGCCCCTCCGGCGCCTTCGGCGCCACCTCCCCATGAAATGGGGAGGAGTTCGGTACTCGCCATGAATGGGGAAGAGTTGGGCTGGCGCTAGACGCGAGCGGGCTCGGTGAGAAGGTGGCGCACCTGTCCCAGCAGACTGATCGTCTTCGACACTCGATCGTGTGGAACTCCCGGGTACTTGACCCGAAACATCACGTGCAGCCGATCCCCGGCGATATCGCGCAGGCGACGGAGATTTGCCGCAATCTCCTCGGGTGACCCGAGCATGATCTCGCTCCGGCGCGCCGCGAGCTCCTCCTCAGTCATCTTGCTCGGATACCATCCGGCATAGTCGGCCGGCGGCAGGCCATACCACGACCCATATGTCCTGCGGGTCAGCATGTACGACTCCTTGACCTGGTCCCACGCGTCATCGGCTCCGCGTTCCGATATGAAGCCGCCCAGCGTCATCGCAAATTCTTGGTCCTCGTACCCCCGCCCATGCTTCGCGAGCGCGGCCTTGTACCTTTCGACCATGTCCTGAACGCGCCAGAAGATGTCGCGTTTGTAGCCGC
>Ga0209376_1002244_pt1 | contig 18489 bp, 12 predicted proteins | sample GraSoiAngelo_134_FD_185891 | JGI IMG/M metagenome (GOLD analysis project Ga0209376, IMG submission 185891) | Grasslands soil microbial communities from the Angelo Coastal Reserve, California, USA - 14_0929_05_30cm (SPAdes) (version 2) | ecosystem: Environmental > Terrestrial > Soil > Grasslands ... | reverse complement strand
GAAGGATTACGCGGATCGATTACCACGTGCCGGTTATAATTGGGTGAACGCGGATCGTCGCTCCAGACATCGGCTTCGGTCACCTGATGAAATGGATAATTCGCTCCCGGCGGCAACGCGGCATCATAGGTAAAGACCTCTCCGATGCGAAAAATGCCGGCGGGCGCCCGGCCATCGCGCTCGTGTTTTCGCAAGCCCGACTCGCCCTGGCCAGCGATCCCACTTCCCCAAGCCAGACCGTTTTTTCCAAACAGTACCGGAACCGGCCCTGCCTGCGCTCGCCACTTGCCTCCCGCCTTTTGCAGCAGATACAAACGGCCATGCACGGAATTCCAGTCCGGCGCGAGAGCGACGATGAGTTGTGCGCAATCATCCGGAAGCGCAGCGGCATGGGCGTTGCTCGCAACAAACAACGCCATCAGCGAGATGAGGAATCCTCCGTAATTCACGCTTAACCTAGACGCTGATCAGGCCAAACCTGCAACGCGTTTCCTCAATGAAACAACGAATGATCATCTGCGCCCTGCTCGTAGTCCTGATTTTCGCCGCGCACGCTCCAGCGTTACGAGCAACGTTTGTTTGGGACGATACCGCGCTGGTCCTGCGCGATCCGCTCATCCGCAGCTGGCGATTGATTCCAGAAGGCTTTCAACATTTTCTGTTTGTTGATGCGACTCCTTCGAACTTTTATCGCCCGGTTCAGCGGCTGACCTACACGCTGGAGTATTGGGCGTTCGCCTTTCGTCCCGCGCCTTATCATTTGACCAATATCTTGCTTCATGCCGCCACCGCGATCGGGTTGTTTATTTTCGCCCTCGCGTTCTTCAGGCTCTATCACGTCGATGAACGAAAAAGCCTCGGTGTTGCGGCCGTTGCCTCGCTGGCGTGGGCGCTGCATCCGCTCCACTCCGGAGTCGTCGATTATGTATCCGGACGCGCGGATTCGCTCGCAGCACTTTTTGGTTTCGCGGCACTATATTTTACCGTCCGGGCCCTGGGCCAAGAAACGGCTTGGAAGTTTTACGCCATCACCGGATTTGCGCTTCTTGCCAGCGCGCTCAGCAAAGAGACCGGCCTTGTTTTTTCCGCGTTGGCGATGGCTCTGATCCTTTTAACGAAGAACTGGAAGGGGATTGTGGCGTCGGGAGTGGCGATCGCCTTTGTGCTCACCATCTATGTGACCCTGCGCAGTCAGGTGCCGCCGGTGAATGTGCCGCAGCTTTCACCACCGGCGCCCGTACTAGTCCGTCCAATTATCGCGGCTCGCGCGTTGGCGGAATACGCCGGTCTTTTAATAGGGCCGGTAAATTTGCACATGGATCGTGATGTGGAGAATCATCCCTGGGGATTTAATCCTATTAGTCTGACGACCGGCGCCTGGCGTGAGTTACAAACGCTGGCAGGTCTTATAGTCTTCGGCGTGCTGCTGTGGTGGACGCGCCGCGCACACAAAAATGAGCCGGCAATCTTCGCGCTTCTTCTCTGCGCCGGGGTTTCGTATTTGCCGGTATGTGGTCTTTTCTCCTTGAACGCAAACATTGCCGAACACTGGATCTACGTCCCGTTAGCCTTTATTCTTCTCGCCGTTTCACTGCAAGTCGCGCTAATTGTCCGCCCTCGGGCCGCTTTTTTGTCGGTCATCGCGCTCGCGACCCTCTGGATCGCCTTTCTTGGGTTGCGAACGTTTTACCGCGCGCAAGATTGGCAAGACCCGCGAACATTTTTCGGGCGCACCATCGGCGCCGGGGGCGATTCCGCTCGCATGTTGATTAACCTCGGCGCGCTCGAGCTATCGGAGGGTCACCTCGAACAAGCAGACATGCTCTTCCAGCGTGCCCTGTCGAAAAATCCAGAGCAACCCTTCGCGTTGCTCAATCTCGGCGCCGTCGCCCTGAAGCGAAATGATCTGTCCACCGCGCGGGGTTTTCTCGAACGCGCGCAGAAAAATCCAGTAAGTCGGGCGCAGGCGGAAGAGATGCTGGAGATGGTGGAACAGAAAGAAAAGGGCCAGGTCAACCTTTCGCGCTTGCGCATGGCTTCGCGAACAAACCCGCCGTCGTGGCCGATCACGCGACGCTACCTCGCCGCCCTGGCCGTCACCGGCCAGACGGAAAAAGCGGTAGCAGAATTGCAAGCCGTGCTTAAGACGGAATGGTATCGGGCCGAATCCTGGCAATTGCTTAGCGATTACCTAGCGCGTCTTGGAGAGACTGACCAAGCTGACAAAGCCTTAGCCCAGGCACGCTCCTTCGACGTCCATTTGAACAACCACTGATACGATCAGACCCAGCTTCGGCGTTCGAGCTTGGATGTCCTAATCCTACTCGTATTCGTGATCCTGGTCCTTCTGCGCACCCGCAGACAGCTGGGTATAGGATTAGGAATAAGAATTATCGGCCGGGGCTTCCGTTACCAGCGCTTCGATCGCATTCGTATCCGCTGGCAGATATTTTGCGCCCCAAAACCACAGCGCACCGGCTACGATCATCAATAGCGCAACACCCCAGAGGGCGACGTTCATGTTCCAACGATCACGCACCGACCCGATTAACGGCGGGGAAGTCGCGTCCCCTAGGAGGTGAATGATAAAGATGTTTAGTGCAAAGGCGCTCGCGCGCACGGCTGGCAAAGTCACATTAGCGAGCGCAGTGTTGGAGGGACCGGTATTAAGAAAGAGAAAAAATTCGGCGATGAAAATCATGAGCCAAGCCATCGGGAAACGGACATAGATCACAGCCAACGTCGCTGGAAAGCAAATCAACATTCCAACGCCGGAAACGAGAAAATACGAACTGGCAAAACGCTCGCGCAATTTATCGCCGAGCCATCCGCCCGTCAGAGTCGCGGATAAACCAGCCGCGGCGGTAATCGCGCCAAAGGTTAACCCGATGTTGCCGAGCAGATGTTCGCTCGAGGGGAATTCACTGCGTCGATCTAGGAAAATATAATCCGGCATCCAAGCCGAAAACCCGCCGATGGCAAACGTCATTACCGTCATGGCCGCTGTGTTCAGAACGTAGGAAGGAATGCGGAACAAATCTATGTAATCGCGAAGAGTCGGCCGAATGCGATCGCGCGAACCAGTGGTCGCCCGCGGTTCGCGCATAAAAAAGCAACATGCTGCCAGTAACAAACCCGGAAGCACGACGAGATAGAAAGCCCAACGCCAACCGAAAAGGTCGGCGATCTTTCCGCCGAACGCGTAGCCCAGCGCGCTTCCCACTGGAATCGCTACATAAAACCAGGCCAGCACCCGTCCTCTTGTCTTGACCGGATAAAGATCGGCGATGATTGTCGGCGCGGCTGGGCCATAGCCAGCTTCGCCAATACCGACAAACAATCTCGTGCACAACAAGACCGCAAAGGATGTCGCCAATCCCGACCAGCCGCTGGCCAGACTCCAGATCGCGACGCTGATTCCGATCAATATCCAACGCGAAAAACGATCGGCCAGCCAGCCAAAGATCGGCGCGGTGCACATGTAACTGATTAAAAAAGCCGTTGTCCAAAGGCCGGCTTTACCATTTTGGTTTGGATCGCCTGCCAAAAATTGCTGCTTGAGCGTCGGCAATACCGACGCCAAAACGTAACGGTCGATGTAGTTAAAAAGGTTAATGGCGAGCAGCAGGACCAGAGCGGTGCGGGCGCCTGATTTTTGCTCGTTCGTCATAACGCGATTGCAGAGTGAGATGGAGCGATTGTAAACGTAAAACAAATGCCGGGAGATTCTGCCGCCGAGCGCGCTTTTTATTTTATTGCCTGCGGCATCGCTCGTCTGGTTTACCGCGTAAAAGCGATCGGCGTAGAAAATCTGCCGACCGGCGGCTGCCTGCTCGTCCCTAATCACATCACCTGGGTTGATGCGATCATCCTCCAACTAGCTTGTCCGCGGGCGGTTCGCTTTATCATCGACGAGGAATTTTATCGCAACCCGGCACTCCAGCCGGTGCTGCGAATGGTGCGCGCTATCCCGATCGACCGGCGTAAACCCCGCGAAGCAATTCGCCGAGCGACCGAGCGAATTGAAGCTGGCCAAATCGTTTGCATCTTCCCGGAAGGCCAACTCTCGCGCACCGGAACGCTAGCGCGTTTGCAACGCGGATTCGAAATGATCGCCCGTCACGCCCAAGCACCGGTGGTGCCGGTTTTTCTCGATCAACTCTGGGGGTCGATCTTTTCATTCCGCGGCGGGAAATTTTTCCGGAAATGGCCAAAACATTTTCCTTATCGTGCTACCGTCGGCTTCGGCGGACCGCTTTCAGCCGAGGAAGCGACCATCGCGCGAGTCCACGAAGATTTGCTGAAGCTTGGAGCCGACTGTTTCGAGCAACGACCCGAATTGCATCAGCATATTGCGCGTCGTGCGCTGCGCGGACTCAAGCGCTCGCCTTTCGCCACCCTGGTCACCGATGGAATGGACGGCAGCAAGTTGAGCCGGGGGAAACTCCTCGGTGTTTCGATCGCGCTCAGTCGTTACCTTTGGAAAATATTTCCGGACAAACGAATCGCCATTGTTCTTCCGGCCAGCAGAGGCGCTGTCGTTGCAAATCTCGCGGTCGCGCTGGCCGACAAAGTTCCAGTGGGATTGAATTTCACCGCTTCGGCCGAGGCGATCGCAAGCGCGATTGGCCGCGCAGAAATCGAAACTGCGATTAGCGCCAAGCAGTTTCGCGGACGGCTTCCCGATCTTCCTTGGCCGCGCCACATTGTGTTGCTCGACGAGCTGCTGCCGAAATTGAAGCGACAGATTCTGTTTTGGTGGATCGCGGGAATCATTACGCCCAACTTCTTGTTAGCTCGCTGGCTCGGCCTTCCGCGCCACGGCGGCCACGAAGAAGCAGTCTTGCTTTTTACCAGTGGCAGCTCCGGCGAACCCAAAGGCGTTGTTCTTTCCCATCACAATATCATCGGCAACGTCGCCCAGTTTACCGTCATGCTCGACGCGGGACCGGACGATAGTCTCCTCGCCTCGCTTCCCTTTTTTCACAGTTTCGGCTGCACCGTCACGCTTTGGTATCCGCTCATCGAAGGCACCCCGATAATTACTTATCCAAGTCCGCTTGAAGCGGCCAAGAACGCTGCCCTGGTCGAGAAGTACAAAATCACCGTGTTACTGGCGACACCGACTTTCTTGCGTGCGTATTTGCGCAAGGCCGAGCCGGAGCAGCTACGTCGCGCACGCCTGGTCATCGTCGGCGCGGAAAAAATGCCGCTCGATCTATCCGGGAAATTCTTCGAACGCTTCGGCAAACGCGTGATGGAAGGCTATGGTTTAACCGAAACCGCGCCGGTCGTTTCCGTAAACCTGCCCGATCCAGTTCTGGAGCGCGCAGATGTCACGGTGCAGCCGCTCTATCGCCTCGGCTCCGTCGGAAAAATGGCTTCAGGTATTGCCGCGGAGATCCGCCATCCCGAAACTAACGAGAAATTATCTATTTACGATAGCGGGATGCTGTGGCTGCGCGGTCCGAACATTTTTGAAGGTTATTTGAACGATCCAAAGCGAACGGCCGAAGTTCTCCGTAACGGCTGGCTGAAGACAGGCGACATTGGCCGGCTGGACGAGGACGGATTTCTCTACATCGAAGGCCGGCTTTCGCGCTTCTCCAAGATTGGCGGTGAAATGGTGCCACACGAAGTAGTCGAGCAGAAGATTATCAATGCTCTCGGTATGGAAGGAAGCGAGCGACGCATCGCCATTTGCGGAGTGCCGGATGAAGCGAAAGGTGAAGCGTTGTTGCTCCTCACTGCCGATCCAATCGAGATGGACAAATTGCGCGCCGCCCTCAATGAAGCCGGCGTCCCGAATCTTTGGATCCCGAAACGTTCCGTCGTGGTAGAAAAAATCCCCGTTCTCGCTTCCGGCAAACTCGACATCAGGCGTTGCCAGGAACTGGCCGCTGCGCGATCACACTAAAGAAGGCTCACTAGCATTTTCCGTTTTTGTCATTCCGAGCGAAGTCGAGGAATCTCTAACTGTTCTTTGGCAGAAAATGGTTAGAGATGTCTCGACTTCGCTCGACATGACAGAGGTGGCGGCAGGCGTGAGTGCCTGACCTGCAAATTAGAACGCGTTTCAATCCAGCCAATCCATTGCGGCGAGGATTCGGCGGAATTGTTCGTCGTCGATGGAAAGGGCGGGTAGCCACTCACCGATTGGTTCGCGTTTCCACCAGGCGGGATCACCCGGCGGCGCGAAGCGATAACGATAAAGTCTGGCGCGAATGTAGTGCGGCGGGCTAACGGGAAATGGATTGTTCGCCAGCAACGAAAGGGTGCCCGGATCGTTGTGCAAAAGTTTCCAGACGAAATGCAGCGTCCACGGATATTCCGCAGGCGAAGCCATGGCGGCGAACCAGATTTGCCAATCGATGCGCGGTTGATACGGGGCTATGAACGGGGGCCGCAGATTCGGATTACCCGGTTTGGCTTTGAATTCGTATTCCTTCCATTGCGTGTCGCCAGTGATGACAACGTCGTCGGTTCCTTCAAAAATAATCTCGTCGCGTTCTTTGCCGACCGCGCCGAACGCGCCGTAGGTGTTCACCAGACTGAGCCGATCGAAGGAAGTGTTCATCATTTGCCGTTTGGAAATGAGATTGGCGACCGGCGCGATACTCAAATACGCAACCAGGAGCGACAGTCCGATAGCGATGGTGTTGTTGATGCGCGACGGCTCTGATTCGCGCGCGGCACGTTCTGCGCGCATAACGATCGGCCGCGGCAGGATTCGCCTAAAGAAAGTATCATCGAAGCAAGCGAGAAATGGAACGATCGTCACGTAATTCAAGAACGACAGGTTGCCGCTGATGATGAGAACGATTTGAAAACTGACGAGCAACACGCCGGCGACATGGCGGGCGCGCCGCGGCCCGAAGGAAAACCAGGGAACGACCAGTTCGATAAAATGATTCCAGGCCGTGCCGAATTTGTGGAACCAATGCGGTGCGAAATGCAGGTACCGGCTGATCGGACTCGGGATCGGCTGCGTTTCGTAGTGATAATACAGGCAGGTCAGATCGCGCCAGCATGGATCGCCGCGTAGTTTGATCAGGCCGGCACCAATCATGATGCGAAAACCGAGCCAGCGAAAAAGCCAGATCACCAGCAGCGGCGGCCGGCATTTCGGAAACGGACGAGCATCGAGCAACGGGCAAAGAAAGATCGACAGGAACCCGGTCTCGAGCAGCTGCGTCTCCCATCCATAGCCGTACCAAATTTGCCCGACGTGAATGATGGACATGTACATCGCCCAGAGAATGGCGAGCAGAACCGCGTTCGCATAACCGCCAAGAACAATGAGCGAGAGACCAAAGCCAACCCAGGCAAAGATCGATAGGCCTTGATCGGAAATCCCGAACCAAAAGAGCGATGGTAATTGCGAAGCTGCGACGGGACGTGAACCGAAATGCGCCTGCACTCTTTCAAAAAAATGACTGGCTGGAGTCAAGCCATGTTCGCCGACGAGAGGAACGAGTTGTTGGGCTGCAATCAGGAATGCAATCGCGTAAACGAAACCGAGCATCCGCAGAATGAAAAAGCGGGTCAGCCAGTAATCATCTCCGCCGGCGAAAATTTTTCGGAAGAATTCTTCATTCGTCATCATCAAAGGAGATGGCGGATTACTGAAGACCGATGCGTTTGAGGATGGCGACAAAGCGCGGGTTGGAGCGAAGCGAATCCCATTTCGGATCTACCTGTAGCAAGGCCACTAGCACATCACGTTCGTCACACGCTTTCTCTAGCCAAAACAACGCTTCGCTTTGCTCCCCTAGTCCGTTGTAAACTAAAGCGATGTTGTGAAGAGGAATGTAATGCTGACGAGACAGAGTTTTCAGTTCACCGAGCACGGCGCGAGCTTTCGAGGCATCACCTGCCAACGCCGCGACATAACCAATTGACGCGATCGCTTCCGAATTTCCATGCGACAATTCTTTCGCCTTCTCGCACTCAGCGATGGCCTCGTCATATTTTCCCTGTTGGATCAAAACTTTTCCCAAGGTGATGTGCGCAATCCAAAAGTTCGGCTCGAGCTCCAGCGCCTTTTGTAATCCCACGTAGGCCTCATCATTATGTCCGGCGTGATGCAAAAACATTGCCCCGATTGCACGAAATAGCGGAAAGACTGGCTCCAACGCGATTGCTTGTCCGCCCTCTGACGCGGCTTCATCATGACGTCCCAGATTAGAGAGCACGTGGGCGTAAGCGAAGTGAGCCATCCCAGAATCAGGGTTTAGCGCAACGGCCCGTTTCGCCTCCCTTTCAGCGCCAGTCCAGTCCCAGTCAAAGAAAGCTATACTAAACGCGAGCGAGGCGTGAGCTTCGGCAAGCAAGTCATCAATTTCCAGGGCCTTCATCGCGGCCGCTTTGGCCTGAGGAAGGCAATCTTTGGAAGGCACATCGGCGCTGAAGGCAAGAGATAGATTCGCCTGGGCTAATCCGAAATAGGCCAGCGCGTAGTTCGGGTCTAAATCAATCGCTTGCTGGAAAAAACCGATACCTTTTCTGATATCCGGCGGAGTAAATTTGTCCCAATGATATCGTCCTATAAGGTAAAGTTGGTAAGCGTCGACGTTTTCTGTGTAACGTTTGGTGAGGCGTTTCTTCTCTTCACCGCTTAGACGCAGCGCGAGCGCGTCCGCCACTTTCTGTGAGATCGCATCCTGCACACCAAAGACGTCAGTAAATTTCTCATCGAATGTGCCCGCCCAAAGCGAAGAACCATTGGCCACATTGATCAGGCGCGCGGTCACCCGGACTCGGTCGCCAGATTTTTGAACATTGCCTTCGAGAATGGAGTTTACCTGCAACTCGCGCCCAGCCGCCACTGGGTCTTGCTCCAGATCGCCGTACTTACGCACCGAGTTTAGCGAAGAAACGATGATTTGCCGGCTGTTGCTGAGCTTGGTAATCAACGCATCAGCCATCCCGAGCTCGAGAGCTTGATCCCTGTTCTCGGGAGACAGTGGCTTGAACGGGAGGACAGCAATTCGCTTCTTTCGTTGTGGTTTTGATCCAATAGTTTCAACACCGCCGGTCTTTCCACGTTGCTGCTTCAGCTTATCGGGCGTCGCCGGATTGCCCAGCTCGTCGGTATAAACATTCACAATGTCGATTTTGGCACCGTGCTTTACCTCGCATTCGCCAAGATCGTGCAAGTGCGGCTGCCATTTGCTGTATTGCGCGAGGTCCTCCGCGATTCTCTTTGAAATAAGAATGTGCCCCGCATCGGCGCAATCCATCACCCGCTGGGCCATACTTATCCCCGCACCGGCGATATTTGACCGGTCGTTCACATCGACAACCGCATCGACCGGCCCGCTGTGAACGCCCATCCGTAGTTGAAGTTTGGGATAATTCTGTAAGGCTTTGCTAATTTCCAACGCACATCGCACCGGCGCTTCCGGGCTAGAGAAGAAAGCGAGCGCCATTCCATCGCCGGTCGGAAGTCGAATCAACTTTCCGGCCGCTTCCGCAGCGCGAAACTGTTCGGTGCTTCGGACGATTTGGTTGAGCCCCCGCAGTAGTTCGCTCTGCTCGTTGGTCAACAGTTTCGAGGAACCCACTATGTCTATGAATAAGACATGTGCGATCTCAAGTTGAGGATCCGACTTCAGTTCGGACATAAGACCCGACAAGGTTGTTAACCGAAGAACGTTCAACGCTCAACGTCCAACGTCCAATGTCAGTTACTGAAGCCCGATCCGCTTGAGAATCGCGACGAAACGCGGGTCAGAGCGAAGGGATTCCCATCGCGGATCGACTTTTAGAAGAGTCACTCGTGGATCTCGCTCTTCACATGCCCTCTCCAAGGAGGATAAAGCTTCGTTTTGATTGCCTAAACCGTTGTAGACCAAGCCAACATTGGAGGAAGGGATGTAACGTTGGGTCGACAAAGCCTTCAGTTCCTCCAACACCGCGCGAGCTTTTTCTTTATCGCCTGCTAACGCGTCGACATATCCGATGGACCCGATTGATTCCGAATTTCCGCCTGATAATTGTCTCGCTTTTGTGAACTCCGCGATCGCCTCCGGGTATTTTCGCTGTGCAGTGTAAACTTTGCCCAGCATGAGATGGGTTGCCCAAAAATTGGAATCGAGTTCGACCGTCTTCCGTAGCGCCGTTAGCGCTTCATCGTTGCGGCCGGCGTGATGTAACATCATCCCCTCGAGCGCGCGAAACAGAAAAAAGACCGGGTCGAGTTCCCGGGCGCGCGCGATCTCGGCGATTGCTTCTTGATGGTGCCCTTGATCCGAAAGAATATGAGCGTAGGCGAAGTGGGCCATACCAGAATTAGGATCTAACGCGACAGCGCGCTTCGCTTCCTTTTCCGCTGTCCCCCAGTCCCAATCGTACCAAATAAGGCCGAACGACAGCGCGGAATGCGCGTCGGCGAGAGAATCATCGAGCTCGATTGCCTTGATCGCGGCTGCCTTGGCCTGGGGCAGGCAATCTTTTGCCGGCACATCGGCATTCATGGCGAGGGCGCGATTCGCGGCCGCTAACCCGGCGTAAGCCAGCGCGTACTCTGGATCCAACTCAATTGCCTGTTGAAAAAAGCCGATGCCTTTCCGGATATCGGGCGGAGTCGCTTTGCTCCAGTGATAGCGTCCCGTCAGATAAAGTTGATAAGCCTCGGCGTTCTCGGTGTAACGTTTGGTCAAACGGCTCTTCTCCTGGCCGCTCAACCGCAGCGCTAGCGCGTCGGCTACTTTTTGCGAGATCGCGTCCTGGACGGCAAACACATCGGTGAATTTTTCCTCGAACGTGTTCGACCAAAGCGATGACCCGTCCGCTACCTTGATCAAACGAGCAGTCACTCTGATGCGATCGCTCGACTTCTGGACATTGCCTTCCAGGACCGAATTGACTTCCAGCTCGCGTCCGGCGGCTAAAGGATCCTGGTCGAGACCGCTATATTTGCGGACCGAGTTTAACGAACGAACAACGATTTCCCGAACGTTGCTTAGTTTGGCAATGAGACTGTCCGCCATGCCCAGTTCGAGCACCTGATCTCGATTTTCAGGCACTAAAGGTTTGAAAGGAAGCACAGCAATTCGCTTTTCAGGAGACGTCACAGCATTTGTCCCTGTTTGCGAGTGGCGGTGAGAGAATGCCCAAAAACCAATCACCAAAGCAATTGTCCCCAAGATCGCGCCACTTAAGGGCGCTGGCATTCGCAGTTTTGCGGGCTTGATAGAAGGCGCAGCAGCACTTGTCTCTCTCTCCTTTTTGAGCTTCTCCGGAATCGCGGGATTGCCTACCTCCTCACTATAAAGATTAACCAAGCCGACCCTTGCACCGTGCTTCACTTCGCATTCGCCGAGTTCGTGCAGGTACGGGCGCCATTGCCGATATTGTTCCAGATCTTCAGCCACACGCTTGGATAGAAGGATGTGGCCGGCATCGCCGCAATCCATCACACGCTGTGCCACGTTGATCCCAGCGCCAGCGATGTTCGAGCGATCGTTAACGTCCATGATCCCGCTGACCGGCCCGCTATGAATGCCCATGCGCACTTGCAGTTCCGAATTACTGCGCAACGCCTTGCCGATTTCCAACGCGCATTGCACGGGTGCTTCCGGCGTCGTCGAAAAAACAAGAGCCATACCGTCTCCAGTCGGAACTCGAATTAACTTACCGGAGGTTTCCGCACTCCGAAACGCCTCGGTGTTTCGGACAATCTGATTAAGGTCTTGCAACGACTCATGTTGCTCGTCGATCAACCGTTTCGAATAAGCGACGATGTCTATGAACAAGACATGGGCAATCTCGAGTCGAAGATCGGATTTCGGTTCGGCCATGGAATCCAGATAGCCTTGTTAATCGAAAAACGTTAAACGCTCAATGCGGGATCAATCCGTCTAATCCGGCAGGCAATCCGCGCCGGCAGTTAACGTCTGAATCCGTTGGGCTCCCATTGTTGAGAACGGCTGGCAATTCAGCTAAAAGAAACTCGTCGCCAGGGTAGCTCAGTGGTAGAGCAGGGGACTCATAAGCCCTTGGTCGGGAGTTCAACTCTCCCCCCTGGCAAATGCTTATGGCATGGGTTTACATCCTCAAAGGCGCAAAACGGCACTATCTGGGTTCGACCGTTGATTTAAATGCGAGATTTGCTCAACACGAACGAGGACACACGCACACAACAACGATTGGGCAAAAAGCTCGAACTTGTCGCAAGCAAGGAGTTCGCGACGCTCGCGGAGGCGCGCAGTGTCGAAAAAATGTTGAAGAGAAAGAAGAATCCAAAGCTCGCGATTTATTATTTGCAACACTAGAGCAGCCCCGAAAGCATTCGGGGTTGGTCGGGAGTTCAACTCTCCCCCCTGGCACTCCCCTACTCTTTCGGTTTTGAAAGGTAGGGCGCGAGATCCTTTTTCGGGCCGCGAACTGCAGCCATGAAAAGAACGCCTTTGCGCGCCTGCACCGCACCGGTCCATCCTTCCTGCTCGATGTAACGCCAGCCCTCGAATTCCTCCGGCTTTCCGGTCTTCGAATCGCGCCGCCCCGGAAACAGAAACAACTGCATTCGTTTTTCCGCCAGACCGATTTGTGCAACCTGACCGGCTTCATCATCGTCAAAAACCCGGACACCAATCGTCTGCTGGCGAGAAAATTCACGCGGCACATCGTAATGCTCCAGCCGGTATTTCATGAAAAACAAATCGTTTAGTGTTCCAGCCTCCGTCTGCACCGGCTCGAATTCCGAAGGCCGCGTCATCGCCGCCACGTTCAGCAGTTTCTTCGCCGTCGCCGTACCGGGGAAAGCATGCATTTGTTCGTCGAACTTGATCCACGCGACCACCGCGATCACCACCAACGCGATTCCGATCGCGAGAATCGCGGGATGAAACGCTGTCTTTCTCCAATTGCGCTTAGCCCCCTCTGCCATTTTTTCGTTGGCGAACCATTCCTGGATTTCGGGCGTTACTGGCGTTGCTTGCACCAATTTGGCGACTGCGCGATCAAACGATTGCTGCGCCGCAAAACCTTCTATTCGTTTCGCGCGCGACACGGCTGTGCGCATACGGCGATCGGGCGCCTTCGTATTTGCGATAGGCGCGCAATCCGCCAGCGTGCGCAAGCCGCGTGACAACCGCTTCATTCCCGGGCCGCCGCCGGCACAGTTGCATTGAGCCAGGCTTGAAATTCGCGACGACCGGAAGCGAGCGCGCGCGAGAGCTCATTCAATTTCAGACCAAGTATCGACATCATTTCGCGATAATTAAACTCGTCCAGATAATAGAGGGCGAGGCCGCTGCGTTGTGGCTCCGGTGCAGCCGAAATCCAAATCGCCAATTGTTCAGGTTCGAGTTGCTCAATTTGTTCAGGCGCCTGCGGCGAAACTTCGGTCGACTCATTCGCCCTCTGTTCTGGTTGCACGCCGTGGGCCACTACATCGAGGCAACGCCAGCGCGCTTCGCGAAAAAACCAATAGCGATTCGCCGGCGGCTCGCCTTTGGCGGCAAGAAATGCAGCTTCTCGTAAAGTGTCCTGAAAAATATCCTGCGCTTTCGACGCCTCGCCCGTCATTAGGAAACAAAAGCGATACAGTTGCGGTAAATTTTGCGCAGCCACTTAACAACGGGAAGCAGAGAATTTACCCAGTGCAAGCAGCTCCGATAAGGGACGGATCTGCGGAGGTTGTTGAGACCCCATCTCGGCAAATACCGAGTTAATATTTAGATGTTGCATATGCGACAGTGGAATGTTAACTCGCGACGAAGGCGGCCGCGGGCAAATTGCCTCTCAGGCTCTCGAGTCTGAAGCGCTCGCGTTGCGCAGCCGCCGCGCGACCTCCTCGGCATTGGCACGACTGTTAAATGCCGAAACCCGAAAGAAGCCTTCCCCTCTCGAACCAAAACCGCTCCCGGGTGTGATGACGACATTTAATTCACGTAGCATCCAGTCGAAGGTTTGCCAGCTCGTTTGACCAGGCCGCGTTTCCACCCAAATGTAAGGCGCATTTGTGCCGCCATGGACTGCGAAACCGGCGGCGCGGGCCGCCTCGCTGAGAATCCGCGCGTTGCCCATGTAATGATCGATGAGCGCGCGCACTTGCTCGCGACCTTCCGCGGAATAAAGCGCCTCCGCGCCGCGTTGCACCGGATAACTCACGCCATTTGATTTCGTGCTCCAGCGCCGATGCCAAAGCGGGTGGAGCGCTAATTTTTTGCCGTTTTCAGTTCTGGCAAGAACAGACTTTGGCAAGACGGTAAAACCGCAACGAACACCGGTGAAGCCACCAGTCTTGGAGAAGCTGCGAAACTCAATCGCGCATTCGCGCGCACCATCAATTTCGAAAATCGAATGGGGAATCTCGGGACCGCTGATGTAGGCTTCGTAGGCGGCATCGAACAACAACAGCGAATCATGGTCCCGCGCGTACTGGACCCAATTCGTCAGTTGCGCACGCGACGCCACCGCGCCGGTTGGATTGTTGGGAAAACAAAGATAAATGACGTCCGCGTGTTCCCGCGGAGGTTCCGGAACGAAATTATTCTCAATCGTGCAGGGTAAGTAGAGAATGCCTTCGTAGCTGCCATCGGTCCGGACTGGTCCGGTATGCCCCGCCATTACATTGGTATCGACGTAAACTGGATAGACCGGATCGGTAATCGCGATCCGATTTTGCTCGCCCAGAATATCGAGAATGTGACCGCAGTCGCATTTCGAGCCATCCGACAGAAAAATTTCGTCATCCGCGATGTCGATTCCGCGATCGCGATAATCAAATTGCGTGATTTTAGTGCGGAGAAATTCGTAACCTTGTTCGGGCCCGTAGCCACGGAAGCTTTCACGATTTCCGAGCTCTTCGGCCGCCGCTTTCATTGCCTCGATCGCAGCCCGTGGCAACGGCTCGGTCACGTCACCGATGCCACAACGAATTAATCGCCTGGCTGCGTCGGGGTTTTCTTCTGAGAATCGGCGGACGCGTCGCGCGATCTCCGGAAATAAATAACCAGCCCGAAGTTTAAGATAATTTTCGTTTAGATAAGCCACGACCCTAATCGCTGTTCTTACTCCAGAGTGTGTAAGCCGAATTGGCTAGTTCTGGAATTGAAACTTGATGGAGTCCCGCAGCCGGCAGCGAGTTTTCGAAAACAGGCGTGGGAACATAACTGCGCACCGCGATGACGCGATCGGCCTGTTGCAATTCCTGCAAGATCGCCATCGGCAATTCGTTCGGCCAATTCCCATTTACGGCATTCGTGTCCAGCTCGAAGAAAGGTGAGCGGCCGAAATAATTCTTCGCACGGTAGACGATGGTCGGATCCTGCGGGCTAACGACAACGCCGTCGAGATGGCGCGCGAGCGCAACAGCGGTGTCATATTTTTCGTCACCATGTCGCACTGAGAGAAGTGCGACTGTTTGGTCGAATTGGAGAAAGAACGAAGCGAGAATGGCCAGGGCAATGGCGATGGCCGCAACAAAACTTCGTTGGATCGATAACGAGCGCAACCAGCCGAAGATCCCGTCCAATCGCGCAACGAAGAGCGCAGTCATGGCGAGATAGGCGAAGAGGAGCGAGTTATAGCCGCCGCCGCTCTTACAAATTGTCCAAATGGAAATGGGAATGAGCACGACGAGGGCGGACAAGATCCAGCGCTCGAGTGGCGTGATCGCGTGGCGCGATCGCCAGATCGACCAGAGGGCGATGAGAAAGATCGGGAATGTGGCGAACAAATACAACGATACGTTGAAGGCGCGTTCGGGGTAGACTTTGATCGACGCCGGAATTGTGACCATGGCGGCAAACATTTGCCGCCAGATCGAACGGATGGCGGCGAGCGCGAGCAAGATTGATATAGTCGGCGCGAGCGCCGGGACGAGCTCGCGAACTTGCAGCGGCCTTCTCCACATCACGGCTTAAACGAACGGAATAGCGCGAAGGCGGCACTGGTTTGCTTGCACAGCGTGGCACAAAGAAAAAGTGCGATGGAAGCAAGAGAAAGGAGCAATGAGCTTTTTCGAGTGGCCCAAAAGTAGAGAGCAACGATGGCCAGAAGCGCGGCAAGTACGTTGAAGCCGAAGACTTGAAAGACGCCGGCGAGCAGAACGGTGAGCAGAGGCCCGTACATGTGGGTGGCGTGTGCGGTTTCGCAAACAGGAAGTCCAGTATTCAGGCGCACGGCTTCCATGACGACGGCTGATTCCCACGGGCTGAGCGGGACACGGTCGGACAGTTGCACGGCCGCGGCACAAATCGTGGCCAAGCCGAGAATCACCAGGACGACCAGGAATGGCAATCGCGAGACAAACGCGCGATTGTTTTCCACTACGATTCGTAATTCTTCGTTACTTCGTCCCAATTCACCACGTTCCACCAGGCTTTGATGTAATCGGGACGACGGTTTTGATAGTTCAAATAATAAGCATGTTCCCAAACGTCGACGCCGAGGACCGGCGTGTTGCCATCCATCAGCGGGCTATCCTGATTTGGCGTCGAAATCACTTCGAGTTTGCCGCTCTTGTTTTTGATCAACCACGCCCAGCCGCTGCCGAAACGTCCGACGCCGGCAGCTGCAAATTTCTCCTTGAACTGATCGAAGCTGCCAAAGGTTGATTTAATATCATCGGCTAGCTTCCCTTTTGGCTCGCCCCCTTTCCCAGGGCCCATGATCTTCCAGAAGAAAGAGTGATTGGCGTGACCGCCACCATTATTACGGACGGCGGTGCGAATGGCCTCGGGCACGGCATTCAAATCGCGAATCAAATCTTCGACGGATTTCTTCGCCAGCTCAGGTTGATCCTTCAGCGCGTTGTTAACGTTGGTGATGTAAGCCTGATGATGCTTGGTGTGATGAATTTCCATCGTGCGCGCGTCGATGTGCGGCTCGAGCGCGTCGTATGCGTAGGGAAGTTTTGGTAATTCGTAAGCCATAATAAAGACTCTTCGGCGCGAACGGCGGCGCGTCAATTATGTCTGTCATCCCGAGCGTAGTCGAGGGATCCCGTGGAAGTTAGTTTAAAGCTTTCGCAACGGGATCCCTCGGCTGCGCTCGGGACGACGGTCGGTCAGTTGCAGCGGAAAAAGCTCGGCGGATGACCCAAGCCGCGGCGGTAATTCACGTAGGTGGCGAGCGCGAGGAGCGGGAAATTTTGCCGGTACATGTCGTATTTTAAGTAAAACACGCCGGGGAAACCGGTACCGGTGATTTGCGGTTCGTTCCACGACCCGTCTGCCTGCTGGGTCGAAAGAAGATAACGCAATCCGCGTTGCACGCTCAGCCGGTTAAGATCGCCACACGCGCAAATACCCATGATTGCCCAGGCCGTTTGCGAAGCAGTGCTTTCGCCTTTTCCTTTGGCCGAAGGATCTTCGTAGGTGGCACACGTTTCGCCCCAGCCACCGTCGTCGTTCTGACAACTTTCGAGCCAATCGCGTCCGCGCAGAATCCAGTCCTGTGTCATGTCCTGTCCAATGGCGCGCAGCCCGCGCAGGACCTGCCAGGTGCCATAAATATAATTCACGCCCCAGCGTCCATACCACGAGCCATCGTCTTCCTGGGTGGCGATCAAATACCGAATCGCGCTCTCTACGCTCGCATCGTGCTGGTTGAAGTTGATGTAACCGAAAAGCTCAAGTGTCCGCGCCGTCAGATCGCTGCAAGTCGGATCCAGAATCGCGTTGTGATCGGCGAAGGGCATATTTTCAAGCCAACCATCAATCACATCCTTATCGAAAGCGGCCCAGCCGCCATCGCGACATTGAAAGCTCAGTTGCCAGGCCAGAGCACGCTGGAACAAATCTTCGTAGCCGTTTTTATCCTTCGGATGAACCAGGCGGAGCGCCATCAGCACCATCGCAGTGTCGTCGGTATCCGGATAATAAACATTATTATATTCAAAGGCCCAACCGCTGGCTTCGGGATGAGGATTGTTCTTCGCCCAATCCCCCCGGATTCGAACTTCTTTGTTCGACAACCATGCAGCCGCTTTCTGCAAAGAAGGGTGCTCGGCAGGTAGGCCGCTTTCCGCCAAGGCGATGATATTAATGGCGGTGTCCCAAACCGGCGAAAGACAGGGCTGAATCCGAAAATCTTCCGGATCGTTGACGAACAATCCTTCGAAATCCTTTTGCGCCTTTGCCAAGGCCGGATGGCTGTTCGGATAACCGAGGGCGTGCAGGGCAATGAGCGCATTGAGCATTGCCGGGTAAACGGTGGCCAGGCCATCGCTGCCATCGCCGATGCGCTCCATCATCCAGCGCTCGGCTTCCTCGAGCGCGAGCCGGCGAAATGGTTTCCAGGGAATTCGATGCAGCATCTTGAGCGCGTCGTCTCCGCGGAGAAATAAATTGCGCCAGGTAAAGGTCCGTTCGTCGCGCGGCAGCCGGAAGTCTTTGTGCTCGGTCCCGAGCGGATACAACTCGTGCAGTTGTTTTTCGCCGGGCAACTCGCGCGTCGGCTTGAAATGATTGATGATGGCGAGCGGCACCAGCATGGCGCGGCTCCACGATGACATTTTGTAAATGTGAAACGGCG
>Ga0209376_1002243_pt1 | contig 18494 bp, 16 predicted proteins | sample GraSoiAngelo_134_FD_185891 | JGI IMG/M metagenome (GOLD analysis project Ga0209376, IMG submission 185891) | Grasslands soil microbial communities from the Angelo Coastal Reserve, California, USA - 14_0929_05_30cm (SPAdes) (version 2) | ecosystem: Environmental > Terrestrial > Soil > Grasslands ... | reverse complement strand
TTCTATCCCAACGCACTCTTCCACCCGGGACAGGGCAAAAATATCGCGCTTGCAATGGCCCGCCGGGCAGAATGGGTCGCCTGTTTGACCGATAAGCGAAGCCGTGAGGCACGTTGGAAAACGGCCCACTCGTCAATAGAGGCCATTGTCGAGGATGCGACGAGAGAGCATGCGAAGAACGGTAAGGCATCTGCTACCAGCGCGGGACTTTGACGAAAACAATAGCCACTCCATCAACTGAACGGCGGACGGCGCAGCTGACGCGTGCCAGGGTGCGCGCCGGCGTCCAGAAGCAAGAGAGCCAGGCCGATCAGCAGAAAGCATAGCGCCGTATTCGGGCCCATTCGTCCCGGACTGGACGTGACTGGCGAAAAAGGACTATCCGCGAACAGCAGTTCGTCGATGCCGAAATCCATACCCAAGACATATTCGCTGAAAGTGAGAGCGCCGAGGAGTAAGACCAGTGCCGCGCATGCCTGACCGAGATGGCGGCGCGGCCTTTCACTGACTCTCTCGTCCTGCAGCAGCCAGAGCGCCCCCCGCACAGGATAAATCCGGCCGCTGTGTTGGCTTTCATCGTCGCCAGGCCAGGCCATATGCTCTTCAGCGGCGGGCTGCTTCCTGATTTTTAATGCCGGACAGCGCCGTCCTTACCACTCGGTGGCAAACGGTGATCATTTCGGCACGTTCCGGCATAGGGTAAACGATAGAGTTTCCATGCTGCGCGCTCAGGCAGTCTTTTCATCCTTTGGCACTGCCGGCAGGGCGACGGCCATCCATACAGTGAGTTTCAAACAGTTCGGACAGCGCGGAAACATCGCATCCTTTTGCAGCCCAGTTTCTGCTAGACAGCAGCCTGACGCGTAAAGCCCCGTCTTGGTAACATCTGTTCCTGTTTTCATACAATTCTCCGATCTCGAACGGCTGTTTCACCGCCAGTTGCTGGCACGCGGTCTGCCGCAACGGTGGTAAAAGCGGACTCGTTCATTCGCTTCCGGAAACCCTGGAAAATGCTACGGAGTTAATTGCACGTGGAATGCCGCGACCACCGCTAAGTTCACTTGATCGGGGAAACGGTGGCACCCAGAGGCAGACGCAGATTGAAAGCCGCGCCTTGATTCAAACCCGCGCTGCTAGCGGTCTGCCTTCGATCGTTCATGGCTTTGGCGGCGACCAAGGGCGCCCATGGCGGCCGTTGTGAGTTTGACCGACACAGCTTGTAGGCGTATATTAGCGTGCCGTAGGATTCGATCAGAGGAAAGTTGAGTCCGGGACCCCCCTCTCCCTCCACAGAGGCCTCTTTTTTTCAAGCCACTTAGCGAGACTCGTGCTCAGGTATCAAACTTCAGGACGCATACGCGAATGGCGCTCATACTCCCCCGACGACGCCCGCCGGAGTTCGAATCCGAAGAACGTGTCGGTACGGCTATCTTCGAATTCGACAACATACCGGTACACGTTGCCGTCGAAGGTGACCGCGCGCACGGTGCCGATCGCGCGTAAATAGTTCTCGGCGATCGGGCCAATGACATAGACCTTATTGCCTCGGCTGAATCGCTGCAACATGCCGTACTCGTTTCCGCTGCCCCGCCCGGATGTGCCGCGCTTTCCTGTGGCGCAGGCGTTCTCGACGACTCTGCTGCACTCTTCGCAATTCTTGAGGTGTTCTCGCTCGTTTTCGTTGAACTCAACGCGTCCTTCAGCGGCGCCGAAGAGTCTCGAAGGCTCGATGTGTCTCATTGGATGGCCCCAAACTGTTGCACATAAAAATCAGCGTCCGTTTAAGGTGGACCGCCGCTACTCTTGCTCTTGATCTGTGGTCTTGTCGTGACCGATTCAGTTTTTTTCGCAGGGGATAATATAGGCCAGGCCGTAAAAAAGTGGGGTGGCCCCAACTGTTGCACAGAAAATCAGACTTATCGATTCAGCGTTTTTCCAGGCGATATTATAGCCTGCGGGTAGACTCTCGGCAATCGATCTAGAACAAAAACCACTTCCGCCGCGCCGAATGCGCGTGGGGATCGCCAATCCGGGTGCTGATGTCGAAACAACGGCTTCCATCGTCCGAGGGCATAGTGGATGGCAACTGCCACATCGGAGTTCTTGACAACTCCGTTCGATCGTCGCCCAAGCCTGAAGCGCGCGGCCCGGTTGGTAAAGGGGTAAAGGGCAAACCCGGAGAGAAGCCAAGCACTAATGCCGCCGAGATTGGGCTCGTCGGAAATGAGGGCGTGGTCGGCGTGCCTGCGATTTTGGGCGGCGTGGCACCTTATGGCGCCATAGTCCAAAATGGGCGGAAGCGCACTTCGTGTTCGGGGGCAGAGAATCTATGATGAGTTCCGGCGCAATCCAGACCTGGAGGCGATGTCGTGTGAATGCTACGGCATTTTCCGCCGGCACGTCCAACGGCTGCAATCCTACTAAGGCGGCGCCCAGTGCCGAGCCCTGTACGAAACCGTACAGACATGGACAGCGAGATCTTGTACTGTAGCAGCGTTCATTCACGGTGAATGAACGGGTGCGGAAGACCCCGCGTGAGTGAACAGGGGTGTTCGCACCTTCATAGACGACCGCCACGACAGGATCATGCGCACGATCGCTACCTCGCCACTTTCCACGCTAGTAAGAAACGGGGGCCTTATGGCTGCACCGAGGTGACACAACCGAAGAGTGAAATCTATCGTTTGCGCTTGACGCTTTTTCTGCTGTTGTGTTTTTTTTGTTTCTCATCGAGCGGCCTGAACATGACCCAAGCGAAGCTGACGGTGACTAGGAGAATCACAGCACCCAGGACAATCACTGTTTCAATCGCCGCCAGCTCGGCCGTCGTGTTCATCGCGATCCTATTTCTCCTTTCTTCCTCTGACACACCAATAACCCGACAATCCGGCTCCGCCGAATCTTTGGAAAAGGAGCACCAAAGATCCATCGCTATGCTCCGACAGAATGAGGGATTTACAAAAGTCGTTCAATCCGCTGAAGGTGCTCGCAACACCTTACCGCTTGGAGTTGGCTCTTTGGTGCCGCTCCTGTCCGAATCGCGCCTACACGTCACGTCGGAGAAAATTCGTCACAACACGCCGGTGCGGGCAGATCCGCGAGGCACAACTACGTTGGAAAGAGATTCTTTTAATTTTCTAACATAGCAGCGACGGGGGATCTCATCATCACGGGTCCGAAAAAACGGACCTGATGGACCTGCTGAACCCATTCCCCTCCTGGCAGGAGGGGTGGACGCGCCATCAATAAAATGGATCCGTTCGGAAATCGGCGCGGCCGGGGTGGTCGGTTCGGCGAAGCTATTCAGGCCTAAACACTTCGCCGGACTGACCACTATTACGGCTTCATAGACCGCCGCTACAGTGGAAAATGCACGAGTTTCGAGATATTTGCGCGGCCGGCTTCGTTAAGTCGTTCAAAGTGTGATTCTCGCCGGAGTTTATATGTTTGCTTTTGTGTGGGTTTTCGGTTCATATTTCATTTGGATGCACAACAGGAGCCTGGTGAAGACCGAAACCGAAGCAACGATGACGGTCTCTCCAAGGAAAACAGCGTGACGGCTATGTCCCGACTTGGCATAGTACTGTTGATGCTCCTTATGACTTGGCCGATGGTGCGTGACTGTTGTTTGCCGGTCACACACAATCTGCCTTGCCATGAGTCGAAACCGAAACCTACAGATGCCTCAACGTGCTTCTCAACCCAAGAGGCAATTGCTGAGACTAAGTCCGCACCCGCTAAAGCAGTTCGCAACGTCATCCCTCGCGTGGACGCGGCCGACATAGCGAGCGGGATCGGCCCAGATTTCCTCTCCATCTTTCATCATCAACTTTCAAAAGGAACTGATCACGCTCCACCGGATAGACCCGGCGGGGATCCTCTAGTCCTGCGTATCTGATTTCGCATTTTGCCCTGGTCCCGTGCGGGTACGTGTGTGCCTGCACATCCGTTTCTCATCAGGAGCAACCATGCGAATACTTATTCTTTTCCTACTCTTTCAATCCACGGAGCCGTTGAGCGACAGGGTTCTGGTTCAAGAGCACGAAACCCACCGGTCCCATGTAGCGCCGTTGACGCTTGCGGAGATCGAAGCTGTAGCACTCGAAAGCAACCGCGAGATCGCGGCAATGAAAGAACGCGTGACTTTGGCGAAGGCAGGCGTGACACCCGCAACAGCGATCGATGATCCGTCCTTTATGTATCGGGCATGGGGAACCCCACTGCTGGCGCCGTGGAACGTGAATCAGACCCAACACATGTTCATGTTCAGCCAAACATTGCCGGCGGCTGGAAAACGTGAATTGCGTTTCGAAGCTGCGAATCAGGCCGTCGAGGTGGCGGAAGCTCAACTCGAAGCCACAAAACTGGATGTGACAGCCCGGGTCCGTGGCACCTTCTACGAACTCCTCCGCAATCAAGATGAACTGCGGCTGCACGATGAACAGATTGCGCTCGCGCGACAGGCTGTAGCTGCGGCGCGTATCAAATATACCGTCGGCCGCGTGCCTCAACAGGACGTGCTCAAGGCGCAGATTGCTGTCACAAAGCTCGCAGATCATCTCGCGATGTTCCTTCAAGACGGCGATCTCGCGCGTGCCCGGCTGAACACACTGATGGGCCGTGATCCGGCGAATCCTTTGGAAGTTGCTGGAGAATATGCAGCACCGGGCAGACTGCCCACGATTGCCGAACTGAAACAGATCGCGCTGGATCACCGGCCCGACCTGAAAGCCATGGAAGCTGCAACCCGGCAGTTGGAAACCAAAGTTCGTATGGCGCAGAGGAATTACAAACCGGATGTCTCCGTTGGTGCCGGTTACATGCTCATGCCTTCCGGTTCTATGAATCGGAATGGTTACATGGCCGAACTCTCGTTCAACCTTCCATGGCTCAATCGATCGAAGCATGATTCTGAAATTCGTGAGGCCCAATCCGAAGTAAACGTGCAGCGCGCTCAGCTTTCCGCACAACAAGCGGTGGTCTTTCAGGAGATTCAGGAGGGTCTCATACGCGCGAACACAGCCGCACGCCTGGTTGAAATCTATCGCGATACGCTGCGCCCCCAAGCTCAGGCAACGCTTCGGGCGGCCTCCGCCGCATACCAGACGGATCAAACCGACTTCTTAAACTTAATCGACAGTCAGAACACGGCCTTGGATGTCGAGTATTCCTATTACCGGGCGCTCGCCGAATTCGACAGCCGTGTCGTTGAGATCGAGCGCGCTGTAGGAGTACCGCTTCCGCGGGACCCTCACGCAACCGGCAGTGGAGGTAGACCATGACAACTCGTGAACGAACTTGGCTTGTGATCGGACTCGTCATGGGTGCCGTCGTAGCAGCGTCCATTGTCATTGGCCGCCAGTACGTCGTATCACGTCAGGAGCCGACCGCGGCAGCCGCGGGAACTTCACTGGATACGCCGGCAGCTCAGCCCGACATCCCCTCGAGCGCGGATACGGCAGTGTCGGTGGAACTCAACGAACAAGAACAAAAGGTGATTGGCGTGGAAACGGCGGAAGTCAAACGGCAAACCATCCGAAAAGAAATTGTCGCTCCCGGCAAAGTTGTAGAACCGGAAACGGGTATTGGTGCCATCAGCGCCAGAATCGGGGGCCGTATCGAGAAGTTACTCATCAATATTACCGGGGAGACTGTCGATCGCGGACAGCCCGTCGCTCTGATTTACAGTCCCGAAGTTTTCACGGCCGGAGAGGAATACAGGCTCGCCCTGGAAAATCGCCAGCGCCTCGGCGCGAGTAAGGAAGCTCAAGCGATCAGTGACGCGGACGAACTGGTGAGAGCCAGCCGCAGGCGTCTCGAGCTGTGGGGTGTCAGCGCGCAACAGATTGAGGAAATCGCGTCGGCTGCGGAGAAAGCGGTACAAATCACAACGTATTCGCCTGTTTCGGGTGTGATTACGAAGCGGAACGTTGCCGAAGGGCAGTATATCAAAGAAGGTGATGTCCTGTTCGAAGTGACCGATCTGAGTACAGTCTGGGTGCAGGCCGACATTTTTGAATCCGACATCCCTCTGGTGCAGACCGAACAGAGGGCAAAGATCAGGGCGCCCACACTTGGGGGCGGCTCCGTCCAGGGCATCGTCGATTTCCTTCAGCCGGCTGTGGACCCGCAAAACCGGACGATGCGAGCACGCATCCAGGTGCCCAATCCGGAGATGCGCTTGCGGCCGGGGATGTTCGTGCAGGTTTCACTTGAAAGATCCCTCGGTGGGGATGTCGTTTCAGTTCCGCGCTCGGCCGTGCTCGATACAGGCAAAGAAAAAGTCGTCTATGTCGCCAAGGGCAAGGGCGTGTTCGAGAAGCGTTCCATCGAAGCGTCGATGGCAGGCGATGAATTTTACGCCGTGACGCGAGGGATTAAAGCCGGCGAGCGCGTCGTAACACACGGAAACTTCCTCATCGATTCGCAAACACGCCTGACAGGCACGGTCACCGGAATGTTCGGTGGATCGAAGGCGTACGGGACGGAGGCATCTTCACAAGCGCCTGCTTCGAATTACACGGTCACACTTCAGTTGGAGCCGGCTCCGCCGAAGGGAGGTTCCGAAGGCACGTTTCACGTGACGGTGACAAGCCCTGACGGCAAACCAGTCAGCGACGCTCAAGTGACGATCACGCTGATCATGCCCGCTATGCCCGCAATGGGGATGGGCGAAATGCGTTCGACGATAAACCTGATGTGGAACGGTTCGGAATACGTGGGCAAGGGAACAATTGCCATGGCGGGGCCGTGGAACGTCACTGTTGAAGCCAAACGCGGCGGACAGCTCCTGGGCGTCTACAGAAGCCGTTTCGACGCGAAGTGAGAATCTTATGATCAACCGCCTGATCGAATTCTCACTGAAAAACCGGTTTCTGATATTCGTGGCGTACGCGCTGTTGGCCGGCTGGGGATATTGGGCCCTGCTGAAGACTCCGATCGATGCCATTCCGGATTTGAGCGAGAACCAGGTGATCGTATTTACCGACTGGCCCGGCAGAAGCCCTCAAGAAGTGGAAGACCAAATCACCTACCCGCTCACCGTCAATCTTCAAGGCCTTCCAAGCGTGAGAACAGTGCGGTCGTCTTCCGCTTTTGGCTTCTCGATGATCAACATCATCTTCGAGGACGATGTTGACGTCTATTTTGCGAGAACACGTGTCCTGGAGCGATTGAACCTGGCCTCGACCTTCCTGCCTTCCGGTGTCGTCCCTACGCTTGGTCCGGACGCGACGGGCGTCGGTCAGGTCTTTTGGTACACGGTTGAAGGTCCTTACGATCCCGGCACGCTCCGTTCGCTTCAGGATTGGTTCATTCGGTATCAGCTCAACTCGGTTCCCGGAGTCGCAGAAGTCGCAAGCATCGGCGGATTCGTGCGGCAATACCAGATCGATGTCGATCCAGCGAAGCTGCGCGCTTTTAATACGCCGATGAGCACCGTCCTCTCCGCCATTCAGCGGAGCAACAACAATGTCGGCGCAAAGGTTGTCGAGGCGAACGACGTGGAATATGTCGTTCGCGGCATTGGGCTCATCGAATCCATCAAAGACATCGAAAACATCGTTCTTTCTTCAATGAACGGAATTCCGATTTATGTTCGAAATGTGGCCGCTGTCCAGCTTGGACCCGAATTCCGGCGCGGCGTTCTGGACAGAGCGGGCGCCGACGCTGTTGGCGGGGTTGTGATCATTCGCTACGGCGCCAATGCGCTCGACATCATCGATGCTGTAAAAGCGAAGATCCTAGCCATGCAGCCCGGCTTGCCGAAGGGCGTTCGAGTCGTCCCCTTCTATGATCGCAGTTCACTCATTCGCAACGCGGTCGACACATTGCGGTCTGCGTTGATCGAGGAAATCATCCTCGTGACGTTGGCTCACATTGTTTTTCTGTGGCATTTCCGAAGTATCTTGATCGTCACCATCCCGCTCCCCCTCGCGGTTTTGACGTCCTTTCTGTTCATGCATTACTTCGGCATCTCGTCCAACATCATGTCCCTGGGAGGAATCGCGATCGCCATAGGTGTTCTCGTCGACGCTGGAATCGTCATGACGGAGAATGTCATCCGTCAGGCGGAAAAGCATTACGAGGAACATGGGGAATACCGGTCAAAGATGGGCGAAGTCACGCTCGCTGCCGCGCGTCTGGTTGGGCGGCCGATCTTCTTCGCGATGACGATCATCATACTGGCTTTCGTGCCGGTGTTTGCATTGACCGGGATGGAAGGGAAGCTATTTCACCCTCTAGCGTTCACCAAGACATTCGCGATGGCCGGATCCACGATCATCGCCGTGACTCTTGTGCCGGTGCTTTGCACGTTCTTAATCCGCGGCCGGCTTCATCGTGAAGAAGACAACCCGGTAATGCGCCTGCTGCGGGCAATCTATGCACCCACGCTTCGCTTCGCGCTTAGGCATCGTGCGATCACGCTGATTTCCGCGGCGCTGCTCCTCGGCTTTGCCCTTTTCCTGGCAACCTCCATCGGCTCCGAATTCATGCCCCCCTTGGACGAAGAGACAGCGATGTGGATGCCGGTAACGGACCCCAGCATCTCGCTTTCGAAGGCTACCGAATTGATGCGGGAGCAGGATCGGATCATCGCTCAAGATCCGGTTGTTTCTTCCGTTGTCGGAAAAATCGGCCGCGCCGAAACATCCACCGATCCCGCTCCGATCAACATGAGCGAGACGATCGTGACGTTCAAACCGAAAAATCAATGGCCCGGGGGACTGACGAAGGATGCGATCTTGCAGCGGCTCGACGAAAAGCTACGCATGCCGGGTGTGACGAACATCTGGACCCAGCCGATACGCAACCGCATCGATATGTTGTCCACCGGAATCCGGACACAAGTCGGAGTTAAAGTGTTCGGTTCTGACCTGCAGACGATTGAAAAGAAATCCATCGAGATCGAACGCGTTTTACATGGCGTGCCCGGAGCGGCCGATCTTTATGCCGAACGGATCACCGGCGCTCCCTATCTGGAAATTCATATTGATCGTACGGCAGCGGCCCGCTACGGCATCAACGTCGGCGATGCACAGGACGTGATCGAATCGGCAATTGGCGGAAAGAACATTACTTTTACCATTGAAGGACGGCAGCGTTTCCCAGTCCGCGTTCGGTACGCCAGAGATTTCCGTGAAGATGTCGAAGCACTCGCGAACGTTCTCGTCGCCGGGCCGAGCGGGACGCAAATCCCGCTGAAAGACATCGCCCGCATCGGCGTTGTGATGGGACCCTCGATGATCACGAGTGAAAATGGCTTGCTGCGCGGGACGGTGCTGATGAACGTGCGCGGCAGGGATGTCGGCGGTTTCGTCGACGAAGCGAAGCGGGTAGTTGCCGAGCGCGTTCGAATGCCGGGTGGATACTACATCGAATGGAGCGGACAGTACGAAAACCAGATTCGCGCCAAGCAGCGCCTACAGATTGTGATACCGATCGTGCTGGTCATCATTTTTGTCTTGCTGTATATGACCTATCATTCCGCCAAAGAAGCGCTCCACGTCCTGTTGGCTGTACCCTTCGCGTTGACCGGAGGTATTTTCCTGCTTAAATTTTTGGGCTACAACTTTTCAGTAGCGGTCTGGGTGGGGTTCATCGCGCTGTTTGGCACCGCCGTTCAGACCGGAGTCGTCATGGTGATCTACCTCGAGGAGGCGGTGCGGCGGAAGATGGCGGCGAATGCCGGACGCCTTACAATTGAAGACCTCTACGAAGGAGTCATGGAGGGCGCGCTTCTGCGGCTCCGTCCAAAAGTGATGACCGTCGCCACCGTCGTCGCCGGCCTCTTGCCTATCATGTGGTCAACTCGGACCGGCGCCGAAGTCATGAAGCCCCTTGCCACGCCGGTTCTCGGCGGAATGGTAAGTTCTTTGTTGCTCGTGCTCATTGTGACGCCGGTGATCTTCACAACGATTCGGGAGCGTGAATTGCGCCGTGGGCAGGCGGGTAACCCGCCGGATTCGCAGTGAAGGAGGCCTGCTCATTGTGTCGTTTCGCCCTCAGCGGGTTACCAGCGGACATCATCCGCAAATCGTTTACCGGTGTTGGCTCGTATTTGTTCGGTGTTGCCGTTGCATGGATCAGTGTTTATGTAGCATTCGGAGCGTATTTTATAACGCCGCGATTTTTTCATTACGCCTCCTATAACAACCAAAGTTTCGCTAAGCGAAGGGAACTTAACAGATCAACCATTTTGCGTCCATTGACACCCACGTGCGGAATAGGTTAGAAAAGGCTGTCTTCAGAATAAAGCCAGTGGCAATTTTTGCCTTTCCGCCGCTGGCTTTCTTTTTTGAGTTCAAAAGTTAATTCAGCCCAAATGCGAATCACTCTTCGAGATTTGTTCCGAACAGCGATAGTGGCTCTCTTCCTACTGATCATTTCGGCGAAATTTTCCGAAGTCCAGAGCCGGCAAAAGAGTGGAAATTTGCAAGTTGCTGTCGATCTTGTCTTACTCGACGTTAGCGTGCACGACAAAAACGGTCAGCCTGTACATGACCTTCAGCGAAAGGATTTCAAGATATACGAAGATAAGGTCGAGCAGCCGATCGCTTCATTCAGTGCAGAAGAATCACCCGTCACGTGGGGACTAGTTCTCGACCGGAGCGGCAGCATGCAGGGCATGATAAAAGACGTTTACGAATCCGCGCTTAATGTAATCGACGTAGGCACAACTGAAGATGAAATGTTCATCATGACATTCAACAACAAGACAGAGACGATCGCGGAACTGACTTCGGATCGGCGCAAACTTGCAAATTCAATTGTTAGTTTGAACGCTGAAGGAAGCACTGCCATGTACGACGCTCTCGATGCTGCGCTCGACCACATCAAGCTCGGAAAGCATCGCAAAAAAGTGCTGGTTTTAATTACAGATGGAGGCGACAACAAGAGCAGACTCCGGTTCAGCCATCTCATCGATCGCGTGAGGGAAAGCGACGTTCTCATTTACACAGTGGGGATGTACGGCGGCATGGTTCACAATCCCACGGTCGCGCGCATGACAGGCGGGGCACAAACTGCACTTCGAGAGCTTGCCGAGATCACGGGCGCATATGCGCACTTTCCCGAGGACGTCAATAAATGCCGCGAGGCCATGGAAAAGATTGCCCGCGAAGTGAGCGAGCATTACACGATCGGTTATTATCCGAAGAATCAGGCACCCGACGGCCGCTGGCGCAAGCTCAAGGTTGTCGTCGCGGGATCTTCCAGTACGAAGTATGTCGTCCGTACTCGCAGTGGTTATTACGCTCCAGGAACAGAAAAGTGAATCCGGCTCTCTAGTCTGGTGTCCCACGTAATGTTTGCCACCCATTCGGGGCAGGCGCACTCCCCTCCTTCCCAAGGAGGGGTGGACGCGCGATTAACAAAATAGATCCCTTCCGAAAACGGCGCGGACGGAGTGGTCGCTCACAAGCGTTGTTTCGGAATGCGTTTCTGAAAGATGTTGCGTGAGTGACAATGTGCCAGAGACACGCTTTGGTCAATTGGAAGCGATTTTGCGCGTCTCCGGCGCTGGCACTGACTTCTTGCAGAAACTGTCGTCAAATGTAGTTGCAGGACTGATTTACGACCGCCAAAACCGGGAGATCATCAATGAACAAAGTGATTCCAATCGCAATACTTGTTGTAGCACTGGCCGTGACCGTTTCTTTGCTGGCTGTTGGACAGCAGGCGGCGCCATCTCAAGCTTCACATATGTCGATGGACCAGATGATGCAGCAATGCGAGAAACACTGCGAATCCACAAACGCAATGCTGGAAGGCTTGATCAGAGAAGCGGAAGCCGCAAAAAAATCCAACGAAGCGCCTAAGATGAGTGCCGCGCTCCATAACGCCGAGCAGATGGCCTCTGAAATGAAAAACCACATGCAAATGTGCATGAACATGATGTCGATGATGGGAAACATGATGGGGCAGCGTCAGTCCCGCGCGTCCAACGCAGTTAAGCCAGCCGGACAGGAACAGACAGCACGCATTGCGGTGACCACCAACGGTTTTGAATCTTCCAGCATAAATCTCAGGCCCAATGTGCCGGCCAGCGTTACGTTTATCCGGCAGACGGATCAAACTTGCGCAAAATCCGTTTTGATTCCTGAATACAAGATCAATCAAGAGCTGCCGTTGAACAAGCCTGTCGTTGTGACGTTCACTCCCACCAGAACAGGCGAGTTCGGATTTGCCTGCGGCATGAATATGTTCAAAGGCAAGGTCATCGTTCGAGAGAACGGGTGAGACGAGCCCAAGTCCCCTTCGGTTGATCGAAAAGAGCTTGACAGTGCTGATGGCTTAAGCTAAAAAAGTTGTCGCTGCCGCACGAAGCTGTGCCGCAGAAAAAGTTTTAGACTAGACGACGACGTCCAGTTGCACACCGATGTGAGTGCTTCTGGGCGTTTTTTTTGCGCCAAATCGCGCAAAAAGAAAGGTGGAACATGTCTGGACGTTTACGTTTGAGTGTCGGTTTTTCGGGGTCGAGAGAATCAGGAGGAGAGTTGATGCGACTACAAAGCTTCGTATTTGTCGGCACGCTTGTGTTTTGTCTTGGACTGGCCTCCGTCTGCAGTGCACAGGATCCGGCGGCTCCGGCCGCAGCGCCGCTCTCACAGCCCGCTATAACTGGTCCGCTGTCGGGGCTCCCTCCAGCCAACTTCGACGCCGGGCTTTTAGGCAAGATCTCCGTCAATGGCGTTCTCAGCGGCGGCGGGATGGTGCAGGGAAAGGCCGTTCCGGGTGATAACAAAACGCAAGCGGCGCTGCATAACGGTCAAGTCTTTATTCAAAAGGCCGACGGACCGGTTCAGTTCTACCTGCAGGCAGGCGCCTACAATCTTCCGTCTCTCGCCACGCCTTTTCTCGAAACCGATAAAACCGTAAGCAACTTCTACGGCCCCGTTCCGGTTGCTTTTCTAAAGCTGCAGGCGGGGAAGAATACGTCGTTCCTCGTTGGCTCGCTTCCCACTTTAATCGGCGCCGAATATACCTTCACCTTTGAAAATATGAATATCGAGCGAGGGCTGTTGTGGAATCAGGAGAACGCCGTCAATCGAGGCGTCCAAGTGAATCAGACCATGGGTAAGTTCACAGCCTCGTTGAGTTGGAACGACGGCTTCTACTCCAACCGTTACTCATGGCTGTGGGGCTCCTTGGCGTATACGAACGGGCCTCATACGCTGTCGTTCGTGGCTGGTGGAAACTATAAGCAGACAGCGTTTCAGTCTCTGGCCACACCCCTGCAAAACAATAGCAATATTTACAACGTCATCTACACCTACAACAAGAACGGTTGGCTCATCCAACCCTATTTTCAATACACCAATGTGCCGGACAATTTGAAGATCGGTGTTCCGAAGGGCGCAACCACAACGGGTGAGGCCCTCCTGATCAGCAAAACCTTTAAACATGGGTTCTCGCTCCCTGCGCGCGTGGAATATATAAGGAGTTCGGGGACCGCCACTGACGGATCTGTCAATTTGATGTTCGGTCCGGGCAGCAAAGGCACCTCGTTCACGGTGACGCCTACATTTCAATACGGAGGCTTTTTCTTCCGCGGAGACGTTTCTTTTGCTCATGCAATCGACGCAGCGCCGGGTTCCGCGTTTGGTCCCAAAGGCTTGGACCCCACCCAGACGCGAGCCATGGCTGAAATCGGATTCATATTTGGCAACAATATAGAGAAGTAGATCTAGGATTCCAGCGCCCAGTACCGGGCGCTGGACACCGTCTCGGTGGGGTTTTTGTTTCTATCCACACCGAAACAGAAGCCAACTGAGTAATGTCGGCACGATGCTACCGGAACTCTCCGCATTCGTCCGGTTTGACTCCACATGGGAGAGAGGATCAAACTAGGTACATGCGGACGATCGTATTTCGATTTGTAATCGTCCCTGTCGTGATGATGCTCGGCTGGTCACTCTGGCCTGCATGTATGGATGCGCGCGCGCCTGACCAGGTTGCAGTTGGCGCGCCAGCCGAAGGCGATTGTCCACCAAATGTTGGACTCGATGATTGCTGCACAACGATCCAGCCGTTTGTGGCAGTTAAGAAGTTGGTTGTTCCCCAGCTGGAGTTCGCAGCCCTGCACTTGGCTGCCACGTCCGCGCCGCCGACCTTGGAGAGTCTCTCTCTTTACTTGCCTATCGGCCTTCTTGATCCGTCACCGCCACCAGGCGGCAGATATCCCACTTTCCTCACTCTTTCGATACTCCGAATCTAGGAAGTTCGTCCGCTTGGGCCTTATCCGCTCGCACTGCTAGCCTGCTCGAAGTAATCCCGGCGCTCCGCTTGGAACGATGGCCGGAACTTCGACTCGCGCGGTCGCGTGCCCGATAACCGATCAGAATCTCGCAACTACATTGGAGGTTTCTTATGAAACGCTTTTTTCTTGTTCTCCTTCTGTTTGCCATGACCACTCTTGTTGCACAGGCGGCCGGCAACGATATCGTTGGAGCGGTCACGAACCTGCAACCCGGAATGATCGTAGTCAAAACAGATGCCGGACAAACCACATCTGTGATGACTAACGACAAGACGGTTTACATGAAATGGATTTTGCAAAAACCGTGGGCTGACGGCCCTCGTACTGATGAGCGCTTCTTGGGAGTCGGAAAGAGAGTGCATATCGAGGTTGCGAAAGACAATCCATCGGTCGCACGGACCGTGTGGATTGTGGTTGGCCGTGTCGGTTACTGACTGAAGATGGCAAGCATCGCGCCGGAACATCATTGAATGCCCGGCGCGACCCTCCTGCAGGACTCTCGATGCTGCCGTCAGTGACACATATTCCGGGAACCCCGTCAGAGATATATAGGAGGTGCTCCTTTATGAAACGATAATTTCCTCTGAATTTGATGTTGACCTATCGATGGCCGGCCAGTGGAACTTTATTGTGACGTTTGATCCTAACGGGCGCGTTCAATCCAACATCAGCTCCCAATGAGTGTCTGCGCCGAAGCTTCGCGCGGCGCATCCTCTGAACCTCGCCTATACTTTGGCCTACACTGCGCGTGTGCCGTGATAAAATCCCGCCGTGCGGGATCATAAATTCCTGGCAGTTCTTGCCTCATTGTTAATTCTGTACACAATTGCGGATCTCAGCCGAACCGGGCTATGTGAGGATTCCGAGTACGCTTCGAGTGCTCTTCCGAGATCTCACAATTTCTCGCAGCCGAATTCCTTTCATCGAGAGTCATCGGGTGAAGGTTGTTTTTGTTGTTCCATAACCCTCATGCCCCTCCCAATTTTCCAAATTGAAGTGCTGGCACTTCGCGAGGCTCTTTATCTTTTCATTGACACCAGTACGCTGGTGATGCCGCGTTCACCGGTATACCACCCTCCCAAAACCGCCTAACTCCGCGCACCGTTACAGATTTCCATTGCTCTCGGCCTCTCCTTGTTTCTTGAGGGTTTCGATGCGAATTTCGCAATCGTTCATATTGGGCATGTTCTTTTTTATCTTGAGTATCTCTTCGATTGAAGGCCAACAGCCGAATGGCACACTTCTTGTGCAAATACAAAGCGATTCACGACCCGTCGAACAGGCCCAGGTTACAGTAGGCGATCGTACGGTCTTTACAGGAGCTACCGGTGAGGCGGCATTTGATCTCCCAGCAGGCACGGTGGAGGTCAGAGTCGAACGATACGGATTCAAACCGCGAACAACAGAAGCGGTGGTTGTCGAAACTGGGACGACTCGTGTCGTTGTCGATATCGAAGCGGTAGCAGTCTTAAAAGAAGAAATCACCGTTACGGCCACTCGGACGGAAACCCGTATCGAAGATGAACCGTTACGCGTCGAGGTTCTCAACCAGGAAGAGGTTGAAGAGAAAGCTGTGATGACACCAGGAGCTATCGCCATGCCGCTGAACGAGACAAGCGGTCTCCGCGTTCAGGTCACCTCGCCTTCGTTGGGAGCGGCAAACGTCAGAGTGCAAGGACTTCGAGGGCGGTATGCTCAATTGCTATCCGATGCACTTCCGTTGTACGGCGGGCAGACGGGCTCGATAGGACTTCTGCAGATTCCTCCTCTCGATCTCGGCCAGGTGGAAATCATACAAGGGAGTCGCATCCGCCCTTTACGGTCCTTCGGCTCTGGGCGGTGTGATCAATCTCGTTTCCCGTCGCCCTTTGAGAAGTGAACGTCAGATGTTGCTGAACACAACCTCGCATGGCGGAGAGGATGCGGCCTTCTGGCTCGAAGAGCCGCCCCAAAATGGTTTTGGCTACACGATGCTCGGAGGAGCCCACTTTCAGGAGCAAAGAGACATCGACGGCGACGGCTGGGCAAACGTACCGAGCTATCGGCGTCTGGATCTCCGGCCCCGACTGTTTTGGGACAATGGGAAAGGACGTTCAGTATTTGCAACATTCGGGGCGATGACTGAGGATCGCAAGGGCGGGACCATTCGCAATGCCACAGTACCGGATGGTCGTCGCTTTCCGGAAGAACTTGCTACTGAGCGTTTCGACGGTGGCCTGCTTGGGCGATTTCTTGTGGGAACTCATCCTGTATCTGTTCGCGGATCCGTCATGACGCAGTCGCATCGGCATCAGTTCGGGGAAGTCCTTGAAAGAGATCGCGGCGAAACATGGTTCGGCGAGACGACAATTAGCGGAACAGCCAAAGGCCACACGTGGGTCGCCGGCTCCGCATTGCAGGCGGATGTGTATCGCTCACGGGGCGTGCCAGCCTTGAACTACACCTACGTGGTCCCTGCACTTTTCGCGCAGGACGAATATGTGGTCGCTTCACTTGTGACGGTGTCGGCAAGCGGCCGGCTCGACATTCACAACAAATACGGCGCTTTCTTCAATCCGCGACTTTCCGCCCTGGTGCGATTGCCTCAGAAGTTCACGGCTCGTCTCTCGAGCGGGACAGGTGTATTCGCGCCGACGCCGTTCACGGAGCAAACCGAGGCGGTTGGATTATCGAAATTGATGCCACTGAAAAACATTCGGCGTGAGCGTGCCTGGAGCGCCTCAGGCGATCTGGGCTGGAGTAGTGCACATGTTGAAGTCAATGGAACGATCTTTGGCTCCGTTATCCATGATCCGGTCATGTTGCGCCGGGCGTCTCCGGCTACAGACGCATTGGAAATCGTTAACGTGCATGAGCCTACGCGAACGATGGGATCCGAATTTCTGGCCCGCCTTCATGGCGGCGACTTTGGTCTGGTGCTGACGCACACATTCGTTCACTCAACCGAAATTGATCGAGAGAAACTCGACCGGCAGCTCGTGCCGTTGACACCGGAGCATACAGTCGGCATCGTAGGCACATGGGAAAGGGAAGCATGGGGGCGAATTGGAATTGAAGCCTTTTATACGGGTGTGCAAACACTCGATGATAACCCGTATAGGCGCAGCAATGTTCCATATTGGTTGTTTGGCATCCTCGTGGAACGGCGTCTCGGACCTGTGCGGCTCTTTGTGAACGCTGAAAATCTTGCGAACATTCGGCAAACGAAGCACGATCCGCTGTTGCGACCCGCGCGAAGCTTTGACGGGCAATGGACCGTTGACCAATGGGCGCCAATCGATGGCCGTGTGATCAATGGCGGCATTCGGTTCAAATTCTAGACCGAAGCTCTCTCGTTCTGAAACTGCGATGGGCTAAAGAAGAGTAGCAAAGACTCTGAAGTAATACATGCTCGCAACCAGTAGCCCCGCTCCGCTTACGATTTGCATTGCCCAGCGGAACCTACCCATTGGCGAGCGGCGGCGAATTCACGATCGATAAGCTGCATCAAGCCGTGATGGAAGGAGCCCTTCTTCGACTGCGACCGAAAGTGATGACGGTGGCCACCGTTGTCGCAGGTCTGCTCCCCATCATGTGGTCCACGCATACGGGTGCGGAAGTCATGAAGCCTCTGGCCACGCCGGTTCTCGGCGGTATGGTCAGTTCACTTCTTCACGTTCTCATCGTAACGCCGGTCATTTTCACTACATTTCGGGAACGCGAACTCCGCCGCAGAGCGTTCGGTTTGTCATAACACCATCAATTCTGGACGGGACCGTCCAGATCGACGATTCCCATACGAATCGCGTAACGCACCAAGCCGGCAACATCGTAGATTTTGAGTCGTTCCATCAATTCCGCGCGATGCGTATCGACAGTCTTCACGCTGATATTCAGCCGATGGGCGATTTCCTTGGTACCGTGCCCTTCACCGATGAACCGCAGGATTTCGAGTTGCCGCGTAGTGAGGGGTTGCCGTGCATCGGGGTTTTGCGACCGGAAGAAGCCGTCCACGACCTTCTGGCGGATGGCAGCAGTTATATATTGGCCGCCCGCCATGACGTGGTCGATTGCTGTCTGCAGTTCGGCAAGATTGGCGTTCTGTTTGAGCAGGTAACCGCGGGTGCCGGCTCTAAGGGCCTCGGAAACGTAATTTTCCGAAGAATACATGGACAGGACGATCAGGCGAACTTGCGGTTCAAGTTCTGATGCGCGGCGGACGAGGCTGAGTCCGTCCATACCCGACATCGAAATA
>Ga0209376_1002242_pt1 | contig 18505 bp, 22 predicted proteins | sample GraSoiAngelo_134_FD_185891 | JGI IMG/M metagenome (GOLD analysis project Ga0209376, IMG submission 185891) | Grasslands soil microbial communities from the Angelo Coastal Reserve, California, USA - 14_0929_05_30cm (SPAdes) (version 2) | ecosystem: Environmental > Terrestrial > Soil > Grasslands ... | reverse complement strand
TACGCCGTCACGACCACGATCTTCTTGCGCTCGCGCTTGCGCTTCTGGAATTCAGGGACGGTCATCATTATGCGGCTCGCCGATCAGGCGCGCTCCTCTCTCTCCTCACATTCAGACAGGCGCGGGTGACGGCAAGCAGGGATCCCGACCGCCCGCAGTGAAAGGGGAGAGCAGCCAATAGAATATCGCGGTTATTGATCCAACAGGAAGCCATGTCCCGCCATTTGTAATACAACCCCCACGGGGGGATGGGTGGAACGAGGACGGTCGGGATGCTTGCCGGCAGGACCCGCGTCGTCCCGTTTACCCCAGTTCCGCCTTCGTCAAGATTTCAGGAAGACGATCAATCGCCTTGATCGCCATGATGTGCACGCCGTCGCAGTGGGGCCGGACCGCCTTGATCGTGCGCACGGCGATCTCCACCCCGACATCCAGCGCGTGCTTGTCGCCGGCGGCCCGCAGCTCGGCAATCATCTCCTCCGGCACCGCAACGCCGGGAATGTTCGCGTTGAGAAATTCGGCCATCTTGGCGGAGCGCAAGAGCAGAATGCCGGCCAGCACCCTTACCTTGAACTTGCGCACGGCGCGCATGAAGCTGTTGAACAGTTCCGGATGGAAGATGGCCTGGGTTTGAAAAAACTGGGCTCCGGCGTTCACCTTGGTCTCGAACTTCACCAGCATCGGGCCGACGGGATCGGCCTCGGGGGTCACGGCGGCCCCGATCACAAAGTCGGTCGAGCCGTCCAGCTTATTGCCGGCCAGATCCCTCCCGTTGTTCAGTCCCTGGACCAACTGCATGATCTGGACTGAATCCAAATCATACACCGGCTTGGCATCCTTGTGATCCCCCACGGTCGGATAGTCGCCCGTGAGACAGAGAATGTTTCGGATGCCCAGCAGGTGCGCTCCCAGCAGGTCCGACTGGATGCCCAACCGGTTCCGGTCCCGGCAGGTGATCTGCATGACCGGGTCGTGGCCCATCTCATAGAGCAGCCGGCAGACCGAGAGCGAGCCGGCCCGCATCACCGCCGCGGTGTTGTCGGTGACGTTGACGGCGTGGACGCGTCCCAGCAGACTTCTGGCGCTGGCCAGGAGTTTGTCCAGGTTGGTGCCCTTGGGAGGGTTGTACTCGACCGTGACGGCGAACACGCCCCGGTCCAGCGCTTCTTTGAGACGTGGCGGCCCGTCTGCCATTAGGGTTCCTTGTCTGTTTGGTCTGTTTGGTCTGTTTGGTCTGTTTGGTCTGTTTGGTCTATTCAGTCTGCTCAGCCCGGGGCGTCTCTTTCTCCGCCGACAGCCCTACAGACCGAAAAGACCAGACAGACTTGATAGACCCAACTACGCGCCGCCCGCGAACCGCTTGGCCGACTCCAGTGTATTCTCCAAGAGCATCGCGATCGTCATGGGTCCGACGCCGCCCGGCACCGGTGAGATCCAGCTCGCCCGTTCGCTGACCGGCCCGAAGTCCACATCGCCGACGAACGTGCCATCCGCCAGCCGGTTCACGCCCACATCCACCACGATCGCTCCTGCCCGCACCATGTCGCCGGTCAGGAACCTGGCTTTTCCGATCGCGACCACCAGGATTTCCGCCTCGCGGCAGACCGCCGGCAGATCCCGGGTCTTGGAGTGGCAGACCGTGACGGTGGCGTTCCGGTGCATCAGCAGCAGCGCGGTCGGCTTGCCCACGATGTTGCTCCGGCCGACCACCACCGCCCGCTTCCCCTCGATCGCCACGCCGGTGGACTCAATCATTTTTATGATCCCTTTCGGCGTGCAGGGGGTAAACCTTGCGGTCCCTTCCACGAGGCGGCCCATGTTGTACGGGTGGAAGCCGTCGGCGTCCTTCAGCGGGGACACGGCGTCCAGGATGACCTTGCTGTCGATTTGCTTGGGGAGCGGGAGCTGGACCAGGATCCCATGGACTTTGGGGTCCGCGTTCACCTTCTCGATCAATGCCAGCAGCTCGGCCTGGTTGGTGCTGGCGGGCAGTTTGTGCTCATCAACATAAATACCCGCCGCGTCGCAGGCCTTCTGCTTGTTTTTCACGTAGAGTTTCGACGCCGGATCGTCCCCGACCAGAATCGCTGCCAGTCCGGGCCGAATCCCCACTCTCGCGTGGAGCTCGACCACGTCTTTGGCAATGCGCTCCCGAATGCCCTGCGCCAAGGCTTTTCCATCGATCAACCGTGCTGGCACAGGCCCCTCCACTTAGATCACGCCAAGGGTTAGGCTAAGGTTCAGGATGAAAATGAAATATGATTCGACCACAATTATTCGTGATTCGTCAACCAAGGTAACGGTTTCCTTAACTTCAGCCTCGACCTCGACCTGGCCTCGAAGCGACGCACAATAGCAGGGCATTCCAATCCAAGTCAACGCTTTCGCTCCACCTAACCCGGATTATTCATGACGGTTCGTCGCGCCCACCCATTGCAGCCTGGAGAGCAATGGGTGCCCGGCAGTCGCGTCGCGAGGGGGACCCGTTGCTGTTCGCGTTGCAATGGGTCAGGGAGGAACCGCGAGGGACCGAGGCGTACTCGAAGCAGTACGTCGAGGGACTAAGCGGCGAGCACTCCCGCCTGCCCGCTGTCCAGAGCGCGGGCAGGCGCGTCGCCCCCGCGCTAGCGAGGTCGAGCGCCATGTGATTGCTCTCGGCGCGAGAGTTAAGACACCTCGGCTCCGTTTTTTCCGCGATTGCAGCAGAAGCGCTCATGAATAATCCGGGTCAAGCTTCCTTGACAGGTCTTCCGATCGTCTATTACCATGCGGTCAGTAACCGACCCCATGCGGCCTCCCACGCGCCTCCGGGCTGCGCCCGGGACGAGCGGCACGAGAAAGTCCCGATCCTGATGCATCTCCATGAATCCTCCTTCGCAGCTTCTACGCCGCGGCTCCCGCGCGGTCTGACGGCCGCCGCACTGAGCGTGCTCGCTCTGTCGATATCCGTCGTCGCTCAGGCCCTTCAGGTCACCGGCCTCCAGATGCCCCGGAGCTTCCTGGCTGATCCTTCCGGCGAGCAGTACTTCATTTCGAACGTCAACGGCGATCCGGGCGTCAAAGACAACAACGGCTTCATCACGAAGCTGGACAGCGCCGGCAAGCTGGTCAAGCTCCAGTTCATCCAGGGCGGAGACGGCGAGACCGTCCTGCACGCCCCCCAGGGCATGGCGATCGTCAATCAGGTGCTGTACGTGGCCGATCTGGACGCGCTCCGCGGCTTCGACAAAACCACGGGCCAGCCGGTGGTCACCGTCTCCTTCGCACGCTTTTCCAACGCACCGACCGGGGAGACTACGGCGCTGGCGGATGTCGCCCATGACGGCCATGGCCTGCTCTACGCCTCGGACCCCCACGCCGACACGATCTACCGGATCGATACCACCCGCGAGCATTCCGTGTCGGTGCTGGTCCGAAACGCCGCGCTGGCCGGGCCTCGGGGGCTGGCGCTGCACCCGAAGACCGGACGCCTGATCGTGGTGAGCTGGAACAAGGGCAAGATCCTCGAGGTGAGCGGCGACGGAGTCATCACCGAGCTGGTCTCGAATTCCTTCTTCTCCTCCAGGTTTGACAACCTCGACGGCGTGGATTTCGACAGTTTCGGGAACATGTACGTGTCCGACTCCACGGCCGGGAAGGTCTGGCGGATGCGGCCGGACCACAAGTTCGACGTAATCGCCGAGTTCCTCCCGTCTCCCGCCGACATCGGAGTGGACCGCAAGAATCATCTGATCCTGGTCCCCTACCAAGACGGCAACGCGGCCGAGATGAACGGGCTGGAATCGCCCATTAAGTCGGACACGAAGAAACGAACCTTTGCCGACTACGGCTATAGCTTCCCGAAGCCAGGACAGGAACGCAAATGAGCAAATGCGTGTACTGCCGCCAGCGCAAAGGCAAGCGAGCCTGCCCAGCCTTGGGCGGGCTGATCTGCAGCCAGTGCTGCGGCGAGCATCGAATGGTCCGGATCGCCTGCCCTTCCGACTGCGTCTATCTGGACTCCAACAGCGAGTACCAGCACAAGCGGGTCGGCGATCGGTTCGCGCAGGAGCGGAGAGAGTTCTACAAGGGGCTGTTCGAGCTTGGGGGAGAGAAGGCGGCCGGGCTCTTCAACCTGATTGAAGTGGTCACGTTCAGCTACTTCAACAATCGGCGGGACGCGCAGGACGGCGAGGTGATCGCTTCCCTTCAGTCGCTGCGGCGGACCCTCAGCCCGCTGCACATCCCCGCGGCGCCTCCGCCGGTCTTTGCGGAGATCCTGAAGAAAGAGTATGAGGGTTTGACCAAGCAACAGGGCCAGCAGGGGCAGCAAGCGCAACAGTGGATTGATCAGCAGACCGCGACCGAGGTGTTGGACCGGGCGCTGAAATTCGTCTCCGGGTTTTCAGGCGCGGGCTTGCAGTCCCACCGTTTTCTGACCGGCCTGATCGGCTACATTCGTACGCATCACCCGGAGATCGCCGAGCAATTGGTCAAGCAGGGGAAGGAAGGAGGCCGCATTGTGCTCCCCGGCCAATTCACGCCCGGCAAGGTCGAGCCCGTCGCCCACCAGCATCCCGGCCATCCCCACGAGCATCCCCACCACCACTGAGAAGTACGGTCAACGCCGCACTGGGAACGGCGACGAGGCCGCCGGCTTCATTTTGACCCGAAGTCAAATACTTTGATCAGGGGCTTTTCCTCTCGGCTGATAAAATCATAGTCGGACGTTTTTCCGGGAGTATACCTCGGGAACAATTCTCGCGGTCGCTTCGAGGAGGCCGTCTCTGGTCGAGGCTGAGGCGCGGCACGCCAGCCAACCGGGGGGGGAGGCGGTTCGCGCCAGCGATTCTGATCCTGTTGAGGCGCTCTCCAGAGGGATGATGCCAAGGGGGGATCGGAAGGCAGAGATCTGTACGCGCCTTCTCCCAAGGGCCCTTGACGTCCATCAAGATCTTCGAGGGTGCCTGCCGCGATGATGAGTGGCAGCACGGTCAGTAAAGGCCACAGCCGGAACGAGTACGCCGTGCGGAAGTCCTCCTGAACGACCGCGGTCATGGGGTTTCCTTCGAATTCTTCCTCCACTCCAGCGATTCAAACCAATACTTGCTGGAAGAGGGCAGCCACACATCAGCCTCATGACTGATGACCCACGCATTGAGAAAGTTGATGAAGTCCGGGTCGCCCTTGTTCACGGCGAAGCCGGACTTGGTGGTAAGGAGTGGTTCGGATAAGGGTTCGTCCACGATGCTCGGATGGTCGAGAGCCATAAAGGTGGGAATGGGTTCATGCTCGATATAGCCATGAACCTTTCCGGTTGTCACGGCCTGCATGGCTTCGTGGCTGGTGGCGAAGGTCTTGATCGTAGCTTTGGGAAACATGCGCCGTGCCAGATCCTCGGAAACCGTTCCGGTCACCGCGGTGATGGTGACCTCAGGTCTATTCAGATCGTTCGGCCCGGCAAACGTCTTCGTTAACGCGGTATTGGTGGCGAGGCCGATCCCCGAGGTGGCATAGGGTTGACTGAAATTTACTTTCAGAGCTCGTTGCGGGGTAATCGTGATGCCCGCCACGATAATGTCGATTTCCCGGTTCAAGAGGGCGGGAACAATTTTGTCCCAATCGAACACATGAAACTCTGGTTGCACTCGAAGGTCTTCGGCCAGTCGCTTCGCCACATCAATTTCAAACCCGATCAATTGGCCCTCTTTGGTTTTTAAGGCCCAGGGGGTAAAGAGAGAAACCCCCACCCGCAGGGTTCCTTTTTCGATGACGCCGAGCAATGTGCCTGCGTTGGACTTCGAGGGACTTTCCGCGGCCGCTAATGCGACTAGCGGCTGAGCAATGAAGAGGCATAGGCCGCAAGACAGAAGCAGAATCTGAAAGGACCGCAGGTGCTTATTCATAGCCCCACTCTTCATGTGGTTAACTGCTTTCCTTGCAACAAGGTACTCTACTCTTCCTGGAGTTGCTCCCATTTGTCAAGCCGCTCCAAACCGACCCTTAACGTGCGATAAGGTTCTGGAGCCTTTTCCTCATTCAAGCCAGTTCACGCCCCGCCAGGTCGAGCCCGTCGCCCACCAGCACCCCGGCCCGCCCCACGAACATCCCCACCACCACCGGCACTGAAGGGATCAAAACCGGGGACAGACAATGACGAACCTTGAATGGTTCTTCGTCTTGATGATTGTGGTAGGTTTAGTTGGAAGTTATCTGGTGTATCGGCACGACTCTCAGAGGACGAAGCGCTAGCCTGTCATTCGCTGACAGGCTGGAGGCTCTCTTCTCAGGATTCCGAGCTTTAGCGGTCAGTAATCCAGCCTGTCCCCCTTTTTCTGCCCCTTTGATGAGCCGCCGAAAGCTACTTTCCGCTGTTTCACGTTGAGCTTGTCGACGTGATCGACCTTTTTCAGTTTCTTCAAAGCTTCTTTCCGCTGTTTCACGTTGAGCTTGTCGACGTGATCGACCATGTAGCCCTTTAAGATCTCGATCGATCTCTTGTTCTGTGCCTTTCCCTGAGCGGCGAATGCACGAAAAGCTTTCGTCACGGCCTTCGTCGTAGGCTCCTCGTCGGAATCATCGGCGGCCTCTTCCTCCTCGACTTCTTCCTCTTCTTCGGACTCCTCCTCGGGTTCCTCGACTTCTTCCTTGGCGTCGACTTCAGGCTCTTCGACTTCCTCTCCTTCGTCTTTCGGTTTTCGGCCGCGCTTGCCTGCGGGCGGTTGATTCTTGCTCGACGTTTCGAGAATAGTCTTGAACTCTTGAAGCTGATCCGTGATCTCTTCCCGAGTGCCTTCCAAATGCAGCGTTACTTTCATTCTAAATACTCCTAGTTTATAGATACGAACTCAATTTGAGTTTCCGTAATCCCACGGAGAGAACTTTGAAGTCAATGGAATTATCAAAAGCGATATACTGCGTATGACAAGGTACGCGTTGCCCGATGCGGTTCATCCGATCATTCCCTTGATCGTTTGTATCCTGACACCAATTGGGCTCAACGTTCACGCACCTTGTCGCCTTGGTGATATTGTAGCCGATCCCCATCGTCTTCAAGTTCCCTAAGGTGATAGGTGATAGCACTTTGCTTTTGGGGTGCGCCGCCCCAGCACGCTAAGGAATCCCCTCAGGGGGTCTTTCCTTACATCTTTCCCCGGCCCCTGTCAAGATACTCGTGGCTGACTCATGGCCGAGGCAGGGCTTTCGGAGGCTTTTGGGATGAACGGGGCCGTGAAGGTGCAATTTCTTGCCGCGACGTGACCTTCCGTGATCAGTGGGTTCAACACACAGCTTGAAAGAGATGCGGACAGCACCGGCTAGGCCCCCGCCCTCTACCGCCACAGTCGTGCGGCGGATGGGAGGGATGGGCACGGAGGCAGTCGCGCCATGGCGCGGCTCGTTAAAGGGATGGCAAGGCTAATCCCCTATTGCGCGCGTCCGGCGAGCACACCATCCACCCCTGCCCGGAACGATCAATCCTGTGTGCCTGACGCGCGAGCACGGGGGATTAGCCTTGCCGCCCCGCTCCGCCCTCCGTCAGCCGCCGTCATTCCACGATCTGCACCTGCATTTCAATGCGCTCGTTCGGGTTGTCCCGGTTGTCGCGCGGCTCACTGACGATTTTGTCGGCCACCCCCATCCCCTTCACCACCTCGCCGAACGCGGTGTACTTGCGGTCCAAGAACCGCGAATCTTCCACCACGATGAAGAACTGGGATCCCGCGCTGTCCGGGTCCTGCGCCCGAGCCATGGACACGATCCCCCGTTTGTGCGGGGTCTCATTGAACTCGGCCGTCACATTATGACCGGGACCACCCTGGCCATAGGCCTCTTTCTTGGCCAGGTCCTTCGTGTTGGGATCGCCCCCCTGGATCATGAATCCCGGGATCACGCGGTGAAAGATCGTCCCGTTGTAAAAGCCGGACTTCGCGAGTTTGATGAAGTTCTCGACGTGCTTGGGAGCCACATCCTGAAAGAATTTAATCTCCATCTCGCCGAATTTGGTCTTGATGATCGCGCGCGGTTCTTTCTTCACCGACCCCGCCGCCGGACCTGCCGCAGCCTTCGGCGCCTTCTCGGCTCCTTGCGCCACGCCTCCCCAGACCCACAGCAGGACCACCGCAACGGCAACACGTGCCGCGATGCCCACTCCGCAAATTCTGATTCTCATCACATGCCTCCTGGCCGGTGAGTGGAAACCGTTAGTCGTTACACGTAGCTAGCTCGAGACGATATTGCTGGTTTTACGATTAACGATTCACGGTTAACGATTAACCTCATGAACTCGCGGCCTGCTCGAGCGCCTGCTTCGCGGCCATCTGCTCCGCTTCTTTCTTGCTCCGTCCGACTCCCACCCCCATCACGTTCCCCTGGACCATCAACTCGACCTCGAAGGTTTTCTGGTGGTCCGGACCTGACTCCCGAACCGTGACATACTGGGGCAAGGTCTCGAACCGTCTTTGGCACCACTCCTGAAGCCGAGTCTTGTAGTCCTGCTGGCCCGCCGGTCCTTCCGCCTCCCGGAGATCCTGAAGATCCTGCGCGAACGTGCGGAGCACAAACGCGCTTGCCGGTTCCAACCCCCCGTCCAGGTAAATGGCCGCGATGACGGCTTCCAGCGTATTGGCCAGCAAGGAGCTTTTCTCACGGCCCTGGGTCAGTTCCTCGCCCCGCCCGATCCGCAGCCGGCTCCCCAGATCCAGCCGGCGGGCTGCGTGAGCCAACGAGGTCTCACTCACGAGTCGCGCCTTGAGCTTGGACAGCTCGCCCTCGGGGGAGTCCGGAAACGAGTCGGCGAGATATTCGCTGACAATGAGCGCCAGCACCGCGTCGCCCAGGAACTCCAATCGCTCGTTGTCCTTGCCGGCCTTGTCCTTGGCTTCATTGGCATAGGAGGTGTGGGTGAGCGCTTCGTCGAGGAGGCGCGGCTGGCGAAACAGGTATCCGATGCTCTGCTGCAACTCGTCCGTTGAAAAATCCCGCATCGCGCGCTGCGATCCGCTCGTCGTCACCCAGGTCCTTCAGGTTTCCATCCGTTTGAATAGGAGGCAGGCATTCACCCCGCCGAATCCGAACGAGTTGGACAACGCGACCTTCACCGAGACTTCACGCGCCCGCCCCGGCACATAGTCCAGATCGCACTCGGGGTCGGGGTGTTCGAGGTTGATCGTCGGCGGGACGACGCCCCGGTGGATCGCCAGCAGGCTGAACACCGCCTCCACTCCTCCGGCCGCCCCCAGCAGATGCCCGATCATGGACTTGGTCGAACTCACCGGAATCCGATACGCGCGGTCCCCGAAGACTCCCTTGATGGCTTGGGTCTCGACCTTGTCGGCGAACGTGGAGGTCGCGTGGGCATTGATGTATCCGATCTCGTCCTTTGACACCCCTGCGTCCTTGATCGCCATCTCCATGCAGCGGATCGCGCCCTCACCATCGTCCGGCGGAGCCGTAATGTGGTGGGCATCGCTGTTCATCGCATAGCCGACCACCTCCCCGTAGATCCGCGCCCCGCGCCGCCGGGCGGTCTCGAGTTCTTCCAGCACCACGACGCCTGCGCCTTCTCCGAGCACGAAGCCGTCGCGGTCCCGATCAAATGGCCGGCTCGCATGCGCGGGATCATCGTTCCGGCGGGACAAGGCCCTGGCTGCCGCGAACCCGGCGACGCCGAGCGGTGTGATGGCGGCCTCCGTTCCTCCGGCCAGCATCACGTCCGCGTCCCCGCGTTGAATCAGGCGGAAGGCATCCCCGATGCAGTGGTTGCCGGTTGCACAGGCCGTGACGGCGCAGGAGTTCGGCCCACGGGCTCCGAGCCGGATCGCGACCTGGCCCGAGGCGAGGTTGATGATCACCATGGGGATGAAGAACGGGGAGACCCGTTCGGCTCCCTTCTCCAGCAGAATCTTGTGATAATGCTCGATGGCGGGCAGCCCGCCGATGCCGGCGCCGATGTAGACCCCGACCCGGTCCGCGTTCTCCCCGGTCACTTTCAGCCCTGCGTCGTCCACCGCCATCTGGGCGGCCCCGACGGCGAAGTGGATGAACAGGTCCATCTTCTTGATTTCTTTTTTCTCGATGAACGCGGCGGGATCAAAGTCCGGGACTTCTCCGGCGATCTGGCAGGGATAGTCGGTGGGGTCGAATCGAGTGATCCGGGCAATGCCGGATTTGCCGGCGCAGAGCGCTTTCCAGGTCTTCTCCAAGCCGGTGCCGAGCGGCGTGACCAGTCCCATCCCGGTCACCACCACCCGTCGTGTTAGGCGCTCGATCATAGGTAAAGGCGACCCGCCTCGCTAGATTTTCTCCTTAATATAGTCCATTGCGCGACCGACCGTGAGGATTTTCTCCGCATCCTCATCCGGAATCTCGATGTCAAACTCCTCTTCAAACGCCATCACGAGCTCGACGGTATCCAGGGAGTCCGCTCCCAAGTCATCGACAAAAGAGGCCTCTGGCACGACCTCGTCCTCATCCACGCCCAGTTGCTCGGCGATGATTTTCTTGATCCGATCTTCCACCGCCATTGGTTTCTTCACCTCCTCCCCCATAACCCACCTCCCTCTCTTAAAAGAGCGCCGAACGACCGGTCTTTCCTCGCCGCTCGTCTGTTTCCCCTCACCACACCCTGCACGCCATCACGATCACTCAGACCATCAGCATGCCGCCGTTCACGTGCAGCACCTGCCCCGTGATGTAGCCGGCCTCGTCCGAGGCCAGGAAGCGGACCGCCTCCGCCACATCCGAGGGCTGGCCCAATCTGCCCAGCGGGATCTGCTTTTGCAACGTCTCTTTCACCTCTGCCGGCAGCCCCTGCGTCATGGCTGTGTCGATGAAGCCGGGCGCCACCGCGTTCACGGTGACCATGCGGCTGGCGTACTCTCTGGCGATGGTCTTGGTGAACCCGATGACCGCCGCCTTGGAGGCCGCGTAGTTGGCTTGCCCCGCATTCCCCATCGCGCCGACGATCGAGGCGATGTTCACGATTCGCCCGTAGCGCTGCTTGGTCATCGGCTGCAGGACCGCTTTCGTACAATGGAAGGTCCCGTTCAAGTTCACTTGGAGGACCAGGTTCCAGTCCTCTTCCTTCATCCTGACCAGGAGTCCGTCCCGCGTGATCCCGGCGTTGTTGACCAAGATGTCGATCTTCCCCCAGTCCTTGAGGACCTGATCGGTCATGCTCTTGACGTCGTTCCACTCCGCCACGTTCACTTTGAGGTTGAGCGCGCGGCGCCCGAGCTTGCCGACTGCTGCGACGGTCTCGTGGGATCGACCCGGGTCCAGATCCGCCACGACCACGTCTGCGCCATGGCGAGCCAGCGTCTCGGCGATGGCCCGCCCGATGCCTTGCGCCGCGCCGGTCACGATCGCCACTTTTCCTTCAAGCGACATCTGCTCTTCTAATTGAGTCGTTCGTATCTCGTGAAGCGACCTCCCCCTCCCTACCTCCCCCTCACTGAGGGGGAGGAGAAGGTGGGGGAGCCGAACGCCGCTTCACGCTTGACGCTTCACGGTTAGCGCGTGCAGCGTCGCCTCGAGCGACTTCGGATCATGCACGTTCAACAGCACCGCGTCCGGGAGAATCCGCTTCACCAGCCCGGTCAGCACGGTGCCGGGACCGACTTCGATAAAGGTGGTCACGCCCATCCCGCTCATGACTCTGACCGACTCCTCCCACAAGACCGGGGAGGGAAGCTGCCGGATCAAGGAGGCCTGCACCTCCGCCGCCCGTCGCAGCGGCTTGGCGTCCGCGTTGTTGATCAGCGGCACCGTCAAGTCCGACCACGCCGCGGCCGCCACGTCGCGGGCCAGGCGATCAGCCGCTGTCCGCATCAGCGGGGTATGGACCGGCACGCTGACCGGCAGCGGAATCGCCTTCCGGCTGCCCTTGGCCTTGGCCAGCTCGATCGCCCGCTCGACCGCAGCCTTCTCACCGGCGATCACCACCTGCCCCGGACCGTTGAAGTTCGCCGGGGCCACCACGCCGACCGCCGACGCCTCACGGCAGGCGTCGCGAACCGCCTCGCCGGTCAGGCCGAGGATCGCCGCCACCAACCCACTCCCGGGCGGGACGGCCTCGGCCATATACCGTCCCCGCTTCTGCACCAGCGAGACCGCGGTGCTGAAGGAGAGCCCCCCCGCGGCCACCAGCGCCGAGTACTCGCCGAGACTGTGACCGGCTACCGCGACGGGCCGGAGACCGGCCGGTTCCAGGAGTCGCAAGGCCGCGATGCTGGCTGTGAGCAGGGCGGGCTGTGTGTATTCCGTCAGATTCAGGCGTTCGCGCGGTCCGTCGAAGCATAGCGCAGCAACATCATAGCCGACGATCGTTCCCGCTTCTTCATACACCTTCCGGACTGCCAGGTGTGCGTCGTAGAACCCCCGCCCCATCCCGACCGATTGGGAACCTTGGCCGGGAAACACCAACCCTACCCCGGAAGCCATAACCGGCTATGATATGAGGAAATCAATTTCCAATGTCAACGAGAAAAAGATTTCCTTCAGCCCACGATAAACTCGCCGCCGTCCACGCATATCACATTGCCGGTGATCCATTGCGCCTTGGGGTGGCTGAGCAGCCCGATCGCTTGGGCGACATCCTTGGGCGTGGTCAGCCGGTGGCCCGGATTCCTGGCCTGGGCCATGGTCTTCATCTCGTCCGACCCGGGGATCTTGCGCAGCGCCGGCGTGTCGGTCACCCCGGCCATGATCGTGTTGGCCGTAATTCCCAGCGGGGCGAGCTCGAGCGTCAACTGACGAATGTGCGACTCCAGCGCCGCCTTGGCCGCCGACACCGCTCCATAGGTCTGCCAGACACGCGCCCCGCCGGCGCTGGTCATCGCGAAGACCCGGCCGCCGTGGCCCATCAACTGGCGTGCGACGACGTCCTGGACCCAGTACACCAGGCTGTTGGCCATGACATCGAGGGTCATCTCCAGCTGTGGCTTGTTGATCGCGTCGGCTGGAGCCTTCGTGATCAAGGGCTTGAGAGTCCCGAACGCGAGCGAGTGCAGGAGCACCCGCACCATGCCGGGGCGCCCGGTCGCCTTCAGGTGGGTCTCCATCTCGTTCAGGATCTCCTGCCGTTTCTCGGCGTCGGCCGCATTGGCGTTGAAGAACACCGCTTCACGTCCGGCGGCTCGAATCTGCCCCGTGATCCGCTCCACGTTCTGCAGCGTCCCTTTCCGGTCGAGGTGGACGCCGAAGATGTGCATCCCTAACGAGGCCAGCTCGATCGCCGTGGCCTCTCCGAACCCGCTCGAGGCGCCTAATATAAGCGCCCAGTCTCCTTCCAGTGGCCGAGTCTCCGTTGCCATGACACTCCTCTCATCTGCTAAGAAGTTGGGTCCGTTTTGTCGGTTGAGTCCGTTGTGTCCGTTGAACGGAGCTGAATTTCGACGCCTTCAACTAATCTAACGGACCTAACAGACACAACGGACACAACCTACTACCAGCGGATCACCGCCGATGCCCAGGTTAACCCGCTCCCGAACGCCTCGATCATGACCAGGCTCCCAGCTTTTACCCGCCCCCCCCTGACCGCCTCATCCAGGGCGAGCGGGATGGAGGCCGCGGAGGTATTGCCGTACCGATCCATGTTGAGGACCACCTTCTCCATCGGCAACCCGAGCCGCTCCGCCACCGCCGTGATGATCCGGAGGTTGGCTTGATGCGGCACATACAGATCGAGATCCTCGACCGCGAGTTGGTTGGCGGACAACGCTTCCCGAGCCACCTCTTCCAGCGTTTTGACCGCCACCTTGAAGGTCTCATTGCCTTTCATCTTCATGTACTGGAGCCCCTCGGCCAGCATCTTCTCGGACGGGGGGATGCGCGATCCGCCGCCCGGCACGCAGATCAGGTCCCAGAGGTTCCCGTCCGAATGCAAATGCGAAGAGAGGATCCCGCGTTCCCCTTCACTGGGGCTCAACACCACCGCGCCCGCGCCGTCCCCGAACAGGATACAGGTGCCGCGGTCCGTCCAATCCATCAGCATCGACATCACCTCGGCGCCGATGACCAGGACGTGCCGGGATCCGGTCTTGACGAAGGCATCGCCCACCCCCAAGGCATACACGAACCCGCAACAGGCCGCCGAGAGGTCACAGGCGGCCGCCCGCACCGCGCCCAGCCGCTGTTGGATCAGACAGGCGGTGGACGGCAGAGGCGCGTCGCCGGTGCAGGTGGCCACCAGAATCAGATCGAGATCGGCGGCAGCCACGCCGGCCGCCTCCAGGGCGCGCTCGGCCGCCCTCGTTCCCAGATCGGAGCAGGTTTCGCCCGGAGCGGCGATGCGACGCTCGCGGATTCCGGTTCGTTCGAAGATCCAGGTGTCCGACGTCGCCACCATCCGCTCGAGTTCGGCATTGGTGAGGACACGCTCCGGAACGTAGGACCCGGTCCCCGCAATTCGGCCTCTCATTCCGGCGCCTCTCCCTTGTCGGCCCGCTGCTGCAGCGCCAGACTCTCTTCGATGTCGCGTTGGATTAGTTCGTTGAGCCGGCTCTCGGCGAGGCCCTTGGCGCGTCGGATGGCGTTCTTAATCGCCTTGGCTGACGAACGTCCGTGACAGATCATGCAGATGCCGTTCACGCCCAGGAGCGGGGCTCCTCCGAACTCCGCGTAATCCACCCGGCGGCGCAAGCGAAGAAGCGGAGCGGCCAGAAACGGATACGACAACCGTCCCAGGAAGGTCCCGGCAATCTCTTTCATCAAGATTTTCTTGATCGCGTCGGCCAGTCCCTCGGAGATCTTCAACGCCACGTTCCCGATGAACCCGTCGCAGACGATGATATCGGCGGCGCCGCTGTATACGTCCCGACCCTCCACATTGCCGATGAAATTGATCGGGCAGGCTTTGAGGAGCTTGAAGGCCTCTTTGGTGACCTCGTTCCCCTTCGTATCCTCCTCTCCGATGCTGAGCAGTCCGATCCGGGGGTTCGGCTTCCCGAACACGTGCCTTCCATATTCATGCCCCATGATCGCGAACTGCCCGAGGTGTTGGGCATTGCAGTCGACGGTGGCGCCCACATCCAGCATCACCGCGGTTCCGGTCAGGGTGGGAAGGGTGGCCGCAATGGCCGGCCGCTCGACCCCTTTGAGCATACCCAGGATGAAAAAGGCCGCCACCATGGTGGCCCCCGTGTTGCCCGCGCTCACCACCGCGCTGACGTCACCGGCCTTGACCAGTTCGGTCGCCACCCAGACGGAGGAGTCCCGTTTCTTTCGGGCGACCAAGGCGGGGGATTCGTGCATGTCCACCGTTTGGGAGGCGTGTCGAATCGTGAGGCGCGGATGGGAGGAGCCGAGTCGTTGCAACTGTTCCCTGATGTGGGATTCGTCCCCGACCAAAATGACCTCGACGCCCAGTTCCTTGGCCGCCAGCACGGCGCCCTCGAGCACCGGGGTCGACCCATAATCCCCGCCCATCGCATCAACGGCGATTCTCATCGGAGGTTGTGTGGGCACCAAGGCCACCAATTCATCTCACGGCTCAGAGCGAACCGCTCTGAGCGACTCGCTGCGAGCGAGCTTCTCAGGCTTCTTCGACCGCGATGACTGCAATGCCCTTGTAGGTGCCGCAATTGAGGCAGGTGTAGTGCGGAAGTTTGGGCTCATGACACTGTGGACAGACTGAAAAGCTCGGCGGCGTGATTTTCTTGTGGGTCCTCCGCATGTCCCGACGGGACTTGGAGTGTTTATGTTTGGGATTCGGCATCGTCGTTCCTCACTCAACAGTCGAGGCTATTTCCGCTGTTTTCCTGCTTTGGCCTTCAGCACCGCAAAGGGGGACTCCAGGCCTTCCCCCGGGCAGCCACATTGACGCTCGTTGAGATTTTGCCCGCAGACCGGACACAGCCCCTGGCAATCCTCATGACACAGCGGCTGCATCGGCGTCGTCAGAATGACTTGTTCCCGCAGCATCTCGGCCAACTCCAGCCGCTCTCCGTCAAACAGATACACCTCGTCCTCCAGTTCGGGCAGATCCCGCGCTTCCGCTCCCGGTGACTTTGGACGGCCGCGCGCGGGGCTCTCCTCGTGGCGGTATTCGACTGCGAACGGAAGGCTGACGACGTCCTCGTACTCCGTCAAACAGCGCACGCACTGCCGCAGGAAGCTGCCGGTCAGAACGCCGGTCACGCTGAGGCCCGTGCCGGCTTTGGCGATCTCCACCGACAGCGACAACTCACCTTGCACCCGGCCGTCGTCCGGCCCCAATGCCAGCTCATCCGGCTGGACTTCACACACCAGGCTGAGCCCGCTGTCCGGAACCTCAGTAAGATGCGGCTTAGGCAAGGCCATCGTAGCCACCGCGCTCGTAGACGACGTGTTTTGTATATCCGGAACCCCGCGCGATGTCAAACCAAGTCGCTGATTCCAGCCGGTCGCCTCACCGCTCCTCGGCGTAGCCCACCATGGCGATCGTTCGTGCTCGTTTGATGGCGACAGTCAACACCCGCTGGTGCCGCATGCAGTTCCCGGAAATCCGCCGCGGGACGATCCGGCCCCGTTCTGTGAGAAAGTTCCTCAGCAGACCGACATCCTTGAAGTCGATCGGAATTTTCTCCTGGCAAAACCGGCAATTCCGCCGCCGCTGAAATAACCGTCCTCGTTCCACGCTTATTCCCCCAAGTGTAATGAGACGGACTGATTATGACGGTTGTTCGAATTCAGAGGTCTCATCCGGTGGACCGGGTTCAGCACCGGACTCCTGCCGCTTGGGCAGGAACGTGACGGTCTGGGCGACCACTTCATGCTTACTCCGCTTCTGACCGTCTTCCGTCTCCCACCGGCGTTGCTGTAGCCGCCCGTCCACGATCACCCCGTTTCCCTTGCTCAGATACTGCCCGCAATGCTCCGCCTGTTTGCCGAAGACCACGATATCGATGTAACACACCTCTTCCTTCAGATCATCAGCCTGCCGGTAGCGCCGGTTGACCGCCAAGCCGAAATTGGTGACCGGCGTCCCGCTGGGCGTATACCGCAGTTCCGGGTTCTTCGTGAGATTCCCGATCAGAATGACCTTATTGAACCCTGCCACGATCGACCTCCCTGCCACGATCGACCGGAACCCTGCCACGATCGACCGCCCTACCACGATCGACCTCCCCAGCCTCGGGGGCTGCCGTCGGAGCGGCGGCCGTCGGAGGAGCTGCCTGTGGAGGAGCGACCTGTTCCACCCGCACCGTCAGAAACTTGAGCACTGAGTCCTCCAGCCGGTAGGAACGCTCGAGCTCACTGACGACGCCCCCTTCCGACCGGAAATGGAGATACACGAAAGTGCCCTTCCGCTCCCGCTTGACCTCGTAGGCCAGCTTTTTCTTCCCCCAGTTCTCCGACTTCAACAGCGTCGCGCCGGCCTTCGCGACGACGCCTTTCATTTTCTCAATGAGCTTGTTGGTGTCTTCGTCGGAGAGCGACGGGCGCACAATGAAGATAGACTCGTAGAGCTGCATGCAGAGAATCTCCTCCTGGCCAAAGGCCCCGGAACCGCGTCCGGAGCGAGGGATATGGCGCATCACCCTACGTGATGCAAGCGCGTGGACGGTACCACAGCGCTCAATGAGGTGTCAAATGACCGCGCCGCCCCATCGGTGGTGGACGCCTACCAACCTAGCGTCAGCCGCCGCTGGAGGCGGTCGGCTGCATGCCCTCGTTAGCCTTGAAATATTATCCGTGAGAATCAGAGCTGGCTCATGCCACCGTCGGCCACCAGCTCGGTGCCGACGATGAACGCGGACTCGGCAGATGCAAGATAAAGCACAGCGCTCGCGATTTCGTCGGGCGTACCGAAACGCTTGAGCGGGATCTGGGCCTGGATGCTCGCCGCGACTCCGGAGAGCTGCTCCGCAGGGAGACCCAGGCGGTCCAAGAGATGTGTCGTGACAGGGCCAGGGCTTACCACATTGACACGGACGCCCCTGCTCAGCAGCTCGGAGGACAGAGTCTTCGCTAGCGAGATCAATGCGGCCTTGCTGGCGGCATACACGCTCGTATTAAGCATACCGATGTGGGCGTTGATCGAGCCGTTGAGAACGACGGCGGCTCCTGGATTCAGGAGTGGTAGCAGCGCCTTGATCAAGAAATAAGGACCTTTCACGTTGGTGTTGAAGGACACATCCCACATCTCTTCCTCGGCCGCTTCGAACGGAGCGAGCTTGGCCACACCTGCATTGATAAAAACGGCGTCGAGCATCACGCCCTGCTGTTGTAGCATCGTTGCCAGCTTGATCCCATCTGCGACGCTCCCAGCGTCGTTTCGGACAGCGACGACATTTTCGCCGAGCTGTGCTGCCGCCTTATCCAAGGAAGATTGATCACGTCCCGTGATGACAAGACGAGCTCCTTCATTTGCAAACGCGAGTGCGGTTGCCAGGCCGATGCCGCTATTTCCACCCGTAACGAGCGCAGTCTTGCCTTCGAATCGCTTCATGGGAAACTCCTCACTTGTGTAATGAGGGTCAGACTCGACTTTTCAGAGCTACGCATCCCCCAGCCCCCGAACCCTCAGAAAATCGACTCTCACCCT
>Ga0209376_1002240_pt1 | contig 18523 bp, 20 predicted proteins | sample GraSoiAngelo_134_FD_185891 | JGI IMG/M metagenome (GOLD analysis project Ga0209376, IMG submission 185891) | Grasslands soil microbial communities from the Angelo Coastal Reserve, California, USA - 14_0929_05_30cm (SPAdes) (version 2) | ecosystem: Environmental > Terrestrial > Soil > Grasslands ... | reverse complement strand
GCGCCGATCTACGATATGACCTCGATCTCACTTTCGAAGAAGCGGCATTCGGAACAACCACCAAGATCAAAGTCCCTCGCCATGAGACCTGCTCGGAATGCAATGGCAGCGGCGCGCAAAAAGGATCGGGGCCAACCACGTGCCCAACGTGTCATGGGTACGGTCAGGTTCGCTTTCAACAGGGTTTCTTCAGTATTACCCGGACGTGCGGGCAGTGTCACGGCTCAGGGCAGGTTATCAAGAATCGTTGCCCGGATTGTCATGGTGATGGCCGTCTCGTCCGGGAAAAAACGCTGGAAATCAAAATACCTGCCGGCGTCGACGATGGTTCCAAGCTGCGGATTTCAGGCGAGGGAGACGCCGGTGGCAAAGGCGGCCCGGCGGGCGACCTGTATGTCGTCTTGAATGTGCAGGAGCACGAGTTCTTCGAACGCCGCGAATATGATCTGTATTGCCATATACCCATCAGCTTTCCGCAGGCTGCTCTGGGAGCCCAGATCACGGTTCCCACTCTCGACGGCGGCGAAGAGAGGCTGACGATTCCGCCTGGCACGCAGACTGCTTCGACATTCCGCATCAAGAGCCGTGGTATTTCCAAGCGGGGCGGTTCGGCGCGGGGTGACCTTTTCGTGACGTTGGACGTTGTCGTTCCCGGCAAGCTGACGCGAGAGCAAAAAGATCTCTTGACGAAGCTCGCGTCAACCATGGAGACCGAGAATAAGCCGATAAAGAAAAAAATTCTGGAGCGAGTAAAAGAGATATTTAGCTAGGTTCTGCCTCGAGAGTGATACACATGAAGGGAAGCGGAACTGTAGGGGCGCCCTATGAGCGCCCGTTCTTGCTGGAATCAACGAAATACCGGCGGTCCGCGAAGCGCAAGCGCGACAGCGCGCAGCCGTAAGAAATAGACCGCCGCGGCAGCTCGAGACAGAAACCAGTTGGGTTTCGGATTCCATGTCTTGGAACCAACTTACCGTCGATGTTCCAGATTATCTTGTCGATGCGGTAGTCGGTGAGCTCTCCGGCGATGCCGTTGCAGGCGTGTGGGAGACCGAGTCGCCACACCCCGGGTTTGCCCGTCTGATCCTCTACTTCAGTTCGGGATATGACTTCGAAAAGATTGAACATCACGTTCGAACCGTATTTAGCCGTTCGGGCCGGCAACATCCTCGTATTTCCAAAACAGTTGTCGAGGAATGCGACTGGACTGAGGAATGGAAGAAATCGTATACAAGCTTTCCTTTAGGCGATGATTTTTTCGTCATCCCTAGTTGGGAAAGTCCTGTCGTTCCACCTGACCGGCTTCCGATTCGCATCGATCCCGGGCAGGCTTTCGGCACCGGGACGCACGAGACAACCCAGCTCACGATTGAAGCGCTGGAACGGTGGGTTGAACCGGACCAGCTGATTCTTGATGTCGGAACCGGATCGGGAATTTTGGCCATCGCCTCCCGGCTATTAGGGGCGAAAAAGGTCATCGCCTGCGATGTTGACCCGGTCGCCGTCCAGGTCGCGCATGCCAACATTGAGCGCAATGGGGAAGATGGTATCTGGACCTTCTGTGGCTCACTGGATGCGGTGAAGAAGGATAGCGTCCACCTCGCGATCGCAAATCTCACGGCGGATCTCGTCCTCGACCTGCTCCCGGAATTCGATCGCGTGTTGAAACGGCACGGCATCGCGATCCTGTCGGGTATTCTTCTCGATCATGCCGACGAAATCCGGGAGACCATCGGGCGCTTTCACTTCATGATCTACGAAGAACTCACCAGAGGACAGTGGCTGACGTTGACCTGCGAGAAGCATGTCGCTTAGGTCCGTCTACTGGCTCGTACCTTCCCTTCAGAATGATCGGATTCACATCACAGGGGATGAACATCGGCACCTGGTTGTGGCACGCTTGGAGAAAGGCGAGGCGCTCGAAGTCTTCGACGGAAACGGCAGCGTGTGGACGGCCGTAGTCGAATCCGTCACGAAGCGCGAAACGATCGCTCGTCTGAGGCAATCGCGTCACGTTTCGCCGCCATCATTGAAGTTGATTCTGGCGATGTCCATGATTCGAATTCCAGCTTTCGAGCTGGCACTGGAAAAGGCAGTCGAGGTGGGAGTGACCCGAATTGTGCCGTTCACCGCGGCCCGGTCAAACCTTGGAGCGGGCCACCGGCACGACCGCTGGATGCGGATTGTCATCGAGGCGGCAAAGCAGTCGAAACATTATTACTTGCCGAAGCTTGACGAGCCGATGGCATTCAATGAGGTCCTTTCATTGCCCGCTTCCTCCAAAATCATCTTTGCCGAGCGCGGCGGCGGCCCTTTAAAACCCGCTCTCGCCGGCTCGCCTGTGCTCTATTTGATCGGTCCTGAAGGCGGTTGGACGGATGAAGAATTAACGGCAGCTGGCAAGCGTGGATTTCATATTGCCTCGCTTGGCGATGCGATCCTGAAAGCCGAAACTGCGGCAATCGTTGGGGCTGCCCTCATCCGGTATGAATTTGGCTGTCGCGGTGGATGAGAACGTCCTCAAGACCGTCTGTCGCATGTATTGGTCGGCCCGCCCTATGACTCACACCAGCAGTTCTGCTACCCGACGCCGTACCTTCACGTCATCTATACACATGCGCCGGAGGACCGTCCGATTGACGCAAGCGCAGCGGATGTTGCATTGGCGGAGATACCCTTCGCAGACGCCTTGGTGAAAGCTGGATTTGAACACGCTCGGCGACACGAGCACAGCGACAATTGGCCGGCCCCCGGTCCGGGATCCCGGTTGGAGCGTACCGCCATCGAGTTTTCCGTCGAGGACATTGGCATCGCAGACGCCGTCGCGCGAGCACGGCGGGTCGATATCGGCGGGCTGCAAACTTCACCTGGCCACCATCGAGGATCTGCTGGTCCTGAAACTTGCCGCAGCGGAAGAACCGCGTCGCCGCTTGGCAAGCAGACGCCGGGACCTGTTGGACATCGTCAATCTTGCCGAGGAACACCCACAAGCGGCGTCGGCCATACCGGGTCTAAAGGAGCGCGTAGCGAGGTTGGCAGCGAACATCCTCACATCGGATCGAATCCCGCATAATCAGGGACTCGCCCGAAGCTCGGCCGCAGTTTCCCCGAATTACTTCGCGCAGGTCGCAGCGACCGACTCCAGAAATGTGACACTGAGCCCTTCGCCTTTCTCATTGCTGAGCAAATAACCCTGAGCGTGCAGTTTGTGCCCGACGTGACTTTCGGGAAGAAAACCGGGACGCAATGAATCGAGATACACCAACCGGAAGGTCCCGGTGCCGAGCGGCTTTCCCGCAGAAGCTTTCACTTCTCCGGCGGCCGGTTTTTCCTGCCGGGTCCGGGCGGGGGCGGAGGCGTTGTCCAGTTTCCACTCCTCGCCGTCGGCTCTAGCCAGGCAGCCGACCAAGGCGATCAACGCGAACTTCGGAATTGGGGCGGGGCCGTCCTTTCCCACGAGGTCGATGCTGCCGAGCGCATCGGCACTTAGTTCGTTCGGCCCGCTGGGAAACATGTTTACCGAAAGTATGTGAGCCAGAATATCGACGTACATTTTCTCCTCAAGGCTTCCGGCGGCGCGCTGTGGCATTTGAGTCCGGATGAACGTGAAGAGACTTCTGACGCTATCCTCGCGCCAGTTATCGATGAATTGTTCACCTTTGAGTGCCGGCGCCGAAAGACCGCCAAGGTCTTCCATGTGACAAGTACTGCAATGAGTCGCGTACGCTTCCTTGCCGCGCTCCGCTTGAGCTGCCGTGAACACGCCATCCAAGACAGTTTTACGCTTCTCATTTCCTTGCGCCAGTGCGGCCTGCGTCACCGCTGTAAAGAGGAGTATCCCGACGATCGAGTGAAGACGTTGCATGGTTAAAAGATCTCCGGTACGGAAAACACGAGAACACCCTGATTACGCATATCGGAAATAATCACTTCCTTATTTTTCGGATTCAAGACGACACCGAAAGGCTTTTTAAGCTTGGTGCGGTCGTTTGCCGGAATCTTCCATTTTGGAGGAACATCCCCGTTATCGTCGTAACTCCAGACGCCTAAAAAGGCGCCTTCGGGTTCCATGTTATCGATGATCCCCGGCATCGCCCCGACAATCAGCTTCTTCTGAGGATAGAGTTGCATCTGGTTGATCCGGATAATCCCCGATTTCGGGCCACGGATGACGCCGCGCGGTTTCACGTTGCCGCTATCGGTCCGATTGAATATCAGAATGCCGCCCTTCTCCAGACTCTCCGTATCTTCCACCGTAATGGGTTCGTCGGATCCGAAGTTGCTATTCAAACCAATCACGAGGATGTCGTTGACAGGATCCACAGCGATTCCGTACGGGCGCTTCAACTGCGTGTCCGGCCCTTTGATGACACGGATCGGCGCGACGTCGCCATTGGCCTCGCGCGAATAAACCGTAACTGTGTTGCCGGTGTACGAGAAAATCTCGTTGTGAATCGGGTCCACGTCCAATCGGCTACCGATGGCTCCGGTCTTGGGACCCTGGATGATTCGAATTGGCGCTTCCTGTCCATCGGCTCCGCCGCGGAATGTCAGGATTGCTTGAGCGTAGGGGACAGGCACGACGATCTCATCATGAACAGCGTCATAGCGGACGTCGTGCATTGTTCGGGAAAGTTTGCTGGCCTGACCGTAGAGCGCTCGAACCGGCGTTTGTCCTCCGTTCGCCAACCTGGCGAATATCGCAATCTGCGGATGAGCCACTCAGTTGGGCACCAGAATCTGTTCCCGCTTGCTGTCGTAACCGACGGCGCCAGGATTTCCGATCATGAGGCCAACTGCGCCGGCGGGTCCTCCGCGAATCGTTCGCGACGGAGCGACGTCGCCATTGGCCGTCGCTGGGAAGACCGTTATGGAAGGCGTTCCCATGTTCGCTATATAGAGTTCCCCCAACTTCGCGTCGAGCGCAATGCCAGGCGGGCTTTTGATTCCCGTCTTGGGCCCTTTGATGACGCGGATCGGAGCAACATCTCCCTCGTCGCTCGCGCGAAATACGAGAATCGAATTGTCGGCATCATTGGCGACGAACAACTCTTGCCGCTCCTGGTGAAAAGCCATGTGCGCCGGCCAATTCATCAAGGTCTTGGGTCCCTGAATGACGCGCAGAGGTTTGATATTGCCCGAGCCCTCCATCGGATAAACGGTAATCGAGGGCGGCGCAAATGTTCCGTAACGCCCGCCTGTTCCACGCACGTTGCCGTTCCCAAAGTTGCTGACGAAAATGAGTCTGTTTTTCAGGTCCAGCGCAAGCCCATGCGGATCCTCCAGGCGCGTGTCATTGCCCCGGATCGTCCGCAAAGGCTTCTCTCCTCCGGAAGCCTGCTTCCGGTAAACCGAGAGCTGGTTGTCGCTCTGGATCGTCATGTAGAGGAGCTGCTGGCCCTCGTCGGCCGCCATCTGGAAGGGATGGCCGGGAATATTCAGCGCCCGGTTCGGCGTGACATTTCCGCGAGCATCCGTCGAGAAAACTGGCATCCAGTTCTGAGTGTCCCCGTTGAGCGCGTAGATCTCTTTCGTTTTCGGGTCGATATAGACGCCGCAGATCATCTCCGCCTTGGTGTTTGTTCCCGAGATGATTCGCTTGGGTTCGCTGAGACGAGCTTGAGGAGGCGTATTTTCGCGCCGGTCGTACTCCATGATCCGGAACATGTTTTCATCCGAGACCACAAGCATGTTGCTGTCGGAATCCACTGCCACAGCGCTGAAACTGGGATTGGGATCTTTGATGAAGCGAAGTGGAGCCCGCTCGATGACAACGGGTTTTCTGTCGGCTTGGGCCTGGACCAGAATCCCATAAGCCAGCCAGAGGAGAACCGGGGCAAATACAAAATGAAATGCTTTACGCACATTGCCTCCTCGCGAGGGAATTTTGAAATCGGACGAATCCTGCATCTTAAATCGAGATCTGAAATGAATTGGACTGTCAAGTGCAAAGTCCAATTACAAATTTGGAAATTTCGGATTTGAGATCATTTTGGGCGTTTGTCCGATTTCACAATTTCCCCTCTCAGAAGATCTCCGGCACCGAAAACGTCAACACGCTATTGAGACGCATGTCGGAGATGATGACTTCCTTATTTTTCGGATTCAACACCACGCCGAAAGGCTTCTTGAGCGTCGTCCTGGGCCCGATGGAGATCTTCCATTTCGGAGGAACATCTCCGTTATCGTCGTAGGTCCATATCCCGAGAAACGCATTCGGTGGCTCCATCTGATCCACCAGGCCGGGCATGGTCGCGACGATCAATTTCTTCGGGGGATAGACCGCCATCTGGTTGATTCGAATAATCCCCGATTTCGGCCCCCGGATTACCGCACGCGGCTTGACATTGCCGTTATCGGTGCGGTTGAAAATCAGCAGCGCCCCATTGTCCGGATCTCGCTCGCCTTTATTGAAACCCACCACAAGGATGTTGTTGACCGGATCGACAGAAAGGGACTCTGCCCTGGTGAGCTGCGTGTCGGGACCTTCAATAATGCGAATGGGAACGACGTCACCATTGGCTCCGCGCGGATATACTCGGATTCTTCTGGCGTCGGGCACGAAGATTTCATCGTGGATCGGATCCACATCCAACCGGTTGCCGCCAATTTTGACGTGGGGGCCCTGAATGATTCGAATTGGACTTTCCTGTCCGCTGGTTCCTCCGCGGAACGTCAGGATCGCTTCCGCAAACGGGTTCACGACAAAAAATTCATCGTGCAACTCATCGTAGCGGATATCGTGCATCGTCCGCGACAACTTGCTTCCCTGGCCGTATACCGTTCGCAGCGGAGCTTGTCCTCCGTTCGCCAACCTGGCGAACGCCGCAATTTGCGGATGGGCCACTCAGTTCGGCACCAGGATTTGATCGCGCTTGGTGTCATAACCGACCGCGCCGGGATTACCGATGTTCAGAGCGATCTGGTTGGACGGCCCGCCCCGGATGATTCGCAAAGGCTTGACGTCGCCGTCGGCCGTGACGGGGAAAAACAGCACGGCATGGCTGCCCATACTGGCCACCGAGACCTCCCCATTCTTGATGTCCAACGCAATGCCGGGAGGATTCTTGATGCCGGTATTGGGACCTTTAATCGCCCGGATGGGAGCAACATCACCTTGATCGCCGGCGCGAAATACCAGTATGGAATCGTCCGCATCATTCGCCACGAACAGTTCCTGACGCGGTTGGTGAAACGCCATTTGAGAGGGCCAATTGAGCCGCGTCTGGGCACCCTCGATAATTCGCAGCGGTTTCACATTTCCGGACGCATCCAGCGCATAGACGGTAATCGACGGGGGCTCAAATTTGCCGTAGCTCTCGGCCTGCCGGCGGCCGCCGCGGGACCCCGGCGGGCTTACCTGGGCGTTGCCAAAGTTGCTCACGTAGATCAACTTGTTTTTGAGGTCCAGAGTAATTCCGTGAGGATCCTCCAACTGTGTATCGCTGCCGGCAATCGTCCGAAGCGGTTTCTCTTCGCCGGATGCTTGTTTCCGGTATACAACAATCGAGTTTTCGTGCTGGACGGTCAGAAACATCTCTTGTTTTTCTTCGTCGACCGCTATGCCGAAAGTTCCATGTGGAGCTGCCAAATAGCGCGATGGCGTGGCATTGCCGCGAGCATCTCGAGAAAAGACAGGCAACCAGTTCTGTGTGTCGTTGTTGAGAACATATACTTCCTTGGTCACCGGATCGATGTAGACGCCACACAGCATTTCCGCGCGGGTATTCGGCCCCGAGATGACACGCTTCGGCTCCGTCAAACGAGCGCTAGGAGGCGTGTTTTCCCGCCGGTCGTATTCCAGGATTTGAAATAGATTCTCGTCGGTGACGACCAGCATATTCTCTTCCGGATCGATAGCCACGGCGCTAAAGGAAGGATATCGATCTTTGATGACGCGCTGCGGCGCCCGGTCGATCGTGACCGGCGTCCGGTCTTCCGCCCGGGCCGGCGTCTGCGCAACCGCATACATCAATCCTGAGACACTTCCGTAAGCCAGGGCCAACACCAAACCGGCACAAGCCCCAAATAAGAGCCACAGCTTTCCCCTGCGTCGAGCTTTAAGCATTTTCGAACCTCCTCTAATTTGGAGAGCGGATAAGTCTTCGTGTGATTATTAAGACAGCACCAACGGAAGTCAAGGTAACCGGCGGGCTTCACGGACCGGGTGATAAAATCAAACCAATATGGGCCGCGTCATTAGGACAATTGAGATCGAAGGGCATTCGGCAAAAGCGTTGTTTGATACCGGGACATTCCACACCTGTGTGCTTCGCAGGTATCTGCAAAATGTCCCGACGCGGCCGGTCAGCAAGCCGTATGAAGTCCCCCTCGGCGGCGAAACGATCGAAGTACGAGAGCGCGCTTTGATCAATGGAAGGATCGAAGGGCTGGACTTCGACACGTCGGTGGTACCTGTAGACTCCCTCGGGAAGGCAAACGGTCATAGTCTCGACGCGATCATAGGCGCCATAACGATGGATGCTTGGGAAATCACCATCCATCCCAAAAACGATTCGTTGGGCCTGGAGGGGCTCCGGCGCCGCGAATTCACCGAGTATTAATCCCGAACCGTCTCGAAGCCGTTTTCGATGACAAAGAAGTTGCCGAAGCAATCCAGCAACTTGCGCAGATAGAAAAAACAATCAAGCGAATCCGCTTGACCCGGTCGATTGTTCACGCTGCCTCTCAAACGATGCCGACGATCGTCAAGACGCTCGACGCGCTTCATTTGACAAGCGCAATCGCCGTTCGCGATCGGCGCGGGGTCGACCTGCTCTTTGCCACCCACGACAGCCAGCAAGCGACGGCCGCCCGCGCGCTCGGCTTTACCTGTATTGAATCCTGAAGAAGCAGAGGCACACGCCGTTCCGCTCTGGCTTGTCCAAATCTTCGCGTTGGATGTATCATTCATCGAATCAGAACACCTGTTACTTCAAGGGTGCCGAAGGAGCGAACATGGGTACACGAGCTTGGTTCGCGGGATCTGTAGTTGCTGTTGTCCTTATAATGTCGGCCGAAGCCTCAGCGGCAGGAGGGGTCACCTTCACCAAAGACGTTCTGCCGATTCTCCAGAAGAATTGTCAAACCTGCCATCGGCCGGGAAACATTGCGCCGATGTCGTTCCTGTCGTACGAAACCACGCGGCCGTGGGCCAAAGCGATGAAGGCGGTCGTGGTTACGCGGAAGATGCCGCCATGGTTTGCCGATCCTCAGTATGGTCATTTTGCGAACGACCGTTCTTTGAAGCAGGAAGAAATCGACACCATCGCGCAGTGGGTAGACAGCGGCGCTCCCAAAGGCGATCCCAACGATGCCCCGCCTCCGGTCCAATGGCCTGAAAACGGCTGGACGACGCAGCCGGACCTTGTATTGAAAGGAATACCGTACACGGTCTCGGCGGCTCCCAACAAGAACGTGATCGAGTGGATGACGCTCGTAACACCGACGGGTTTCACCAAGGACACCTGGATCACGTCCGTCGAGGTCAAACCAAGCGACCTGGCGGTCACGCATCACATTTGTGTTTCGTTTGTTCCCCACAGACCCGACACGATCTACAACACATTGCTCTGGGTGGACAAGCAGCGGGATGAAACGGGCGCGGAAGTTGCGCCATCCGCTCGCAAAATAAAGGTTCCCACCCCTGATGGAAGAGGGCGCGAGCTCACTGGCCGTGCCGCAGAGGGCGTTAATCCTAATACCGGCACCAACTCGAATTCCGAGCAGAATATTAGTTGTTACGTGCCGGGACGCTCCCTCTCTGATTTCCGCCCTTACAACGCTGCGCTGTTGGTCCCGGCAGGCTACGACATCTCATGGAACCTCCATTACACGCCCAACGGCGCCGAAGCCACGGACCTGCCGGAAGTGGGTCTCACGATCGCCAAGGAACCGCCGCAACGCCGGCTGATCGAGACCGGCAACTCGGTAGATCCTACGACGTTTGCTGTTCCGCCCAACGCTTCCAACTATGCGCCAGAGCCGGCCGTGTTCACGTTCCTTGCAGATGCGGAGCTGCATTGGATGTCGCCGCATATGCATGTGCGCGGAAAAGACATGAAATACACGCTGGTCTTCCCCGATGGGAAGGAACAGGTTATCTTGAACGTCCCCCGCTACGATTTCAATTGGCAGCTCGGCTACGATCTCGCGCAGCCGATCAAGGTGCCGAAGGGCACCAAAATGGTCGTTACCGCGCATTACGACAATTCGGCGAACAACAAGTTCAATCCCGATCCGAACAGGACCGTTTACTTCGGCAACATGACTTGGGAGGAGATGTTTACGCCTTTCTTCGCCATCACCGTCGACAAAAGCGTTGATCCCAAGAAGGCCATCAAGTCTCCGCGGAACATCGATAACGGTGCCTGAGGCGTATTTCGGGAACGCACCCCGGGGTGCGTCCAAATACGCCCACAATCCGTCATATGCGAAAACTCATAGGATGGCTTCTGCTTCTGGCTCTAGCGAGTCTGAACGGTGCTGCACAAACGCGGGCCACGGTTGAGCGATACGTTGCCGAGCATCAACAGGAGATTCTTGGCGAGTTCGTATCGCTGTTGTCGATCCCGAACGTTGCTTCCGACAAAGCCAACATTCGAAAGAACGCTGAGCAGCTCCGGCAGATGCTCGCGCGGCGTGGGTTCGCGGCGGAGATACTCGAAACCGATGTCAATCCTCTGGTCTATGGAGAGCTTCGGATTCCCGGCGCATCGCGCACGATCCTCTGGTATGCGCATTACGACGGCCAGCCCTTTGACCCCAGGCTTTGGAAGCAAGACAGCGCGTTCAAACCCATTCTGCGCGACGGCCGTATGGAAGACGGCGCAAAAGAAATTCCGAATTTTGCGTCGTTGAAGACCTATCCTTCAGGCGCGCGCGTTTATGCGCGGTCAGCCTCAGATGACAAAGCTCCGATCATGGGCCTCCTTGCCGCCATCGATGCGTTACACGTGTCCGGACAACAGCCCAGATCCAATGTCCGCCTCATCCTCGATGGAGAGGAAGAAGCCAGCTCGCACGGTCTGATCTCATCGCTGCCGAAATATAAGGATAAATATCGGGCCGACATCATGCTTTCCCTAGATGGCCCGCTTCATTCCAGCGGCAGGCCCACTCTGGCCTTTGGCGGGCGCGGTATCGCGACGCTCGAGCTGACGGTTTTCGGCCCCAAGTTTGCGCTGCACAGTGGGCACTTTGGAAACTGGGTTCCGAACCCGGCGATGGATTTGATCCAGCTCATCGCATCGATGAAGGACGATACTGGCCGTGCGGTCATCGAGGGCTTTTACGACGATGTTCCACCGCTGACTGCGGAAGAGAAACGGAGCCTGGCCTCGGTTCCGGATGATCCGAAAGAATTGATGCAATTCTTCGGAATTTCGCGCACCGATAAGGTCGGCGGGAGTCTGCAGGAAGCGTTGCAGTATCCGTCGCTGAATGTCCGCGGCCTTCGCAGCGCCTACATTGGTTCAGAAGCTCGCACGATCATTCCTGAATCCGCGACAGCATCGATCGATATCCGGCTTGTCAAGGAAACCGATCCGGACCGGATGATCCGCCGCGTCCTCGATCATGTTCGGAAGCAGGGTTTTTATATCGTCGACAAAGAGCCCGACGATGCGACCCGGGCAAAATACCCGCGGATCGTGCGGGTGACGAGCGGCTCAGGAGGCGCGACGTTTGCCGGAACCAAAGCGTACCGGACGGAGATGAATCATCCGGCATCGCTCGAAATAACGAACGTCATCCAGCGCACGTGGAATCAGATGCCGGTTCGCATCCGCACGGTGGGCGGTACGGTTCCCATGGCTCCATTTGCCGAAACTTTCGGCTTCCCCATTATCGCGGTCCCCGTCGTCAATTTCGACAACAACCAGCACAGCGAAAACGAAAACCTTCGATTGGAAAATCTTTGGAAGGCTATCGTGACCTTTGCTGCGGTCTTGACGATGTTGCTGCGGTCTTGACGATGTAGTGGGACGAATTTCCTACCCGGCCGCCAACAGGCTGTAGTCGTACTCCTGCGCTCGGGTCACTGCGACGACGCCGGCCGGAACGAAATGACTGTTCGGAATCGCGCTGGCCACGAGTTCTTTGTACACGCTGTCCTTACTGGCGCCGGTATCCTGAGCGATTTGCGCCGCGAAGACGTTGGTTGCCAGGTCGCAGATTGCGAACTGGGTACCGCGTTCGATCAGCGACTTGAGCGTCACCCCGAGGTTCGGCAGGGCGAAGCCGTAATCCGCGGAATTCATCAGGTTCGAGGAAGGCGGTAATCCGGTCTTCGGGTCCTTGAACTGCATGATATTGGCGAATGCCTTCCCGTATTTCTTCCAGGCGGCATCGTTATAAGCGAAGGGAGTGGCGAAATGTCTGAGACAAACGATGATTGCCAGATCCGCAGGTTTCAATGAATATCCTGACTCGCTGGCCATATACAGATTGTTGGCGTACAGAATTGCCTCGGCTCCCCCGGAGGCGGTAGACGAGTCGATGAAAATGCGATGCTGCCCCTTGAGTTCGTCCATCCAATTGTCCTGAGTGTGCCGAGCCGGCCGGAAGTTGCTTGCTCTGGTCTGCGCTCCAGCCGTTCCCGGGACGAGAACCGCTGCCGCTGCAGCAGCGCCCAGACCTGTCATTAACCAACGACGGGTGTTTACAGTTTCTTCCATGTCGTGCTCCCTCCTCCGGAGCTGAAAAACTGATAATAGCCAAAAAGACACAAGAGAACACAAGAGATCGAACGAAATCGGAAACCCCTTGTGAATTTTGTGCCTCTTTGTGGCTATTCCGTTTTCGTGGTTCGCATTACCGTGGCACTGCTAAAATCCCCCTATGCTTAAACCCCGAAAGCTTCTGGTCCTCGTTCATCGCTATCTGGGAACAGCCCTGTGCCTGCTCTTCTTCATGTGGTTTCTTACAGGCATTGGCATGATCTATTCGCGCGGAATGCCGCGATTGACTGCTCAGGTTCGGCTGGCGCGTTTGCCGGTTCTCGACATGGAGCGGATCCGGCTGAGCCCGTCTGAGGCCGTCCAGCGAGCCGAGCTGGGGATTGTTCCTAGTCGCGCGCGGCTGTTGACGGTAATGGATCGTCCTGCATATCGCTTCAATGCCGGCGGCCAGGTCACTCTCTTTGCCGATACCGGTGAACTGTTGGACGAGATCGGTCGAGGTGAAGCGATCACGATAGCGACCAAGTTCCTGCGCGTTCAAGAAGAGCGCGTGCACTACGCCGGCCTGATTACCCGCCCCGACCAGTGGACATTGACACAAGGCCGCCAGATGCCGCTGCACAAGGTGAGGGTCGACGACACATTTCACACAGAGCTGTACGTTTCATCCCGCTCAGCCGAGGTTGCCGCTTTGACGACGCGCGAGAGCCGCGCGCTCGCGTGGGTATCGACGATTCCTCACTGGCTCTACTTCGCCGCTCTCCGGACCAACAATGATCTATGGTGGAACGTGATGGTGTGGACTTCCGGTATTGGATGTGTTCTGGCGCTCGTCGGAATCGTGCTGGGCGCCGTGCAGTTCCGGTATCGGCGTCCGGTGAGGCTTCCTTATTCCGGTCTGACGAAATGGCATTACGCCTTCGGCCTGTTTTTTGGGGTTCTGACGTTGACTTGGGTTTTCAGCGGAATGTTGTCGCTGGAGCCGTGGCAGTGGACACAGCAGGATGAAGTTCTGGCTGACCTTGATCAGGCGCTCACGGGCGGTTCACTGGACCTGTCGCAGTTTCCTTCGATCGATGCGCCTTCCTGGAAGGCGTTGTTCGGGGAACGCGCGATTAAAGAGGTTGAATTCGCTCGAATCCAGGGCGACCCGTATTTTGTTATCCGTAGCTCATCGGATGAAGCGCCGTTGCTTGGCGCTCCCGACGGTGGCCATCAGCCGTATTTCGTCTCGCGAAATCGGGACGCCGAGCGGCTCGTCGTAGCGGCCAATCCATTGGCCATACGCACGGCAGGCTTCAGTACCGGCTCGATCACCGGCAGCCTGAAGAAAGCCTTACCGGATGTGCCGATTCTTGAAACGGAATTGCTGGCGGACTATGACTCTTACTACTACTCCAGAGACAGGGAAGTGCCGCTGCCTGTGCTTCGCGTGAAATTTGGCGACCCTGCCCGGACGTGGGTTTACATTGATCCCGAAGTGAACCAGATTGTGGGGCAGGTCCAGCGAAACAATCGCATCGAGCGCTGGCTTTACAACGGACTTCACAGCCTCGATTTTTCGTTCTGGTATTACAAACGGCCGCTATGGGATATCGGCGTCATTCTTCTTAGCCTCGGTGGCGCAGCGCTCAGCGGGATGGGCGTACTGATGGGATTCCGGCGCATCATGCGGGCCGTAACGCGAACTGTGAGGTCGCCGGCCGCCGAGCGAGCAACCAGTCCCGTACCGGGACTACGTTGACTCCACGGAGCAGATTCGTGGATTCGACGCTATCCGCAGCGGGACTTGATACCAGCCGGAAGTGGAACAGGTCGTCTGATTGGACTATTACTCTTTTCGAGATTGGTGCGCCCCCGGGATGCCTTGAGCCCACTGTTTGTAGGCCCGGCGGGCAGCGGCGAGCCGTGCTTCCGGCGTTGGATATCGTTTCTTGAACCAGGCCACGGATTCTAGGATCTCCCGACGCTCAGCCTCACTCATGGGCGCATGCACATAAGCGTCGAATTCTTCAGCGCTGAGCCGGCGTTCGGTGAATCGCCGGATGCGCTCGACGACTTCGGGTGAAGGGGGATTCCATCGCGGGGGCGCGCTCATTTGGGCTCCTGGGATCGCAGCGTCTCGAGCATCCGAATGTCCTCGGCATCCTTTGGGCGGGCGACAAAGCGCTTCGTGAGGATAAAGTCATCTAGCGACGGAATCGCCACTTCTATACCGCGGCTCACTTCGATCATGCGGCGCCGAGCCCAAACGTCATCGAATGCAACCCTGACGCGGTCTACTGTGAACACGACTCGGGCTACCAACACATCGACTTTCTCGTCATTTTCTAAAAAGTAGCGGCCTGCGGAACGCGCCTCGTCTGGAGACCGGCTGGGAAACAACTCGAAAATCGCAACCGCTTTGTTGAACGCGGCAATATCGTCACCGTGAATCCAGAAATCGTAGTCGCGGGTCAAGAGGGGAAAACCAAGCGCGATCAGGGCGCGGCGCCCGATGAGAATCGCCCGCGTGGCGCTGGTTGTAATCGCAGCGAAGAATTCCCCTTCTTCAAAACGGGACGGCTCCATGACAGCGAGGATACGGCGAACGAACCAGGACCGGCAACGCCGAACTAGCTCTCGTCCCGAGACGGTTCAATTCTGGCGTTTGAGTCCGCAACTCCCATGGCCGCTTGTTGCCTTAATTCCACCTCGGACCGAATCAGCGCTGCCTGCTGAGGATTGAAGGCCAAATCGCCGTAGGCCAGGTTCAGTAAATCGGTCGGGCCCCAGGCCACGCTCATAATGCCCAGATCCGAGTGGGCATCCAGGCCCAGCAGGTGCCCGATCTCGTGCGCCATGGCGTAGCCCAGAATTTGGGCTGTCGTGGCCGAACGAGCAGTCTTTCCTCGGGCCGTGCCGGCGACCTGCTTGCGATAGAGCCGCTCGACTCTGTCGTAACACACATACAGCCGGCCGCGGTTCCGGCCGGCTCCGGGCGCAATGCCGAGCGCGTTGCTTAACAGCCCTAGGCCTTCTGTGGCCTGGGGAACTATGTTCACGTAGATTTCCGATACGCGGTGGGGAGCTGAATTCTGCTGCGCCGCATCCACAGGATGATCGAGCCAAACCGTTTCGATCCCGATTTCGCGGTAGATCCGTGTGGCCTCCTGCTTGGCTTAGTGTTTCCGAATCCACATGAACTGAAAAAGCGAGATTCGAATGCGCGCGGGACGATCACAACAAGTTGAGCAGCTCTACCACGCCGCGCGGGAGCGCGATCCGCGGGAGCGCGCCGCGTTTCTCGCGCAAGCGTGTGCTGGTGACGATGCGCTCCGACGCGAGGTGGAGTCGCTTCTGGCCGAAGACACCGGTGTGCAGAGCTTCCTGGAAACACCGGCGCTCGAGTTAGCGAAAAGGTCGTCCGGCAACGACTCGGGTCAATCGATGATCGGGCGCCAGTTTGGCTCCTGTTCCGTCGTGTCTCTGCTTGCAAAAGGCGGGATGGGTCAACCGTTGACGGTAAGATCAGCGACATCTGGATGGAAACCGCCGATAATATTTGGACCCCTATAGATCCAGCACCCTACACGGTACCAATGACAAACTGACGGGCACTGGTCACGCCACATTCCGTTCAGTTCAATCGATCCGCCGCGGCGGGCCACCGCCAGGTTGCCCTTCACACCCAGGGCGTCCTACAATAGGCTGGAAACACGGGCCGACTGGAGGCGAGGGTTGTGTTTAGGAAGATCGAACTTTCACTAGTCATTGGTGTATTGGCTTGTTCCGTTACGGCATTCGCGCAAGCCTCGCAAGAACGCATTATCCAACCGATTATTGTGAACGGTCAGCAGGCTCAAGGCGTCTTGATCGTCCAAGATGGAACGATCCAAAGCCAGACCTGTCCAGCGCCCCAGCGGTACGTCGCCGCCGATCAATCGTCCAGTGGATGGGCCTGCTTTGAAGCGTCAACGGGAATGTGGCTGCTTCATGCTCAGCCGCCGCAATCCCCGCCACAGACCGGGCCGACGATCATTTACAGCGAGCCAGCGCCGGTCTACGTTCCCGCAACGACCTATGCGTACGGCTACTATCCTTTCGGGTATCCGTACTATCCCTATTACGGTTACCGCTACATCTATGGCCCGAGTTTTGGATTCGGATTTGGATTCGGGTTTCGTTCACCCATCATTGTAAACCGGCCTTTTGTCGGGGGTCCCTTTATTGCCGGCAGACGTGTCGCGCCGTTTGTAGCAGCCAGGCCATTTGGCGGCGGTTTCAGGCACGGAGGCATGGGGTTCGGACGAGGCGGGCGCAGGTAATGCGATCGCTGCTTTCTATTCTGGCACTCTCGATTGTCCTTACATTTTCACCACGGGCAGCACGAACACCGGTACCGTCGCTTGCGGTAGAGCAGATTCTCGGCTTCCCTTCACCGGAAAATCTCGTTGCCTCACCTGCAGGATCGGCCGTGGCCTGGACATTCAACGAACGGGGTGTACGAAACATCTATGTGGCCGAAGGCCCTGATTTCACGAGCCGGCGCATCACATCGTATGGGGAAGACGACGGGCAAGAATTGACCCAGCTCTCCTTTTCTCACGACCGCAAGACGATCGTGTACGTGCGCGGCGGGGATCACGGTTCGAACCGCCAGGGTGAAGCTCCGCCAAATCCGTCTGCTAGCCCGGTGCAGCCGAGGATTCAGATATGGTCGGTAGCGGCGGCGGGCGGAGCGCCAAAGGTCATTGCGGATGGTGACAATCCCGTTATTGCCCCCGATGGCGATCGCATCGCGTTCGTGCGGGACCGGCGGATTTGGTTTGTGCCGATCGACGGATCGAAGCAGCCGCAGCAAGCATTCTATGCGCGCGGCTCGAGCGAGTCACCGGCGTGGTCGCCCGATGGGCGGACGCTGGCATTCGTCTCCAATCGAGGGGATCACAGCTTTATCGGAATGTTTAGTGGGATGGACCGGCCGATTCGCTTCATCGCTCCGTCGACGTCTCGCGATTCATTGCCCGCGTGGTCGGCGGACGGCCATAAGATTGCATTCCTGCGGCAACCCGGCACGGGCGGTACGCCGCGCCCTCCGCTAGCTCGTGTGGATTTACCGTGGAAGATTCTGGTTGCGGACGTCGAATCGCTGAAAGCCGCCACTGCGGTCACGAGCGGGGATATGCCAGTGGATCCGATACTTCAGAATCCCGGTGGCCTCGGGCTTCAGTGGGGGGCCGGCGATACGTTACTGTTCATGTCCTATCGCGACGGATTTCCCCACCTGTATTCGCTCGAACATCCCGGCTCGGCCGGCAAACCTTTGTTGCTGACCCCGGGATCGTTCATGGTCGAGCAGGTGACGCTGACTCCCGATCGCCGGTTCGTCATCTACAATGCGAACACAGGTCCGGATCGCAGCGATATCGATCGCCGGCATCTCTTCAAAGTGCCCCTCAATGCGGGGACGCCCACGCCGATCACGGCCGGCACCGGCATCGAATGGGCTCCCGTTGTTACTGCCGACGGCCAGACGATCGCTTATTTGAGCTCGGGGGCTCAGCGTCCGCCCGCGCCAACGGTGATTTCGATATCCGGCGGGACCCCGCGTCTCGTTGCCGGGGAGCGGCTGCCGGCGGATTTTCCAGCTTCCCAACTCGTGACACCGGAACTCGTCAGCTTCCGCGCCAGCGATGGAGTCGAAGCCCACGGCCAACTCTTCAAACCAATTGGCGGAGCCACGCGCAAGCCGGCTATCGTGTACGTGCACGGCGGCGGTCCACGGCAGATGATGCTGGGCTGGCACAATCGTTGGGAATACGCCAACGACTACGGGGCTAACCAATATCTGGTCAGCCGCG
>Ga0209376_1002237_pt1 | contig 18529 bp, 22 predicted proteins | sample GraSoiAngelo_134_FD_185891 | JGI IMG/M metagenome (GOLD analysis project Ga0209376, IMG submission 185891) | Grasslands soil microbial communities from the Angelo Coastal Reserve, California, USA - 14_0929_05_30cm (SPAdes) (version 2) | ecosystem: Environmental > Terrestrial > Soil > Grasslands ... | reverse complement strand
AGACAATTGGGTTGTCGCGAAATGAATCGGCGTGCGCCAGATGTCTCCTCGGTTTCACGCGGGTGATAGAGCCGGCCCGATTGCGAGCCGGTCAAGGAAAATCGTTGCACGTGCTTTTGACATTGCTGGTTTCCGGCGCGAGGGCGCGCCAGCTCCATCTGCTTGCTCTGCGCGTGGCTTCTGCTCTGATTTCAAAGAATGGGAACCATGCACCTCGGAGTTAATATCGATCACATTGCGACGCTGCGACAGGCGCGCTACTCGACAATGCCCGATTCAAAAAACGCTGAGCCCGATCCGATCGCAGCGGCCTCGATTTGTGAGCGTGCCGGCGCCCATGGCATCACCGCGCATTTGCGGGCGGACCGACGCCATATTCAGGACCGCGACATGGAACGCCTGCGCGCCAACATCATGACGAAACTGAATTTTGAAATGGGCAATACCCCCGAAATCCTCGACGTCGCGATCCGGATTCGACCAGATGAAGTTTGTCTCGTCCCCGAGAAACGCGCGGAAGTGACAACGGAAGGCGGGCTGGATGCCATCGCCAGCCGTCGAGATTTGTCCAATACCGTCCAGCGCCTGCATGCCAATGGCATTCGCGTCAGTCTTTTTATTGATCCCGATGAAAAACAAATCGACTGCGCGACCGAACTCGGGGTGGAAATGATCGAATTGCACACCGGCAGACTGGCGAACGCGTTCACAGAACAAGTGGAAGCGCAGGAGCTGGATCGCCTGTGTCAATGTGCGCGGCATGCGCACGGCTCAAAACTTCAGGTCAACGCCGGCCATGGCATCAATTACCGAAACATCGCGCTTATTCACAGGATCCCGCATTTGACCGAGCTCAACATCGGGCATGCCATCGTCTCACGCGCAATTTTTGTGGGCTGGGAAAATGCCGTGCGCGAAATGCTCGCGCTCATGGAGAAGTACACCGGATGAGCGTGCTCGGCATTGGCGTGGACATGGTCGAGGTCGAGCGCATTCAGCACTCGCTCGATCGTTTTGGTGAACGTTTCATGAAACGGGTTTTTACCGACAGCGAAATTGCTTACTGCTTGTCGATGAAATTTTCCGCGCGCCATTTTGCGGCCCGATTCGCGGCCAAAGAAGCAGTGTCCAAAGCATTCGGCACTGGCATTGGAAAAGCGATGGGCTGGCGCGATATCGACGTGCATAAGAAAAAAAGCGGCGAGCCATTCTTGGTCCTTCACGGCGGAGCCCACGCCCTCGCCCAGGAGCGCGTAATGAAATCCGCCTGGATCAGTTTAAGTCACACCGAGCATCACGCGGTGGCGATGATTGTGATTGAAGGCTAGGGGAGTGCGGCTCGCGTATTTTCCGGGTAGCGCACGCGTCTCGCGTGTTGGCGATGGCGTCCCGCTATCGCGGACTTTTTTAGTGCGTTTCTAGTGCACTGAATTACGTCTGTGGTCCCATGCTCAGAAAAGATTGTTTCGGCGTGACGCCGAAACCAACACGCGAGACGCGTGCGCTACCCGGCAGACCGCGCTCCCGGTTTTGAATTTATTCTTTTCGCTCCGCGTGCCGATACTCAATCACCTGAACACGCTCCAGCGTCACCATGCCGCCGCTCATCATTTCCTCCAGCGCGGCCAGGAACGCTTGGATTTTTTCTTCGCTATCCACGATTTCGATGACGATTGGTAAATCCATCGAGAGCCGCAGAATTTTTGCGGTGTGCATCCGACTCGATTTCCCAAAACCCATTGGGCCACGCAGAACGGTCGCGCCGCCGAGATGCATTTCGCGCGCTTTCAAGACAATCGCTTCATAAAGCGGTTTGTGGTTCCAGCGATCGCTTTCGCCGATGAAAATCCGCAACAACATTGAATCACGTGGAACTTCCATATTCGAAAAATGCTAACGTTGATTGAGTAACACCGCGAGATAGTCGCCGAGCCAGACTGCGAACAGACAAAGCACGAATGATCCGATCGCGTTGAGCGCCGCGAAGAGCCATTCCCCGTCACGGGCGAGAGCGAGTGTTTGCAAAGTAAACGAAGAAAACGTGGTGTAACCCCCGAGCATGCCGATCATAAAAAACTGACGGAAACTCGGACTCGACCAAATGCGACCGTCGGGGCCGGTGAGTGCGGCAAAAAAACCGATAATGAACGAGCCACTGATGTTTACGATCAGAGTGCCCGCCGGAAATGTCTCGCCGAATCTTTGTGCAATCGCGCCCGAGAGCCAAAAACGGCCGACCGTCCCAAGGGCACCACCAATTGCCACAACAAAATAGCTGAACATGAAAAAGATTCCTGACGCGTCGCCGCGCATCAGGAGTTATCAGCTCTGAAAACAGTCAGCGCAGTTTTCCAAAACGAGGGACGGCAAACTCCATTGCCGGCGCAATTGGTAAACGATGATGTTGGAAATGCAAGCGCGGAGCAGCGACGGTCATGCAATGGATTGGCTCTGGCTGAGTTTGTATCACGCGCTGGCGATGCTATGGGCAACGTTCTGGGCGCTTGTGCTTGGCTTTACCATCTCCGGTGTGCTCCAGGTTTTTGTGAGCAAGGAGCGGATGAGCGGCGCGTTTGGTCAGACGAATTTGAAATCGGTTTCCCTCGCGACGGGGCTCGGCGCGGCAAGCAGCTCCTGCTCGTATGCGGCGGTGGCGGCGGCTCGGAGTGCGATTCAACAGGGTGCGGCACTCATCCCGGCGCTGGCATTTATGTTCGCTTCGACCAATCTGGTGATCGAGCTTGGCGCGGTCCTTTGGATTTTGATGGGATGGCAGTTTGTCCTCGCGGAAGTTTTCGGCGCTTTCGTACTTATCACAATCATGTGGTCATTGATACGATTGTTTTTACCGAGAAATCTTGAAATTGAGATTCGAATCCTGGCTCAAGAAAAAATTCAAGAATCTATCCACTGTCATCACGAGCACCCAACTTCGCAGGGCTCCCGCGCGACACGCGACCAGGAATTCGCCACGGCGAATCCGTCCGTTGGCGGACATGAGATATCGAAGTGGACGCGAGTTGCGCACGCGTTCGTCACGGATTGGTCAATGCTTTGGAAAGAAATTCTTGGCGGTTTTTTGATTGCCGGATTTCTCGCAACGCTGATGCCGCACGGCTGGTGGGAAGCTTTATTTCTACAAAGTGGGCCGCCTGTGGTTCGCCTGATCGAGAACGCAGTCGTCGGCCCGATCATTGCGATGATCTCGTTCGTCTGTTCCGTTGGAAACATTCCGCTCGCTAGTCTGCTTTGGTCGCACGGCATCAGTTTCGGCGGTGTGATTTCGTTTATTTACGCAGACCTAATCGTCATTCCGATCATCATCATTTACGCCAAATATTACGGCGTGCGTGCCGCGGCCTGGATTACTGGAATTTTTTATGTGTCGATGGTTCTTGCCGGAATCATCGTCGATCTGATTTTCAGCGCACTAGGCTTGATTCCCGACGGGCTGCGTCCGCCGAGCGCGGTGGAGCACGCGCACATCATTTTGAACTACACCAGCTCGCTCGATGTTGCTGCCGCGATTTTCGCGGCCTGGCTGTTGTTTTTGCATTTTAAATCGCGCAACAAAGAGAATGCCCGCGCTTGCCATTGAGGTAGAGAAACTTTCTACTGAAGCGGCTCGACAGAGTCTCGCCCTACCAAGAGAAGCTTGGAAAAAACTTAGAGGACGCGACTTTTTAGTGTTTCATCACAGGAACTGGAACACAGGCCTGCAGGCCTGTGCGCCACATTCAAAATCACGCATTGCGCGTGACGAAGCGTTCCATCACGTTCAGCACCGATGCCGAAAACGTTTTTCATCACCACCGCAATCGATTACACCAATTCGGCGCCGCACATTGGGCATGCCTATGAAAAAATTCTCGCCGATGTCATCGCGCGATATCGCCGGCTGAAAGGCGATAATGTATTTTTTCTGACCGGCGTCGATCAACACGGGCAGAAGGTCCAGCAATCAGCCGAGCGCGAGGGCGTGCCGCCGGAGCAGTTTGTCGCGGGAATCACCGAACAGTTCATCGCGCTTTGGGACAAACTTGATGTGCGTTATGATGCCTGGGCGGCGACGATCGATCCGCTGCACAAGACATGTGTGCAGGGAATGCTGCAACGTCTTTTCGACGAGGGGAAAATTTATAAAGATAAGCAAGTTGGTTTCTACAGCGTTCGCCAGGAACAATTTTTGACCGACAAAGATCGGAACGAAGCGGGCGAATTCGGTCCGGAATGGGGGGAGGTCGAGCAGCGCGAAGAAGAAAACTATTATTTCAAACTCGCGGAGCACAAACAATGGCTGCTCGATTTCATCGATGCGCGAAGCAAAGCCGGCAATCCCTTCGTCGTTCCAGATTTTCGTGTCGGGGAATTACGCAACGCGGTCGAAAAAATTGGCGGTGACCGCCAATCCGGCTCGGATCGCCAGTCCGGTTCGGACCTCTGCATCTCGCGCCCCAAATCGCGGTTGGGCTGGGGGATCGAGCTGCCGTTCGATCGCGATTACGTCAACTACGTTTGGTTCGACGCGCTGAGTAACTACATCAGCTTTATCGGTTACGATCCAAGCCGATCAACCATCAACGAGCAACCATCAATCTTCCGCGACAAGTGGCCTGCGCTGCACGTTATCGGCAAGGACATCATGATTCCCGCGCACGGCATTTACTGGCCCATCATGCTACATGCCCTCGGATTTCCCGACGAGCAAATGCCGACGCTGCTCGTGCACGGGTGGTGGAATATCTCCGGCGCGAAGATGAGCAAGAGTCTGGGCAACGTCGTCGATCCGGACGTGCTCATCGACAAGTACGGCGTGGCAGGGCTGAGGTACTATTTGATGAGCGATATTGTGACGGGCAAGGATGCGGATTTTTCCGAAGAACGTCTCGTCGAGCGTTACAATGCCGACCTCGCAAACTCGTTAGGCAACCTGCTCAACCGCAGCTTGAACATGACCGAGAAGTACCGACTCGGCTTGCTCAGCAAAGAGCCAGAGTACGCCACACATCTTCAGATGTTCATGAAGCTCGAGCAGTTGCCAGAAGAAAGCGGACTATTGAAGAAACCAGAGTATCTGCCTCTCTTGGATCATGCCGCTTCTGTTATCAATTGCGTGAATGGCTCGTCGCGCGAAATGACCGAGTTCGCAATCCATTCCTTTTTGGAAGTTTCACTCTCTATTGCCAGGCGATGTAACACGTTGATTGATCGAACATCGCCTTGGCAGCTTGCGAAGAGCGATCAGACTGCGCGGCAACTCAATTTAGTCCTCTATCATCTGGCAGAATCACTTCGCATTATCGCGATTTTGATTTCGCCGGTTTTGCCGAAGGCGGCGCATGGGATTTTCGATCAGTTGAATTGGAAGATGGAATTAAGCGGAAAAGAAGAACGGTTTCGTCTCGAGGATGTGAAGTGGGGCGGTTTGCCGGATGGGCATGTTGTTGGGAAACCGGTCCCATTGTTCCCGCGCATTGAGGGGTAGCGCGACGCTCTGCGGAGCCATCGAATGCCTTGTGGCTCGACGGAGTCTCGCCCTACCATTTCTTTCCGCGCCTTAAACGATAATTCCGGGTAGCGCACGCGTCTCGCGTGTTGGCGAAGGCGTCCCGCCTTCGTGGACTTTTCGGGAAGACTGTTTCGGCGGGACGCCGAAACCAGCACGCGAGACGCGCGCGCTACCCGGAGGAATTCGCTCGTTCGCGCGTGACCTGTTTCATTGCGTGCATTCTTCGAGCGCGTTCGGTTCGCCGCGCAAAAACGCTAGCGCCTCACCGGCGAAATGGAGGGAGCCGGTGATCAAAACGCGCTCGCTCGTTCGCTGCGCAGCCGAGATCGCTTCGGCAACGGATGGAGTAGTGGAGTAGGGGAGTGATGGAGTAATGGCGGAGATTACTTGCGCAAGCTCATTCGGGGGCAGGGCGCGCTCGCTGCGAATCTGTAGCAACACGATCTGACTTGCGATTGGTCGCAATGCCTCAACGATTGCGGCGACGTTTTTGTCGCGCAAAATCGCGAGCAAAATGGTCGCACGTTCGTTGCCGAATTCCTCCCGCCACGTTTGTGCAAGAATTCTTGCGCTAGCAGGATTATGCGCACCATCGATGACGACACGCTCGTCCCAGATTTGGAAACGTGCCGCCCATTCGACCGACTCGAGCCCACGCGCGATCGTATAATCGGAAGCCGTCATTCCCGCGGCCTGGAGAGCAGCTATGGCAACGGCGGCGTTCATCTTTTGATGTTCGCCATGCAACGCGATTTTCGTTTTCGTCCAAGGGTCGTTAACGAATTGCAGCGGGGCGTCACATCCTTCAGCGCGTTGCCTGATGATTGCTTCCGCCTCCGGTCGCTGCGGCGCCGAGACAACGGGAGTGCGTGGCTTAATGATTCCTGCTTTTTCCTTCGCAATCTCGACAATGGAATGGCCGAGCCATTTCTCGTGGTCGAAATCGATCGGGGTAATGACGCTGACCGACGATTGGATTGCATTAGTGGCATCGAGTCGTCCGCCCATGCCGGTTTCGAGCACCAGAATTTCGCAGCGCGTCTTTTGAAAATGTTGCAACGCCAGCCCGGTCGTGATTTCAAAAAACGTCGGATGTGGATCCCAATCGCCAATTAGTGCCCGAATTTCGGTGAGGCCCCCGGCGACGTCGTTTTCCGATATCATCTCGCCGTTCACGCGAACGCGCTCGCGAAAACTGATGAGGTGAGGGGAGGTGAACAATCCGGTGCGGTGATCGGCAGCACGAGCGATCGTATCGATCATCGCGCAGACGGATCCCTTACCATTAGTGCCGGCGACGTGAATGACCTTGCTGCTTCTGCTCCTCAGCTGGAGGGCGGAGCTTCGCGACGCCGACGCTTCGCCATTGCCCCTAGACATCGATGACCGGTCTCGCGGAGCTCGACCCTCCACGACAGAGAGCACAACGAGCAAACGCTCGATATTTTCGAGCCCAAGCTTTATGCCGAACCGTTGCGTTGCGTAAAGCCACGCCAGCGCTTCGCGGTAATTCACGCGTGGTCGCGGCAGGACTGGCCTTTAGCGGCGGCGGGCGCAAAGAAGCGCAGAAACTCCGCAATCTGCGACCGTAATTTTTTTCGATGCACGATTTGATCGATCAAACCGTGTTCCTCGAGAAATTCGGCAGTTTGAAATCCTTTTGGCAAATCCTGGTGCGTCGTTTCCCTGATCACGCGTGGCCCAGCAAAACCAATCATACTTTTGGGTTCGGCGATGATGATGTCACCAAGCGAAGCATAACTCGCCATTACGCCGGCGGTGGTCGGATTGGTGAGCACAGAAATGTAAGGCAAGCGCGCGTCGGCGTGCCGGGCGAGCGCGCCGCTGGTCTTAGCCATTTGCATCAAACTGAGCATGCCTTCATACATGCGCGCGCCGCCGGAGGCAGAGATGATGATGATCGGAATGCGCTCCGCGGTGGCAAACTCGATCACGCGGGTAACGCGTTCGCCCACCACCGAACCCATGGTGGCGGCAAGAAAAGTAAAATCCATCACGGCGATTGCGACTTTCACGCCTTCCAGCATTCCGTAACCACTCAGGACCGCATCGATCAGGCCCGTCGTTTCCTGATATTTTTTCAATCGATCCTTATAGCTGGCCATGCCTTGAAAACGAAGCGTATCGATCGAGTGCAAATTCGCGTCCATTTCAACAAAGCTGCCGGGATCGAGCAGGCTTTCGATCCGCTCCTTGGCTGTTTGCGGGAAGTGATAATCACAGTGCGGGCAAACTCGCTGGTTCTCGATCAGTTCGATTTCGTGAATGACTTCGTCGCATCCGGGACACTTCTGAAAAAGTCCCTGCGGAATATCGCGCTTCTTGCGCCCTTGAATTTTGATCGCGGGTTTTTTGAAAATGGCCATGGTTTATGCACGCGCCGCGGTCACGGCGTAAACCGATTGCGCGCCTGCTTCGCGCAAGACCCGCGCGCATTCGCTTAACGTCGAACCGGTAGTGAGGATATCGTCCACCAGAAGCACGTGCAATCCTCGAACGCCGATCTTTTTTCGTAAATGAAAGGCGCCCCGTAAATTTTCCATGCGCTCCACCCGATCAAACGCGGTTTGGGTGGTGGTGTAGCGGATGCGTTCGAGCGCTCGGCCCAGCGGCACATTTATTTTTTGCGCCAGGATTTTTGCAAGAAGCTCGGCCTGATTGAAACCGCGTTCGCGTCGTCGGGCAGGATGAAGCGGGACTGGAATGACGAGATGGAAATGGCGCTGGCGCAGCCGCGCATCATTCATCGCTTCCCGCAACCATTCCGCGATGGGATGCCGCAGCTGTAACTGGCGATTGTATTTGAATTGCAAAACGATAAAGCGCACTACACCCCGGCTGCGATAAGCGGAAACGGCCGCATCGAATCCGAGTGTTCGATTGGCGCAGTTCGCGCAGGTAAACTCACCGTCGATTGCGCCGGCAAAGGGCTCGGAACATTTTGCACAAAAAGGCGCGACGATGCGTTGCGCTTTGTCGAGGCAATCCTGGCAAATATAATCGCCGCGCGCAACGGGAGCATGGCAGATGGCACACAGCGCCGGGTAAAAAAGCGACGCGACCGCGCGCAACGGCTCAAGAGTGCGGTCGATTCGCATAACGCAACCAGCCAATCATCAAAGCCCAGGTAATCAATCCCAATGCGAGCGGAACCAAGCCGATCAGCAAGTTAGTTCCAAGCCAGGGTAGGATGATCGTTTCGCGTTTGGTCATTTTGCCGACGACGCCGGCGACAAAAATCCAGCCGGAATGGAGACCGATCGGCAGAAAAAGTGAGCGTGTACGCAAGCGCGCGTCCGCCAGAATCCAGCCGATGAGAAACAAGGTGGTAAAGCCGGCGAGCACCATCATGGGATCGGCAAATTGCGCGAATGAGTTTGCGATCGAATGGAATCCGGAGAGACAGGTCACGCTCTCGTTAGATCTGCTTGGCGCTTTCAGAAAATGAACAATGGCGAAAAAACCCGAGGTAATCAGTGTCGCAACGACGGGTCGCAAGCTACGCAATAGAATTCCGAGGAGCAGGCCGCGGAAAAAAAGTTCTTCGATTAGAGGAACGGCGATGGCCGCGGCCAGGACGGCACCAAGCGAGCTCCACGGGACCGCATTTTTTAAAAGAAAAATTCTGGTCGCGATTAAGACGACGGCGCCGACAAGGAGAGGAATCCCGGCCAGAAAAATGCCGGCGACGACATCGCGCCAGGCGTGCCGGTTTTTATCCAATTGTAGATCGCGGAAAGAATGGAGGCGAAGCCAACGCAGAAGCGGCCAAAGAAATACGACTGCGCAAACGAGCAGTGCACGATGGAAAAAACTTTCGAAATCGTATTTCGCAAAAAAGGCCGAGAAGCGATGAGCACTCCAAAAAAGCGGAGGCGCTAGGAGGGCGCCGCCGATTACGACCGCGAAAAAGTAAGCGAACAGTTTGGCGGCGTCTTTCAAGGGCGCTAATCTAAGGGCGCGAAATCATGCCGCGTCAACATGTATGGAGCGAACGCGAAGAAGACGGGGTGAAGCGCGAAGTCCGCGCATCGCGTTTTGGCGGCGTCTGGCGCCTGCAATCGAAACGCGCCGACGAGGACTCGTGGACCTATTACGACCGTCCGTTGCCGGCTGATTTGCTGGCCTTAAAGGAAATCATCGAGAAAAAGTATCGCCGGCGGCGGGCGACGGTAGAGGAACTTTTGTCGCTGCGAGAAATGGTTCGGGAGATTCAATGAGTGATGTGCCTCCGCCAATCCGTAGCACAGGCTTCCAGCCTGTGGGGCGACCGGGCATCTTGCCCGGTCAATGCGGGGAAGAAACGGGCAAGATGCCCGTCGGCCCCACAGCCAAGATGGCTGTGCTACAGGGAAGGGCTCGCCGGAGCTCGCCGCCTCGAGGCATATTGGGTGTAACGAATTCACTAGAACGGCGCAGGCATGACTAGTTGGAACACGGAAGAGTTAATCGCCACAGACAAACAGTTTGTCTGGCATCCGTTCACTAACATGCCGGAATGGTGCGCCCCGGAGCACGAACCAATCGTGATTGTCGAAGGGCAGGGCGCGATTTTACGCGATAGCCGCGGCCGCGAATACATCGACGGGAACTCGTCGATCTGGACAAATATTCACGGGCACAACCATCCGCGGATCAATCTGGCAATTCGCGAGCAATTGGAACGGATCGCACATTCGTCGTTTCTGGGGACAACGAACCCGGCCGCAATCGAACTGGCGCGGGAAATTGTTGAATATTTTCCCCCGAAAACTTTGTCGCGTGTGTTTTATTCCGATGACGGCTCGACTGGAATCGAAGCGGCGCTGCGCATTGCCGCACAATTTTTTCACATGCGGGGCGAGAAACGAGCTGTGTTTGTCGCGTTTCGCAGCGGTTACCACGGCGATACTACGGGTGCGGCGGCGTTGGGGGCGGCGAAGATGTTTTCGGTCGATCAGGAAGGTTGGAGATTTCCGGTTCGCACCGTTGTTTCGATCGAAGAACTGGAAAGACTTTCTCGCGGACAGTCGGACGAAGTCGCGGCGGTGGTGATCGAGCCGATGATTCAGGGTGCCGCGGGAATGCGAATTTGGCCGCCGGGAACGTTCATGGCGGTGCGCGATTGGTGCAATCGGAAGGGCGCGCTCATGATTGCCGATGAAGTAATGACGGGATTCGGTCGGACCGGAAAAATGTTTGCGAGCGAGCATGAGAACGCGCTGCCCGATATCATGGTGCTCGGGAAAGGATTGAGCGGTGGTTATCTTCCGCTGGCGATTACGCTCACGACCGAAGAAATCTTCTCGGAATTTGACGGATCGGTGGCTGATGGCCGGGCGCTTGCCTACGGGCATAGTTACACTGGCAATGCACTTGGTTGTGCGGCGGCACGAGCCAGTCTCGCAATTTTTCGCGAGGAAAATGTGCTGGAGAATTTGCAACCGAAGATCAAGGAACTCGACTCGCAGCTGCGGCAATTGCGCGAATTGCCGGGCGTAATTGAAGTGCGACAGTGCGGGTTCATCGCCGGAATCGACATCGATGATGCGGAAGCGGCAAACGAAGTTTGCCGGCGAGCGCGCGACTACGGTCTGTTAACAAGAAATATACGGAAAACAATTGTGTTAATGCCGCCCCTGTGCATCGCGGATGGACAATTAGAACGCGCGGTCTCAGCGTTGACCGAAGCGATTTGCCATGCCGCAAGACAACCGGAGGGATGCGCTTCCGCGCGTCCGGGACTCGCCGCGGCGAGTCCCTCCGAAGTGGCGAAATCATGAAAAAGGTGCGGCTCGATCAGGTTCTGGTGGAGCGCGCGCTTTATCCAAGCCGCGAGCAGGCGCAGCGCGCGGTCATGGCTGGCGAGGTGCGCATTGGCGAGCAAGTCGCGCAAAAGCCCTCGCTGCTAGTTGACCCGAACGCGATGATTGCGACCGCGGCTGCCCCTCGTTTTGTCGGCCGCGGCGGGTTGAAATTGGAAGGTGCCCTGGATTTTTTCGAGATCGATGTGCGCGATCAAATTGCGGCGGACATCGGCGCCTCGACCGGAGGATTCACTGATTGCTTGCTCCAGCGCGGCGCGCGCAAAGTTTATGCGATCGACGTCGGCCACGGCCAGCTTGTCTGGAAAATTCGCAACGATCCCCGCGTAACGGTTTTCGAAAAAACCAATGCGCGGACGATTTCGCCGTCACTAATCGACGAAGCCGCGGCCGTTTGCGTGATCGACGTTTCATTCATTTCTCTGACTTTGATCTTGCCGAATGCGTTTCAGTTGGTAACTCCGAGCGGTATCGTGCTGGCATTGATCAAACCGCAGTTCGAGCTGGAGCGGACCGACGTCGGTCGCGGCGGCATCGTGCGCGATGCATCGCTGCACGAGAAGGCGCAGCGCAAGATCGCATCGTTTGTCGAAGGGTGTGGGCACGAGGTCATTGGCCTTGCGCCGTCAGTCGTCGCTGGCGCAGATGGTAACCGGGAATTTTTTCTATGCGCACGAAAACGATCGGTTTAATCGCGCACACGGAAAAGGCGGGCGTCGCAAAACTTGCGCGGGATGTCATTGGCGAATTCAAGGAGCGATCGTTGGAAGTGATCGTCGAAAATGACACGGCCAAAATTGCGAAGCAGAAAGCCGGCGGCTCGATCGTGCAGATCGCGCAACGCTCGGATCTGATCGTGGTCCTAGGCGGCGACGGAACAATTCTGAACGTCGTTGCGATGGCGGGGAAAAATCTGAAGCCGATCTTCGGCATCAATGTTGGCTCGCTGGGATTTTTGACCTGCGTGAATTCTTCGGCTTATCGCGAAGCCGTCGATGCAATCGTCAGCGGCCGTATTTCCTACAGCAAACGAGCGTTGTTATCGGTCGAGCTACGCACAAATAAACGGGTGCTTTCAACCGTCCATGCCTTGAACGATGCCGTTGTTAGCCGGGGCGATCTCTCGCGCTTGATCAGGTTGAATGCGAAAGTGAATGGTGAAGTGCTTACGGAATTTAATGCCGACGGATTAATCATCGCGACGCCGACAGGTTCGACCGCGTACTCGCTTTCCGCCGGCGGCCCAATCCTGTCTCCGGAATCAGGCGTTTTTGTCATCACACCAATTTGCCCGCACGTGCTGACGAATCGGTCGGTCATTGTCAGTGACTCTTCCGTGATCGAGATTGCGCCGGGGAGCACGGAATATCCGACCTTCTTGAGTGTTGACGGTCGTGAGCCGGTGCGACTGCCCCCAAAAGCACAAATCGCGATTCGCCGAGCCAAGGCAATGCTTCAGCTGGGGTTCCTGCCGGACGTTTCGTTCTTTAGTGTGCTTCGCCACAAGTTGAAGTGGACCGGCAGCAACGTCTGATCCGGTCCCTAAAGGGACATGCGCCGTCGTGTCCCAAATGTTTGGGCGCCGACCTGCCTTCGAATGGCTACGATGCTGCGAGCAGGGCGGCGCCATCCAGCCGAGGAAGAAAACAGAGTACGGAACCGCGGCTTTCCCGGTCAACCCATATCTTAGGCGTCCGCACATTTTGTGCTCGCGGTACGGCGAGGGCTTTGTCACCGTGGCTGCTGCGATGAGATTTCACGTGGCGCGCGAAGGTGCCGTGATGGGAGAATTTGAAGAGCAGATTTTTCGCAACAAGGTCTTTTCCGGCGAAATCCGGTCGAACGATTTCTATTAGATCGCTGGCTTCAGTGATTAGCGACCTGTTAGTGAGTTCCGGGTGGCACGAAAAACCGAACCGATCGTGCTGGACACCGACTCGGCCGTGCCACCGGCAATCAGAAAGGCGCGTCAGCGGTCGGCGCCGGCGATTGCGCTGATCTGCATATGCGCACTCGTATTGCTCATTGGTGTGGCGATGATCGCGGGAAAATCTAAACCCGGACGTGTGCCACAACATGCGCGGGTTGAGGCGAAGGCCGCGATCGCTCGGGGTCAGCTTCGAATCGGGATGACGGCGGATCAATGCATCAGAATGCTAGGCCAGCCGGCGCGTATCGAGCGAATCAGCGGATCGAAGAACGAGCAGTGGACGTACAAAGCTCAAGAGGGGCCGGTCATTCTTCACTTTGAGAGCGGCGTCTTGCGATCGTTTTGATTGAGATTGAGCGGGCGATTTTTTAGCTGGCTCGCCGGTGCGACATACACCATCTTCTTCGACTTTTAACCGATATGTCACTCCCAAGCCCGCGCAATGTTCTTCCACTGGAAGGCCCAATCGATCTCCACGTTTCCGCCAAGGTGGCAGAATCGATCGCTAAGCTGATCAAAGAGAAGCCGGCTCGCTTGGTGGTGGACCTCTCGCGAGTGAATTATATCGATAGCTCTGGGCTGGCAGTTCTAATCAACGGAATGCGAGACATGGAAGATTACGGCGGACTTTTTATTCTCGCTGGAGTGCGGGACGAAGTCCGGCCCATCCTTGAGAGCGCGCGCCTGGAGAATTTTTTTCTTATTTTCCCGAGCGTGGACGAAGCGCTGGCCGCGCCTTGAATGTTAAGTTTAGGGCGGGTGTGCACAGCTTCGTGTTCAGCTGCATTTCAGGGCTGGCACTCTATTTCGGCCTTTTCCCGATAGGGCCCGCGAACCTGATTCTCGCTTCCGCGACGAAGCAATTCGCGCCCGCAAGTTCCATTGGTGTTTCTGCGAGAGAAATCGGCTCGGCCCGCAACATTGTCACGCGTTGGCAAACCAGCTGGGCAGCTTTGATCGCGATTATCTAGCAACGCGCGACATCGAAATTGAAATTCATAATCTCAGCCAACTGCCGGCGAGAATAGCAATCGATTTCTACTTTGTTGGCCGACCGCAGCGATTGCCGACTCCGGATAAACTTTTCTCGAAGCATTCATTCATCGTCAACGTCGCGGCGAGCGATCAAGAGCAGCTCTCGCTGAGGTCGGACGTGCTTCGTTCGCGCGAAGTATATTACGCAGCTTTGGGTGAGATCTATTTTTCCGGCTATGAAATTGAAGGGTGGATACTCTTCGTCAGATTGCCCGGTCAACCGCAGCCATTCGATAAAGTATCTTCCAACAAGGCAATGCTCGAGCACCTGGATTGGTTTCCTAATGCTTTACAGCAGTTCGAGAACGCGCCTCATAGGCATCCAAACTACGCATCCGAGATCGAACCGGAACCCGCGCCAGTCCCCGAGGCTGAGCCGAACGAGATGGAACCGTCGACGCCCCTCATTGTGGTACAGCCGACGCCCGAGCCGATCGAAACGTCCGTGCGAGTAAATATCCCGGCGGTACCCGCGCCGACTCAAGCATCGCCGCCACCGGCTATATTCATCACCGTTACCAAGCCATACAAAGATCATGATTGGACGGAGGGGCGAGATAATTCCGCCTGGAACAAAGGTTCAGCTAATGGCGCGAGCGGGCGATACGGTGCAGGTGCGATACAAGGGCGAATCGACATTTGTAAAAATATCCTCGATGGATTTGAAGTAACGCCTGTGAATGTGGTGATTTAGGGGAAAGGCCGAAATAGAGTGCCAGCGCCGACGTAGGGACGACGGTCCGTAATTCAATCGTTACCGGAAAACGACCGTCGTTATCCCGAAGGATACCACGCGTTCTCTCGCCAGAATGCTTGCAGCGCGGCATTGTCGCCGCGAAAAATGTTGCGTTCAGCTTTTCGAATGTTGGCTACCGATTTCGGAAACAGGCTCCGAGGTCGCAAATTGCATTTACCATCGCCACAGTATTGCCACATTATGCCAGGTGCGCCAGGGCGCTGTATTCCGCGGCTCGGCATGGTAGTTAGCGATCCAGAGCCAGCAATTCGCCAGTGTTTGGCGGTATGCTGAGGTGGCCCTTGGCCCATAGCGCATCTGCCGCAACCGATATTCACTACAGTACAGACCTGGATACTTGCCTGTGCGTTCTTTGATGCGCTCAACGAACGCGACTGCCTGGGCCAGGCTCATCGTGCCCCCTGGATAATGACCGTTTTTTTCGAAATCCAGGACAAGCAACACACCCCGCCGTTTTTCCGGATCGTTTGGGCGGATCGGTGGCGGCGCCGACGCGACAGCATTCATGAAATGGTCGGCCTGTCCGATGGGGTTGGTTGCGTCGCCGTAATGGTAAGCTCCCCATAACAAACCTGCTTCCAGTGCGGCCCGTTGCCGTTCGTAGTATCTCGCGTCACGTTCCAGTCGTGGGAAAGTCGCTTCGTGAATGACCCCGACGATGCCTTCGTTCGCCATCGCGACAAAATCCGGGCGCATCAAGTCGTAATGCGACATATTCACAACGCTGTTTGCCGCAAATGCGCAGGCCGGCAGCAGGAGAAAAACAAGCAGAATGCGCACGGCCGAAGATTTCACCGGCGGAAAAATAACCCGTCGGATCAGTCGAGCAACGGAATCGATGTTTCAGTCGGTGGCTTTGATGATGATCCGCTAGGACGGCAATCCCTTGCGCGCGATCAGCTCCATCTGTTCGCAAAAACGATCCAGTTCGCCGAGCGTGGTATAGACGTTGGGTGTGATCCGAAGGCCCTGAAACTCCTCGTGAATGATCGGCGTAACGAAGATGTGATGTCTGTCGAACAGATACTTCCCAATCGCCTCAGGGTTGGTTCCGTCGATGTGAACGTTCGCGATGGCGCACGATTGATTCGGCTCAAACGAAGTGTTGAAGCGAATCTTGGGCACATCTTTGAGCCGGTTCATCCAGTAGCGTGATAAGTAACGCAACCGCGCTTCCTTGCGCTTGCCACCGATTCCGTTGTGAAACAGTAGCGCCTCGCCAATGGCCAGCTTTATAGCCGCCGAGTGTGTGCCAATTTCTTCAAACTTGCGGATGTCCGATGCTTGCTTGGATTCTGCGGCCATCAACGGCCAGAGCTTTTCGATCTTATCGCGCTTCACGTAAAGCAAACCCGTCCCTTTGGGAGCATGTAACCACTTATGGAGGCTGGTGCCGAAGTAATCGCAACCGAGATCCTTCTGTTTGAAATCAAACTGAGCGAAAGAATGCGCGCCGTCCACAATCGTCTCGATTCCTTTGGCGCGAGCCACCTCGCAGACAGCCTTCACGGGAGTGATCTGTCCCGTGATGTTGATCTGGTGCGAGATGAGAATCAGGCGGGTGCGGCTGGTAATTCCTTTTTCAAACGCTGCGCTGATCTGATCGAGGTTCTTTGGCGGAATGGGAATCTGAATCAACTTAAGCTGGAGGCCTTCTCGCCTCTCACGCTGACGAAGCGTGGTAAGCATGCGCGGATAATCCTGGGTGGTGGTGAGAATTTCATCACCCGGCTTGAAGTCCATGCCCATCAAAAGAATCTCGAGTGACTCGGAAGCATTACGCGTGATTGCGATCTCTTCGCGATCGCAGCCGAACAGTTCCGCCAAACCAGTGCGAATCGTTTCCGATTGTGGCTCGAGGATTTGCCACATGGTGTAGGCGGTGGCGTCTTCCTGTTCCCAGGTGTAACGCACCAGCGCCTCGGTCACGATACGTGGGCTGGGCGAAACGCCGCCGTTGTTCAGGTTGATAATGCCACGCGTGACGGTGAAAGAGTTTTGAATGATGGCCCAATAATCTTCGTCCATGGCCGCTTGCTCCGCTGTCAGATGCGCCACGCTCTGGGTCGCGGCTGCGACGGTTTTCAGCAACGACGCGACCGTGGCAGAAGAAAGCGCGGCCAGACCGAGGCTTTTGCCCGCGAGCAAAAGAAAGTCGCGTCGAGTGCGCTCACGAAGCGCGGAATTTGAAATCGTCACGAGATGGGAATTAGCGTGATTAGGAGGTGCGCCGAAGTCAAGATGGGAGAAAGGAGCAGAAGCCAGAGGTTTGAGAGCAAAGGAGTGGAAATGACAAAGCACCCGCCTTTCGCTTGGCTACGGCGTGGCAAGCGAATGACGGATGACGAAGAAAGAAGCCCCCATGCTGATGCTCATGCTCGTAATCGTAATCGCAATCGAGTCAGAGATGAGAGATGGGAGATCAGGGGAGAAAAGCTGAAACACTGAAAGCAAGAGCCATGTCTACTTTGCGCGCAGGCGGATCCCCAATAAGCTTTAGGCAAAACCCATCACGAAAGGAGTGAGTATTATGGCTATGTATGTCAGTCTTCTGCAGTTTACCGAACAAGGCATTCGAAGCGTCAAGGACACCACTAAACGGGCCGCAGCTGCCACCACTGAGGCCGAGAAAATGGGCCTGAAAGTCAGGGATTCATTCTGGACATTGGGCCCGTACGACGTGGTCCTCTTGCTGGAAGCGCCAGATGATCAGAGCGTCACTGCTTTTACCCTCAAGCTCGGTTCTCTGGGCAATGTTAAGACCCAGACGATGCGCGCCTTTCGCAGCGAAGAAATGGAAGGTATTCTGGCGAAAATAAAATAGCCGGGCGGGAGCGGGAAAACGCGAGGCGTTTTAGTTATCAGTCTATCAGTTATCTGTTAATGGGATGCGCACGGGCAGAGCTCGCGGTTATCCGTTAACAGCTGGCGCGGCCAGAGGCGCGGTGAATGGCGCAGAGGGTTTTTTCGTGAGGAGGTCCATCGCGAGTTGCAGCTCTCCTACATCGAAGGGTTTCGCGAGCATCATGTCCACCTCCAATTCCTCGTAGGCCTGGATGTTCTCCTTAGTTAGATATGCCGAGAGGACGATAATCTTGCCCGTGAACTGGCGCACCCGCAGCCGACGCACCAAATCGAGTCCGTTCATACGCGGCATGCGATGGTCGGTAATAATGACGTCGAAAGGTTCCGCGGCGGCGCCGATCTTCATGAGCGCCATCCAGCCGTCGCACGCGTTTGTTATTTTCGCGCCCGGACCGCCCAATAGGAGCGCAAGCATGTGCGTGACAGCCGGTTCATCCTCGACAGTTAAAATGCGTAAGCGGTCTTTCATGAACACTTGGCACTGAAAAGAGCAAAACGCAGACCACGGCACGAGCAAAGCTCGTGAGTTATCAGTTATCTGTGAACGATTATCAGGTAGAAGCGGGGAGCAGGAGCTACGAAATCCGATTCAGTTCCCGCTCGCGCTC
>Ga0209376_1002234_pt1 | contig 18554 bp, 21 predicted proteins | sample GraSoiAngelo_134_FD_185891 | JGI IMG/M metagenome (GOLD analysis project Ga0209376, IMG submission 185891) | Grasslands soil microbial communities from the Angelo Coastal Reserve, California, USA - 14_0929_05_30cm (SPAdes) (version 2) | ecosystem: Environmental > Terrestrial > Soil > Grasslands ... | reverse complement strand
GACCCGGGCATGGTTCCACTTCCGGGCGTTTCGCCGCCGCCAGTCGTACCGCTGCCGACGCCAGCTCTTCCGCCCCTGCCCTGACCCCTACTCTGTCATTCCGAACTCGCGGGGCGGGGTCGAGCGCTACTGGGGCGGAGGCGAGGGCCTGTCCCGAGTGGGAGGGGAGGGCTGAGGGTGGACACGAAGGAAATCTCCGTGATTGCCATACAGTACCTCGTTCCGTATTTCGCTGGCGCCTATTGCACCCGGCCGCGTTCGGCTTTCCGGATTACAAACTTACTCGCGGTGTGAGTACCCGAAAACCGCACCACCTTCACGTCCACGAGGCCTGCAGCAAGGCCGCCGCGCAGGACATCGCTCTCGTTGAAGTCTTTGCGGCCCTTGCGGAAGACAACCCAAACAGCGCCGTCCGGTCTGATCGCTCTCTTTAGCGCCGCCAGACATTCACCCGCAGCATCGTCGACAGCGACGAAAATTGCACCGGCCGCCGATTCGGGCTGCTCGAACAAGATGTCTTCCGTTCGCGCGCGGAGGTCCGCCAGAAAGGCGGGGTCATCCACGCCGAGGACAGCGACTTTCATGGCCGGTTTTACTCCTAGCTTATCGAGAAGGCCTTTTGGGTTGAGAATCCTGTGCGCCCACTTCTCCGCCTGCGTGCCCAACTCGAAAATGGCGAGTCCGTCCTCCAACTGAACGCGTAGGTTCCCGCCCACCGCCTCAACGGACCGCATCTCTCTGAATGGTAGCTTCAAGCCAAGGCCATCCTCGCCTCGGAATACGAGATCGTCCGTCTCCAACCGCGCCTTCCCCTCCGCGATCGTGTCTTGAAAGCGGAGGGCGCAACGGGCTTCTTGTCCCATTAGAAGAGTCCGGCGATGCTGTTGACCACGCTCACAAAGGCGTCCCAGATCCCGCCATACCAGTCGGCGAACAGGTCGAGGCTGTAATAGCCCGCGAAAGCGACAGTCATATCGCGGAGCACCTTGCCGCTAAGGAGGGCCGGATAAAAGACGCGGATCGGCACCCGCGTAGCGCCGGCGGCGATTCCGGCGACATCAAACAGCGGTCCTGGAGCGAGGGTCATGGCGAAGATGGTAAGGAATGCACGGCGCTCGACCCACCCTTTTACTCGGCGGTAGATCGCGCGACCCTTCAGCATCCTGCCACCGCCAAGGCCCGCGGCGTATCCTGTAAACTCGCCAAGCGACTCGGCCAAACCGGCCACCAAGCCGACAGCTACGGGCGCCGGTATTCCCGCAATCGGGTCGAGAAGGCCACCTGCAGCGAAGATGATGCCGCCGCCGGGCATTGGCATGACGACGGAGGCCGAGCGAAAGAGCACGATCGCGAAAAGGCCGGCGTAGCCCCAGCGCTCGAGCTCGTCCTTCCCGAGGTCGAGCGCGATGAAGAGCGCCCCGAAGCCCAGCGCAAGCAACAGCATGCCCACGAGAAGGAGATACTCGAGCCGGACGCGCCGCCGGCCGAGGTGGATGAACAGCCCCTCGCGCTCGACTTCGACTGGGTGGTGTTCGTGCTCGAAGGTCTGGACCGGCATGCCAAACGACAGTCTATCGGGTGCCTCGGTTGGTGTCTGCGGAGCGGTGTTTCGGGTTTCGACCTTCCGTTCTCGGTTATTGCCCGCCCGTAACGCCGCCCGAGGCGGCCAGGATCTCCTCCAGGTGCATCTGCCACTCGAGCGCTTGGCGCCGCTTCGCCGGCGTGTCCGCCATCTCTTCGTAGATGGCCTGACCCCAGCGAATCTGCTCCTCCTCGTCGATGAGGATAAACTTCAACGTCCGCACCGTCGGCGAATCGCACACTTGGTCCGTTACTGCGGCGTGGTGGCGGTAGTAGACGGCGAGATGGGGTTTGAGGACGCGGTAGAGCCCCGTCAGCCGCAGCAGCTCGTCGTCAGCGTCCTGCATCTCTCGCACGAAGCGCGCGAACTCATCGTTCGGCGGCCGGCGGACGTCCGCCACACGTAGCGTCGGCGGGATGGACATGTCGATGTTCTCCATGACCCGCATCTCTGGCAAGCGCCTGCCGAGGGCGTCGGCGTGGAGCGAGCACTGGTAAGCGTGCTCGGCAAGAGCGATCTTCAGCTTCGGCGCGGCCATCGTAATCACCCACCCCGCCTCCGCCTCCATCGCGGCGACCTCCGCAAAACGGTAGTGCAGGAGCCGTCGGGCGCTTTCGTCGACGGAGAAGGCGCCGCCTACCTGCCGAGTGTCAATGGCTAATTCCATTGCCCGCCCCTGTCATCCTGACGAAGGAAGGATCTGTCCGGAAACCATGTCGCACCCACTCTTCCGGCCCGGGACTCACCCCAGCGTACGAGCGAGTACGAGATTACGTTCACAGGTGCCAAGGCGAGCCCCGCGCACAGACAGATTCTTTGTTCCTCAGAATGACAATCAGGAGCCATTGCGCGCTATCTTCAGGACCTGCGATTCTGCGTAGGCCCGAATCCCCAGCTTCAGCTGCCGCCGGTCCCGCGCCCATGCCCGCGCGCGCATCTTCCCTGCCGCCAGACTCTGCGCGTCCGGTACGACCGCCGGCTCGTGCGAGATGCAGTCCATCGGGCACACCCGCGCGCATATGTCACAGTCGATGCAGTACTGCGGGTCGATCTTGTGCTTCCGCACCTCCTGGTCGAAATAGTGGATCGTGTCCGTTGGGCACTCGCGCCGGCACCACGAACAGTTGATGCAGCGGGACTGGTCGATGACGTAGGCCACGCTTAGGACGAACCCTGTCTAGTTTCCATTGCCGCTCGGTGTCGCTTCGGACGGTGTGCTCGCCGCCATGTACGACCGCGCCATCTGACGCACCATGGCAATGTTCGATTCGAACTCCTGCTGGGCCGCACGGGCGCGCTCCTTGCGCCACGGTTGCACCTGCGACAGCTTCTCGAGCCAGTAGTCACCGAGGGCGACGTGGGTGACCTCGTCCGCCATGTTGTAGTCGTGGCAGTGGGCGACCATCTCCTCCCCGGTCTGTTCGGCGAGCGCCCGGATCTCCTCGAATGTCGTGAGAGCGAAGCCTTCCAGCGCCACGTTCACGCGGGCGAGAAGGATAGCGGGGTCGAGCTCTTCCGGCGGGATATCGTCGCGTTGGGGGCCGAGAATGATGTCGGGGTACTCGCCCACCGACGAGCCGAGGTGCTCGAGGAGCTTCATGTTCAGGAGGGTGTGCCGCGACTCGTCGAACGTCTGGCGGGCGACGCCGAGCGTCATGTGCCACGGCACCTCGTCCTCTGTGTCGACGACGAACCGGCCGAAGAAGTCGATGCCCCGGAACTCCGCGCTCAGGATCGACATGATTAGCGGGGCGAAGAAGCGCCGGTCCTTGCGCGCCATCTCCCGCAGCACGACCGGGTTGTAGTTCTGAATGCCGCCCAGCTTCTCGGCAAGAGCCTTCTGTTGCTCCGGTGTGAGTTCCATCGTGGTGCGATATGGCGGCTCGCGCTTTGCTTCCCTGGAATCGACTCGTTCTTTCAGCGCTCGCGTCATGACGCCTCCCTCTGTTTGCAGCTTTGCAGGTTTGCCGTTTGTCCCGCTCGTCCCGTTCGACGTGTCATTCCGAGCTCGCGGGGTCGGGCCGAGCGGTACCGGGGTGGTCGCGAGGAATCTCCGCGCCAGCCAAACAGATCCCCGTAGCTTATCCCGTCTTCCTGCTTGCCGTCGTCGATGCGATATTATACCCTAACGTTCACGTCAAGTCCGCCCCCCACGAATTTGCCAAGCAAACTCGGAGGTCTCCAATGAAGTTCGGTCTCTTCTACGAGCACCAGCTCCCCAAGCCCTACGACGGTGAGCAGTGGGACCCCGATCAGGAGCACAAGCTACTCAAGAATGCTCTCGAGCAGATAGAGCTGGCGGACCAGCTCGGGTTCGACTACGTGTTCGAGGTCGAGCACCACTTCCTCGAGGAGTACTCGCATTCGTCCGCGCCGGAGATCTTCCTTGCAGCGGCGAGTCAGCGGACGAAGAACATTCGCCTCGGCCACGGCATCGTCGTCATGCCCCCGCGCTACAACCACCCCGCCCGCGTCGCCGAGCGCATCGCCACGCTCGACCTCGTCTCCGACGGCCGCGTCGAGTTCGGCACAGGTGAGTCCGCCTCCGAGATGGAGATGGGCGGCTTCGGCGTGCGCCGCGAAGAGAAGAAGGGCATGTGGGAAGAGGCCACCCGCGAGTGCGTGAAGATGATGTCGGAGACTCCCTACTCCGGCGTCGAGGGCGCCTTCGTGGGCATGCCTTCCCGGAACGTCATCCCCAAACCACTACAGAAGCCGCACCCGCCGCTCTGGGTCGCATCGTCTCGTCGTGAGACGACGATGGTTGCGGCGCGATTGGGAATGGGCTCGCTCGGGTTCGCCTTCGAGACGCCCGAGGAGCTTGAGGAGCGCGTCGATCAGTACTACCAACTCGTGCGCGAAGAGTGCTACCCGATGGGCAAGGCCCTCAACCCAGCCTTGGCGGTACTTTCCGTGCTCTCGTGCTTCGAGAACGACGAAGAGGCCATCGGCAAGGGGCTCGAGGGCGCGCAGTTCTTTGCCTATTCGCTCGGCTACTACTACAATCCGTTCACTGGCGGCAGCCACGAGCCGGGCAAGATGAACATCTACAAGCGGTTCATGGACACGCCGTCGGACCAACGTTGGGGCCCGCTCGGCGAGGGCTTCCGCGGGTTTGGCGGATTCCAGGGCGCCTCGATAACGGAAGAGCCCAAGGATGAGGTAACGCGCGCGCTCTGGCGGGCTGCCCAGCGAGGCGGTTGCATCGGCACCCCGGAGTTCATCAAGGATACGCTGCGTAAGTACGAGGCCTCGCACCTCGACCTGATGATCTTCGTCGCGCAGTGCGGCGCCCGCAAGCACGAGGACGTGATGGAGTCGATCCATCGCGCCGGCACCAAGGTCATCCCGGAGTTCAAGGAGCGCCACGAGCAGCACCAGCGCTGGCGCACGCAACAGCTGGAAGGCGTCGAATACCCCGTCAACTCATCGATTTGACGCGAGCCTCGTTCGCTATACTGAGTAGCATCATGGTGGTCGATATCAGCTCGCGATTGCCCATATCGATTCCCGAAATTGAGGCCTTCTGTCGGCGGAACTGCATTAGGCGTCTCGCCTTGTTTGGCTCGGTGCTCCGCGAAGACTTCGGACCAACAAGTGACCTGGATATTTTGGTCGAATTTGAGCAAGGTCATGTTCCTGGCTTCGCCTTTTTTTCCATGCAGGATGAATTGAGCCGGATGCTCGGCCGGAAAGTAGATCTAAACACGCCGGGGTTCCTGCATCCTCGCTTCAGGGACAAGGTCCGGGCCGAGTCCTTAGTTTGCTATGAAGCCGCGTGATGATGAGCGCCTGCAAGACATGCTCGAGTCCGCTCGCAAGGCTGTTCGATTTGCACGGGGTAAATCGCGATCAGACCTTGACACCGATGAGCTCCTTTCGTTGGGCCTCGTTCGCTTGATCGAAATAATCGGCGAGGCCGCCAGGAACGTAAGCGACACTACGAAGCTCACTCATCCGGAGATCCAGTGGCGACAGATTGCAGCCACACGTGACCGCCTTATTCACGCCTATTCGTCCGTGGACCTCGATATTATCTGGGACATCGTCCAGAACGACCTGCCGCCACTAATTTCCTCCCTTGAACAGGTTTTGCACGCGAAGGGTACTTAGACGATGCCCGCCAAATTCGACCGCATCAAAGACGATACCCTCCGCGACTCGCTCGCAACCGCCCAGGCCAGCCTCAAGTCCGGGAACTTCGCCGACGTCGTGCACCGCTCCTCGGACGCCTACGTCGAGATGTTACGGCGCGACCCCGACCTTATGAAGGGGCCAATGGGCATGCGGCGCATCCTCTTCTATCCCCGTCTCGGCGCGCGCCTCATCCAGGAGTCGGACGGTTCTCCGGCTGTGATCTACGACCGCGAGACGTTTAGCTTCACCGAGGCGATCACTTACTTCGAGTTCGCTGTCGACAGCCTCGTGCGCGAAGGGCTCTAGGCTCTCCCACCTACCAAATCGGGCCTGCTTACAGCGTAGAAAGGCCACTAAGCCGCATTTGCGGCGTAACCGCAACAAGAGAGCGTGACTGCCAGCACCGCAGATGGGCACTCCGTCCCTCCCTTCGCGCGCATTCCTGCACCGGATGGTTCACTGGTCAATGACTGGCAGGCATGCCTGTTTTCGCGCAGGCTTCAGCGACAGGTGCCGCGGAGTCAGTACCCCCGCCCAGAAACTCAGCTCACCGCTTTCTTCACGAGCGCGCCGATCCTTGCCTCTTCGGCGGCGGTCAACTCCTTCAGCGCGAAGGAGACCGGCCACAGGTGGCCTTCGTCGAGGTTCGCCTCGTCGCTGAAGCCGAACGTCGCATACCTCGAGTTGAACTTGTGCGCGCTTTGGAAGAAGCAGACGACCTTGCCGTCCTTGGCATACGCGGGCATCCCGTACCAGGTTTTCGGCGAGAGGGCTGGTGCGCTGGCTTTGATGATCGCATGGAGCCTCTCGGCCATAGCGCGATCCGGTTCCGGCATCTCGGCGATCTTGGCGAGCACGTCGCTTTCCCCGTCCGCCTTGCCGCGTCGCGCGGCCGCCTTCATCTCCTGGGCGCGCTCCTTCATCGCGGCTCGTTCCTCGGGCGTGAATCCCTCGGACGTCTTGTTGGTCGTGGTGGTGCTCTTGGCGGACTTCTGCGGGCCCTTCTTTGCAGGTTTCCTCTCGGCCATCGTAAGTTTCTCCTTTCCGGCAGGTCCAGTCCTATCGCGTCAGCGCAGTTTGGTCGGTCAGTCGTATGACAGAATACGAGAAAGGAATGTGACCGATGGCTCAACACGAATGGCTGGCTGAGGGGTTTGAGGCGGACGGCCCCGCCTGCGGGCCGTCGCCTACCGGATGCGCCGGCGCGAAGGCAGCTCGCCGACCTCCAAATCCGCGCTTGTAAATCAGGTCAAGCGGTGGTATACCAGAGGTGTAAGAGAAGGGTGCATCGCTTGAAGGTCTCCCGCCGAGCCGGGAGCTGCGCGAAGGGGTTCGAGCCATGATTGTCGCACTCATTGTCGTAGCCGCCGTCATTCTCCTTCTTCTCTTTTTGATCGTCGCCGGCGGGATGCTGATAGTCGTCGGCGGTCAGCAGGTCGGCGTTGTGGAGCGCCGCTACTTCGGCCGGACGCTGCCGGCAGGCCGTGTCGTTGCGATGCGGGACGAGGTCGGCGTTCAGGCCAGGGTGCTGCCGCCCGGTCTGCACATCATGTTTCCTTTCATCTACGTCGTGCGCAAGACAGACATGCTCATGATCAGCGAAGACGAAGTCGGTATCCTCGAATCGATCGACGGTCTGCCGCTGGAGCCGGGTCGGATCTTCGCCCGGCACGTCGAAGGTCACGATACATTCCAGGATGGCGAAGCCTTCCTGCGAAACGGCGGGCAGAAGGGCCCGCAGATCGATATTCTCCCGCCGGGGCAGTACCGCATCAACACATATCTCTTTACCATCCGCGCGCAGCCGGTGGTCACGATCAGCAAGGGCCAGGTCGGCGTCGTCAGCGCCCGCGATGGCGATCCGATTACGCCCGGACGCCTGCTGGCCCGAAAGGTGCAGGGGCATCAGGCGTTCCAGGACGGCGAGGCGTTTCTGCGCGCGGGCGGCCAGCTGGGCCCACAGATCGAGGTGATCCTGCCTGGGAGATACCGCATAAACACTGATCTCTTCAACGTGGAAGTCCACCCCGCCACGATTGTCGCTGCAAACCAGGTCGGCCTCGTGACTGCAAAGGACGGCGCGCCGTTGCCTTCCGGTGAGCTCGTCGCCGTAAGCGCCGAGGGACACAACGACTTCCAGGACGCCTCCGCGTATCTGGGGGCGGGCGGCCAGCGCGGCCCCCAGTACGATTTGCTGAAGCCGGGCACCTACTACATCAACCCGTTGATGTTCGACGTGCAGCTCGACAAAGTAGCGATCGTCCAGCGAGGCGAAGTGGCCGTCCTCGTCTCAAACGTCGGCAAGGAGCCGGAAGACATTCCGCACGAGGAACGCTTGTCCGGCCGCGAGCGCTATGTGGTGCCCGCGGGCTTTCGCGGTATACAGTCTGAAGTCGCCGGCCCGGGAGTCTACTACCTAAACCGCTGGGCGTACATCGCCTACATCATTCCGACGACGAACCTGACCATCGACTGGGCGGAAGAAAGCGGGGGCAATGGAGACCCGGGGACTGATGCCACCGGCGCCTCAGGTGTGCGTCGCGTGCAGCTATTCAACCCGCTGGCTGTTATCTCGCGCGACGGCTTCGAGATGCGCGTGAGTGTGAAGGTCGTCATCCGGGTGCGGCCGGACCAGGCGCCGCTCATGGTCGCCAAAATCGGCTCGATCGAGAACCTGATCGACCACGTGATCCACCCGATGATCGACTCGTCGTTCCGCAACCAGGCGTCCTCCTCGGAGGCGATGAACTTCATGCAGGACCGCGCGGACGAGCAGGCTAAGGCTCACGCCCGCACCCGAGAAGAACTCGAGAAATATCACGTCGAATGCGTGTCCGTGCTCATTTCGCAGATCATCCTGCCGCAGGAGCTGATGGAGATTCACACCCGCCGCGTGATTGCCGCGCAGCAGCAGGCGATGTTCATCGAGCAGCAGAAGGCGGAGCACGAGCGGATCGCGACCGAGAACACGCGCGCGAAGGCGGACAAGCAGATCGAGCTGGTAGCTGCGCAAATCGGCGTACAGATAGCAGACCAAACGAAGAAGAAAACGATCATCGAGGCAGAGGGCCGCGCTCGGGCAGTTCAGGTCGAGGGTGAGGCGGAGGGCAAGAAGATCCTGGCGATCGGCACGGCAACCGCGGAGGCCTACGATAAGCAGGTAGAGGCAGTAGGTCAGCTGAACCTGGCGGGCATCGAGGTGACGAAGTCGATCGCGGGCGCGGGTCTGAAGATCACCCCGGACATCATGGTCGGAGGTGCGGACGGCGCCGGCGGTGCCAACGTATTCACCGCCTTCATCGCCCAGCTGCTCGCATCCAACAGGAACGCCCTCACCACGTCTCCTGACCAACCCGAGAACGGCGGCCAGCCCAACCGGTAACTGGACGCGGCCAGTCACCCAACCCGTAGGGGCGAGGCATCCATCTTCGCTCGTCATGGCCGCGTTAACCGACAACGTGGCTGAATGGATCGGCGCTCCAAACCCGGAATATGCCTCGCCCGCGACGCCGCTTTTCCCGGCGGCAGTCCTATTGCACGATCCGGCCGGCGGGGCTACCCGAGATCGACCTTATCCTGCCGCGAGGTCAACCGCCACCGGCAGCGCCGTCCGGCCCCACTCGCTGAGGTCGCCGCTGTACGTCGGCTTGTATTTCTCGAGGAGCAGCCGCCGCGCGAGGTCGTCTTCCTCATCGCCTTCGACAATCCGCCCAATGCCGGCGAACTCGCGGTCGCCGATGCGAACGGTAACCTCGGGCGTCTTCGTGAGATTGCGCACCCAGTCCGCGCGCTGCCGCGGACCGTTGCCCGAGAGTATGTAAAGCGCTCGTCCGTTGAGTGCGAACCAGATCTCGATTGTATGTGGCCGTCCAGTAACGCGGCCGTTAGTCGTGAGATAGCAGAACGCCTCGTCTCCTAGAGACGCTGGGTCGGGCGCCATTAGGACCACGCCGGCTGCCGCACGACGAGGCCGGGCACCCGCACGAAGTCCCGCACGTTGTCCGTGAGGACCCCGTAGCCGTAAGTGAGTGCCGTGGCAGCGATCATGAGATCATCCCTGCTGATTGGAGTACCATCCACGGTTAGCCGCGCCCAGACCCTCGCGCGAGTTCGAGCCGCTGCCAAGTCAAACGGGAGTACAGGAATGTTCCGGAGAATGTGCTCAACGAACGCCTCTCTCCGGGCCTTCCTGCGCGACGAAGCGGCAAGATGAACCCCGACAAGGAGCTCCGAGGCACTGACACTCGACATTGCAAACGGCTCTTCTGCTCCTACCGAGGTCAGATCATCGATTGTGAGGTCGCGGCGCTCAAGCGTGATGAAGACGCTTGAGTCTATTAGTTGGGCCATTTAGGAAGCGCCGAATCGCGAAGTATCGATCGCGCCTTGTCTAGGTCGTTTGCGAACTTGTCATCTAGCGGCGGGAGTTCCGCAAGAAGAGCTGCAAGTTCTCGTAGGGTTATGCCGGGCTGGGGAGGCGGCTCAATCTTCGCCACCGGCTCGCCGTTGCGCTCCACGATGAACGTCTCTCCTTTGTATCGAGCTCGATTAAGAACATCAGAAAGATTTCTGGCGAGTTCAGTGGCGGTGATCGTCGTTTCCATGGTTCTATGATAATCAGATTATCTGACAAAGACAACTTGCCTACTTCGCCAGCTTCTCGACCCTACGCCGGAATGCCGCATGCGCCTTACCTTTGATCGGCCTACCGTGGCCGAAGCAAGCGATATCGAACTCGAGCGCTGCCAGCTTCCGGAAGCTCTCTTTCGCGCCCGCCGCATCCTCCGTGAACATTGCACCCAGGGCGCTGATAGGTGGGCCAAGACCAAAAATATTGCCCGCCGCGTCCCCCGCGAACAGGACGCCTCCGTTCTGAGGCCAGAGGAAGGCGAGGTGGCCAGCGGTGTGGCCCGGCGTATGGATCGCCTTAATTCCGCCGGCCGCAGGCACTTCGTCGCCATCGTTCGTTTCCTGCAGGGCGTCGACCGGTTGAAGCTTCGGCGTTACACGAGCCATCAGCGGGCCGAGGATCCGGCCGGCGAGAATCTCCCGGTTCGGCCCCGGCGCCGGCTTCTCGCCTCGGACGATGGCGGCATCCAACGGGTGGCTGTACGCCTTCGCGTTCGTCGCGCCCATCAGTTCGGCCAGCGATCCCGTATGGTCGGCGTGGTGATGGGTGAGCAGGATGTGCTTAACCTCCTCCGCCTTGCGCCCCGCCTGGCTCGCCGCCTTCAAGATGATCTCCCGGTGTTTCGGCAGGCCGGTATCGATTACAGTTACCTCTTCTTGCGCGATCACGTAGGCGCTCACGTACCCCATCCCGATCCGGTAGACATCCGGCAAAACGCGCTCGATAGCCATACTCAAGCCCTGCCTTCTAGCCAACGCTCGCGCCGGCGAGTCCTCGTTCGCTGTCTTGACAATACTGCGTTCATCCCTTGGAAAGTCGGTTGCGAGAGGCGGAAGTCCAGAGGGTGCAACGCCTCTGCCGGGGGTCTGGGGGGTGTCCCCCCGGTAATACATGGCGAGGGCGGGCCGGGTGGGAAGAAAGACCTCTCGATCCCGGGAATGAGGAAGATACCCTCCCGAGGGGACACCGCGGGGTGGTCGGCTTTCCGGGCGCCCGCCCGACGGACATAGATGTCTCATTCGCTTTCCATGCGCTGACGATCATCCGCTCGACCGCCTTAGAAGCCGCCCCGCCCGCGCGACAGTCTGCTCACCGTGCTCAGCCGCGATCTCCCCATTGACGATGACATACTCGATGCCCGCCGGGTACTGTCGGGGCTCTTCATAGGTCGCGCGGTCGGCTATCGTCTCCGGATCGAAGACCACGATGTCGGCGGCGAGGCCCTTGCGCAACTCGCCCCGTTCCGCGAGCTTCATGCGGCGGGCCGGAAGCGAGGTCATCTTGCGCACCCCTTCCTCCAGTGAAAACAGGCGCTCCTCGCGGACGTAGGTACCGAGCACGCGCGGAAAGGTCCCGTAGAGACGGGGATGCGGTTTGCCGGTCGGCGATGGTATGCCATCCGACCCGATCATGCACAGCGGGTGGGCGAGGACCCGCCGCACGTCCGCCTCGTCCATCATGAAGAAGACGGCCACGGCGCTTGGGTCCGCCTCGAGCACTCGCTGCGCGGCTTCATCGGGCGGAACCCCCAGCCTCTCGGCGATCTCAGCGAGGGTCTTACCCTCGTATTCTGGCTTGTCCCTGACGGACGAGACGAAGACGCTATCAGGACCGGCCTCGGGCCTGCGCGCCATCACCGCGAGGATCGTGCTGCCGGCTGTGTATGGATAGGCGTCGAAGGTGACGTCGACGCCGGCTCCCCGCTCCTTCTCGATCAGCGCGATCGATTGCTCAGTCTTCCCCCAGTTCTCGCGGCCCGCCGCCTTGTGGTGCGAGATCTCGAGCGGCAGCCCAGCCTCGCGCGCGATCCGCACAGCCTCCTCGATCGCCTCGAGCAGCCGCTCGCCTTCGTCGCGCATGTGCGTCATGTACAGTCCGCCGTGCTCCGACGCCACCTTTGCGAGTGCGATGATCTCTTCGGTCCTGGCGAATGCACCCGGCGGGTAGATGAGGCCTGTGGAGAGCCCGAGCGCGCCGGCGGCCATCCCTCTGGCGACGGCGTCGCGCATTCGCGCCAGCTCCGCTTCGTCCGGCTCCCTACGGTCCATGCCTATCGCGAAGTAGCGAACTGCGCCGTGAGGGATGAAGCACCCAACGTTGACGGCGAGATCGGCGCGATCCACGGCGTCCATGTACTCGCCGAAGGTTTGCCACTCGCCTTCGTGGCTCGCGCCGAGAACAACGTTGACGCCGGGCATCGGCGGCCGCGCAGGGTCGCGGGGAGCCATCCCGGCGCCGCAGTTCCCGACGATATCTGTCGTCACACCCTGCATCAGCTTGAAGTCCATGCTCGTGCTCATCACCGCATCGTCATCGTGCGCGTGCACGTCGATAAACCCCGGCGCGACCGTCAGGCCGGTCGCGTCGATCTCGCGCGCCGCCTCACCTTCGATCGCGCCCACGGCAGCGATGCGACCGTCACGCACGGCCACATCCGCGCGGAACGCGAGCGTGCCGCTGCCGTCGATAACGCTGCCGTTGCGAATGTGGAGATCGAATTCGGGCATGGTGGCTCGCACGGTATCAAGCATGTCCCCAGCCCGTCAACGCGTGAGCGGTGAACGGCGCTCACTAGATGTGAGCAGGTCATTCCGAGCGAGTGGGGTCCGGCCGAGCGGTACTGGGGGTGGAGGCGAGGCATCTCAAGTCTCAGTCCAGACAGAGAACCCCGGCCTCAAAAGGAGTGACATTTCCCCCTTACGGCGCAGCAATCGTCACACTTATACTCCGCGCCAGCGTTCTCCATTAATAAGGGGGCCTCATGTCCGAGAACGGCTCGCTGCTTGCGCTGCTAAAGGAGCACTTCGGGTTCGATTCGTTCCTCCCACTGCAAGAGGAGATCATCGCCGACTCGCTCGCCGGGCGCGATGTGTTCGCTCTCCTCCCGACCGGCGGCGGGAAGTCGCTGTGCTTCCAGCTCCCGGCGCTGGCGCGGCGCGGTCTCACGGTCGTCGTCTCGCCGCTGATCGCGCTGATGAAGGACCAGGTCGACGCCTTGCGCGCTGCCGGCGTTCAGGCGGCATTCCTAAATTCGTCGCTTGACGCCCGCGAAATGCAGGCACGGGGCCAGGCATTGAACTCAGGCGAATATCGCATCCTGTACGTCGCGCCGGAGCGCGTAATGATGCCCGGCTTCCTCGACGCGTTGCTGCGCTGGAACGTGAGCCTCATCGCCGTCGACGAGGCGCACTGCGTCAGCGAATGGGGCCACGACTTCCGGCCGGAGTACCGCCAGCTCGCGTCGCTGCGGGAGCAGATGCCGCAGGTCCCATTGATGGCGCTGACCGCGACGGCGACGGAGCGTGTGCGGTCGGATATCGTCCGCTATCTGAAACTGCGGGACCCCGCCTGCCATGTCGGCAGCTTTAACCGGCCGAACCTGACATACCGCGTCGTTCCCAAGCAGGGCCCGTACTCTCAGGTGCTCGACTTCGTAAGAGCGCGGCCGAACGAGAGCGGGATCGTCTACTGCCACAGCCGCCGCAGCGCCGAGTCTCTCGCCGAGCGGCTGAGCGACGACGGCGTGAAGGCGCTTCCGTACCACGCCGGTCTCACGCCGCTGGAACGCACCCGGAACCAGGAGACGTTTGCGCGCGATGACGTGCCCGTCATCTGCGCGACGATCGCCTTTGGCATGGGCATCAACAAGCCGAACGTGCGCTTCGTCCTGCACTATGACCTGCCCAGGAGCGTCGAGAACTACTACCAGGAGACCGGCCGCGCCGGACGAGACGGCCTACCGAGCGAATGCCTGCTCTTATTCAGCAACAGCGACGCCGTGAAATACCTCCGCTTCCTCGACGAGATTACCGACCCGCATGAGCGAGAGGTGACGCGCAAGAAGCTCGACGAGATGGTCTGGTGCGCCGAGAGCGCCGGCTGTCGGCGGCGAGAGCTCCTCGCCTATTTCGGCGAGGAGTACGCAAACGAGAACTGCGGAGCCTGTGACAACTGCCTCTTCCCGCGTAAGACGTTCGACGGCACCGCGCTCGCAGAGAAGTTCTTGGGCGCTCTTCTCGGCATCAAGCAAAAGAGCGGCTTCAGCGTCGGCGCCGGCCACGTCGCGGAGGTTCTGCTCGGTAGCACCAATGAGAAGATCACTCGCTGGCGGCACGATCAGTTGTCCGAGCACGGCAGCGGAAAAGAGCGCAACCGCAAGCAGTGGGCCGAGCTGGGCCGAGAGCTCGTGCGTCAGGGCATCTTGAGGCGGGACGAGGAACGCTTCAACGTCCTCGAGGTGACCGATGAGGGCCGCGCCGTGCTCGCCGGCCGGGGCCAGGTGATGCTTCCCGAGGCCGTTGAGGCCACGGCGAAGGCCACCCGCGTGAGGCTCGAATGCGACGAAACGCTGTTCGAGAGGCTGCGCGCCCTCCGCAAGCGCCTGGCCGACGAGCGAGATGTCCCGGCGTACGTGGTGTTCTCGGACGTCGCTCTGCGCCAGATGGCGCGCGAGTACCCATCCAATGAACGCGAGTTTTCCCGCATAAGCGGCGTAGGCGCGACGAAGCTGCGCGAGTTCAGCGCGCTCTTCTTGCGCGAGATCGCTGAGCACCTTGGTTCGAACGAGCGGTTGCAGTTCACGGCTAGTCGCCCGGCTGAGGGCAGGCGTTCGGAGCCACGAAGCGGGCGCGGTCGGCTGGGCGATTCGCCGGCGTCGACGCTGCGACAGTTTCGCGCTGGCCGGTCGCCCGAAGAGATCGCGCGAGAACGTGGATTCGTGCTCGGCACGATAATGAGTCACCTCGTTCTCGCTGCTGAAGCCGGAGAAGACATCGACTTGACCCGCTTTCTAACCTCCGAGCAGGGAACCGAGATCGAGGAAGCCTTCCGCACCGCCGGCTGGCAAAACATTGTCGGCGCGCGAGAGAGGATAGGCGGGCGGTACAGCTACGAGCTGTTGCGCATCTACCGGGCGACGCGTCTTGCCAAGACTGCGACCGTCGCCACGCAATCGCTCCCAGCCGGGGCGGCGGCGCGTTCACGAGCCGTCCTTCGGGCGGCAGCAGTTGTGCCGCTTTTCCCTTAGAGTTCTCGCTCCACAACCGCTACATTGGATATCGAAGACCCATGCTATATTCGGCCCGTTCCTGCTGGGAGCAGCGCTCGCTTCATACCCGCAGGCGCTCGCCTCGGGTTGGCTTGTCCGATTGAACTTGACCCGAGTGCAGGCTAGAGGCCCGGCGGCGGGAAGCGCTTCAGGACCAGCCACGCCTTCCCGAACCAGGGCGTCTCCTGGGAGAAGTCCTGCGTGAGCACGCGCTCCGGCGTAATCACAAGGGTGACCTCTTCTCCCCTCTCGATGGCTTCGCGGGCCGCGCGCTGATATCCGGCCGCGCCGATGGCGCCGAGGTAGTGCTTCGCCATCTGGACGCCGACCTTTTCCTGAGCCGGCTCGATGGCTGCTTTGCCGTAGACGGTAACGCTCGCGTAGGGCGGTCGCTCGTCCTGGACACAGACTGTGACCCGAGGATCCCGGGCGATGTTCTTCGCTTTGACGCTCTGCTTATCGGTCCGCATCAGAAGATGCCCATCTGTATAGAGGTACCAGATGGGCGTGAGGACCGGTGATCCGTCCGCGCCGTTGGTGCCAAGAACAGCTACTCGGCGCCCGCCTAGGAACCGATCGACTTCCGCTTTGCTAAAGCGCCTCGGCATGCTGGCTGCAAACTAGCAAGACGAGAAGGCGAGTGTCAAACGTACGCAGTAACCGGCTACCGGTCGACGCTACGAGACTTGCGGGCGGGAGGATTGCTAGCGAGTGCTGTAACGCTGGGCAGGGTTTACCCGTCCTCAATCTTGGACACGGAGTTCTTAACTTTCGCTATGAGACCAACTACGGAAGCCACTCAAGTCGCCGGCGCGATCGCAACGCGGGCTGCATACGTCCTCGCGGACGTAGAAGTCTGGTCGCGAACGCTGGGCGAGGCCCTCGAGGGACTCGGGCTCGAGGTCTTTTCGTGCACAGAACTTCACGAGCTATTCGAGGTGTGCCGTGAGCGGCCCGCTTCACTTCTCGTGCTCGCGCAGCGAAATAACGCTTTCGCGGTTCGCGCCTGCCGGGTGATCCGCGGGCTCCAGGACACACCCATGATGGTCGTCATGCCGCGCGAAGGGGACCTGATCCCTGTGCTCGACGCGGGAGCGGACGATGCTGTAGTGGCGCGTGTCGACCCGGCGGTCTTCGGCGCCCGCGTGCGCGCCTTGATGCGCAGGGCGCGTCCGGCCTCCCGGAACGGCGGGATGCTGGCAATTCGCGAGCTAATCCTGGACCTCGAGAAGTTCCAGGTGTCCTTGAGTGGCAAGATAGTGGCGCTTACGCCGACCGAATTCCGGCTGCTAGCCGTGCTGGCGCAGCAGGCAGGCCGGGTGGTGGACCCGCGGGCGCTGCTTTCTGCCGTCCACCAGCATGATTACGGCGAGCGCGATGCCCAGAATCTCGTCAAGGTACACATCGCGAACTTGCGCCGCAAGCTCAACGATTCTCGCACCACGAACCCCTACATCCTCTGCGTTCGCGGCTTTGGTTACATGTTGGAGCGGCGATCGGCCCTGCGCGAAGACGACCCACTGGCTACTCTAATCGAGACCGAGTAGCCCAGCCGCGACTGGCCCCGCATTTTCACCCTTTACGGGACGTTTACTCGATCCTAACCATGCCTTAACGGCGCAGCCGTCACAGTTTTTACCAACTCTGCTAGCCTGAAACAAACTGGTTCTTTACGGGAGGCGGAGATGGGACTAAGTGGAGAGAACGGTGCAAGCAGGCGTGATCCGGTCGCGGCCACCGAATTCCACAGAACACGATTCGGAGCATACTTTCCGCGGGTGTTCGCCTTTGCTCATTCTTTAACCACGGACGAAACTGCGGCTAAGGAAGCGGCCGTCGAGGCATTCAGTCGGGCTTTCGCTCAAAGGGGTGACCTCACTGAGGAAGAGTTCGTCGTTCTACTTTTCGCTGGCGTGCGCGATCATTGCCGTACGACTCGGCCTGCCAGGAATTCCGGTGACGAGTTGAACGGGACAGAGCGCGAGCTGCTGGCGCTGGTGTTCGACGCCCGCCTGAGCCGCGCAGTCATCCGCAAGCTATTGCAGACAACTGAGCAGGCGATATCGGCGACGCTCATCGGGGCACTTCGGAAGGTGCGGGCAGGGGTCTCGCCGGCCACAGCCGACCGCTCTATACGAATGGCATAGTCCCGCGCTCGAGAACTGATCGGCGGGGCTTAACAACAGCGCAGCTAACTCGTTCAACTCGCTGACCCCCTCGCGGAGAACCCTTTCTATAACGTCAATATTTCGAGACGTTCAGCTCCTCGATGCGGCCCTCCACCAGGTAAATGACCCGCTCGCAAATATTGGTCACCCGGTCCGCGATCCGCTCGAGGTTGTGGGCGGTCCAGATAAGGTAAGTCGCCCGCTGAATCGTGCGGGGGTCATTGATCATGAAGGTCAACAGCTCGCGGTAGACTTGTTCGTAGAGGGCGTCAACTTCATCGTCCTGGTCGCAGATGGCGCGCGCGCGTGCTGGATCGCGGTCCTTGAACGCCTCGAGGCTCCCCATCAACATTTCGGAGGCAACTTGCGCCATTCGTGGGATGTCGATGTACGGCTTGAGCGGCGGCTCATCCGCGAGCATGAGAGCAATCTTGGCGATTCCCTCGGCGTGGTCGCCCATTCGCTCCAGGTCGACCGTGATATGAAGGACCGAGACGATAGTGCGGAGATCGCTGGCCAGTGGCTGCTGGGTCGCGATTAGCTCCAAGCATTTGTCTTCCGTCTCGTAGCGCTTGCGGTTGATCTTCAGATCGTCCTCGATGATCTGGTGGGCCAGGTTAACGTTGCGTGTTTTGAGTGCCTCGATGCCACGCTCGATCGCCGTCTCGACCATGCCGGCCATAACGAGCATGTCTTCTTGCACTGCGAGGAGCTGGCGTTCGAATGCTGTGCGCGTCATCGGTCTTTCCTATCCAAACCGGCCGGTGATGTAGTCTTCCGTCCGCTTTTCTCTCGGGTTGGTAAAGATCTCATTGGTGGCGCCGTATTCAATCAGGCGGCCGTTGACGCCGTGTTCAGAGGCGAGCATGAAAGCGGTGTAGTCGGAAACGCGTGCTGCCTGCTGCATATTGTGAGTGACGATAACGATCGTGTAGTCACGCGCGAGCTCTCGCATGAGGTCTTCGACCTTCAAAGTGGCGACTGGATCCA
>Ga0209376_1002232_pt1 | contig 18559 bp, 13 predicted proteins | sample GraSoiAngelo_134_FD_185891 | JGI IMG/M metagenome (GOLD analysis project Ga0209376, IMG submission 185891) | Grasslands soil microbial communities from the Angelo Coastal Reserve, California, USA - 14_0929_05_30cm (SPAdes) (version 2) | ecosystem: Environmental > Terrestrial > Soil > Grasslands ... | reverse complement strand
TTGAATCCACAATTTTTCTGCCACGCAAAATCACCTACCTTCCGACCTTGAAGATCGCCAAGCACGCGAATGCCCGATCTGCGCAACACATGGGCTAAACGCGCTGACGTCTGGTAAGCATCGAATGACTGGTTCTGGAGAGCGACTGGAATGTCAATCTTTTTTGGAAAACAACTGAAGGCAAAGCCTGCCATGCGATCTGCACATTTTCCGTGTGGCACGGGCATCTTGTTTGATCCTACTTTCCAAGTACTTCTACGAAAGTCGCAGCGCGAAGTTTACCACATTTTGAAATCGCCCGCATGCACATGCTTTTGGATCACGTTTCCCGTACCATTTCACTGCCGCTCCGAACTGAGGTGTGAAAGGCTTGCGCATCGGGCGCATCGGTCGTGCCGGTGGCTGTCCAGCTGTCAGTCCTGGGATCGTATCTCCCGCCGGGGTTCAAATGCCTGCTGACGAATGCCTCCCCGCCCAGACGATCATCTCGCCGCCAGTCCAAACTCCCGTGTGTCGGTATTGCCCGACGGGCGCAATGATGGTGCGCATCGCGACAACGAAACGTTTCGTTGCGCGAGCAGTCGAAAAGGTGACGGCGTTCGTGGAATTGGAATCGGCGATTGGCGCCGCCGCAGCGGAGATTCACACGCAACGAAAGACGTGATTGAGCGCCCGCTTGACGTTCAGCAGCTGATATGTTCGGATGAACAGTCATTTGTGCGGCTCGCCTTCAAGACGCAGCCTCCATGGCGCCACGGTAGCGTTGCAAATGATGCGCCTTGCTTGTGCTCAGGTAATCGTCGCCTCGAATCGGCAGTGTAGCCGATGTAAAAGCCATCGTCCGCAATGGAGTGGAGCAGACAGAAGTAGAACATGCCGCCATTTGCTGTTCCGACTGGCTGAGGCGAAGCCTTTTACGCGGTTCGCAAATCGCCCAAATCAGCGTATGTTTATTGTTCGGCTTTATGAATGAATTAAACATAGAGAGACTACACATCGCTGTGGGCGATCAGGAGATCGTTCGAGGACTGACTCTGCGTGTGCCGCGCGGTGAAGTGCATGCGCTCATGGGCCCAAATGGCTCAGGAAAAAGCACGCTGGCCAAGGTCTTGGCCGGTCATCCGGATTATCGCGTCACCGCTGGCAAAATATCGATGGATGGCGAGGATCTTCTGGAACTTGAACCCGACGAACGCGCGCGACGCGGTCTTTTCCTGGCTTTCCAGTATCCGAGCGAAATTCCAGGCGTGACGATCGCCAACTTTCTACGCGCGGCCTTGCAATCGCGCCTGCCGGAAGGCGGAGAGCTCGAGGCAACCGACTACTACGCGAAGCTTTATGAAAAGATGGAGTTGCTCGGGATGGATCGTTCATTCACGTCGCGGGCGGTCAACGAGGGCTTTTCCGGAGGCGAAAAGAAGCGCACCGAGATTCTACAAATGGCGATGTTAGAGCCGAAGTACGCAGTTCTTGACGAGACGGACAGTGGCTTGGACATCGACGCGCTCAAGACCGTCGCACACGGGGTAAACTCATTGCGCGGCCCTAATCTTGGCATATTGTTAATTACGCACTATCAGCGCCTCCTGAACTACATCGTACCCGATCACGTCCACGTAATGGTGGCGGGGCGAATCGTTAGAAGCGGACGGAAAGAACTCGCTCTGGAACTCGAAGAGAGAGGTTACGATTGGGCACGCGACGGTGCAACTGAGCCGGCATATAGGTAACAACTGGGACAATTCACAATGAAAACAGAAAATTCTGCAGTCGATATCGATCGAAACAAAGGAGATTTCTTTTATCCGGAAGTTCACGTGCGCGATGCGGGCGTCGGACTCAGCGAACGGACCATTCACTACATCGCAGACGTAAAAGACGATCCGGACTGGGTGCGCGAGTATCGCTTACGCGGCCTGAAGACGTTTCTGGAAAAACCGCTCCCAACGCACTGGGCAAGTAAGGATCTAGAAGCAATCGACTTTAATAAAATCCGCTATTACCTCTCACCCGGCACCGAACCGAAACGTAGTTGGGAGGAAGTTCCGGACGACATTAAGCGCACGTTCGAGCGGCTAGGTATTCCCGAGCAGGAACGGAAATTCCTCGCGGGCGTTGAAGCGCAGTTCGACAGCGAAGCGGTCTATTCAAACATTAAGAAAGCCGTCGGCGAACAAGGCGTCATCTTTGTCGGCTCGCGAGAGGGACTAAAAAATTATCCCGAAATTTTCCGGAAATGGTTCGGCAAAGTCATTCCGATCGCCGACAATAAGTTTAGCGCACTGAATTCTGCCGTGTTCAGCGGCGGCTCGTTCATTTACGTCCCGCCCGGGGTGAAAGTGAAACATCCGCTCCAGGCCTACTTCCGTATCAACGCCGAAAACTTCGGCCAATTCGAGCGCACGCTCATCATTGCCGATGAAGGCTCGGAAGTGACTTACATGGAGGGCTGCACTGCGCCGAAATTTAACACGCCCACATTGCACAGCGCGGTCGTAGAATTGGTCGCGCTGAAGGGCGCGAAGATTCAGTACATCACCGTGCAAAACTGGGCGTCGAATGTGTTCAACCTCGTTACCAAACGCGGTCTCGCACAGGAAAACGCCGAAGTGAAATGGATCGATTGCAACATCGGCTCGCGTCTCACGATGAAATACCCCAGCGTGATCATGAAGGGTCGTAAAGCCCGTGGCGAAGTTCTTTCCATTGCGCTCGCCAACGACGGCCAGCACCAGGACACCGGAGCGAAAATGATCCACGCTGCCGACGAGACAACTAGCAACATCGTTTCCAAATCGATCTCCATTGGCAAAGGCCGCGCGACATATCGCGGCTTGGTCCATGTGCCGAAGCATCTGAAGAATTGCAAAAACAACACCGAATGCGACGCGTTGCTTATCAACGCGACCTCACGGACCGACACCTATCCGGCGATCACCGTGCGAGGGACAGGCAACGCCGTTCAACACGAAGCCAGCGTCAGCCAAGTGAGCACGGAGCAAATTTTTTACATGCAACAGCGCGGCCTCACTGAGGCCCAGGCAATGAGCTTGAGCGTCAACGGTTTTGTCAACGATCTTGTCCGCCAATTCCCGATGGAATACAGCGTCGAGCTCAAGCGGTTGATCGAGCTGGAGATGGAAGGCTCGGTTGGATAATCCCGTACCCGCCGCACGCGAGCCTAACCATGGGACGCATGGGTCCTAGGTGTCTTATATCGGAATGACCAGAAACGAGACAGCGACAATCGAGAAGGAGGCTACTCCAATTCTTTCCGGCCGTGATGGGACACGCGAATGTCCGGATTGGTTCCAGGACCAGCAGCGTGAGGCGTGGATGCAATTTGAATCACTACCCAAGCCGACTCGAAAAGATCAGGCATGGCGATTCGCCAATGTCGGTCTTCTAGATCTAAGCCCGTTCAAGTCCGGTGGCATGTTAACTGAGAAAGAGCGCGCAACTATTCTCGAGCAATCATGCGGACTCGAAGAAGTGGCTGGCCGCATGATCTTCGCTGGTGACGAGCTTCTGGAGCGCGACGTGATTTCGGATCAGCTGAAAAAGCGCGGCGTCATTTTCCAACCGCTCGAGCGAGCAATGGTTGAGCACGCTGATTTGTTCCGCAAATATTTCATGGCACAGCCAGCCACTCTTGGATCGGCTAAGTTCGCGGCGCTGCATCAGGCGCTGGTTTCATCAGGAACATTTCTTTACGTGCCGCGCGGCGTCGAAATCGAGCTACCAATCGAGATTTTCCATTGGCTGAATGGTGAAAACGATTCCGCATTTCCGCATTTGCTCCTGGTCACCGACGAGCTTGCCAAGGTCACCGTGGTCGAACATTTCCGCTCGGTGAATGAACATGCGCCCGGTTTTGCGTGCGGCGTAAACGATCTCGTCGCCGGCCCCGGCGCGAAGGTCACCTACGTGTGTGCTCAAAACTGGGCAGACAATGTCATCGCAATGCAAATGAACACGACAACGGTCGATCATGATGCCTCGGCGATGAGCCTGAACTTGAATCTTGGTTCGCGATATTCGCGCTTCGAAAGTCTCAGCAGGCTCACCGGTGAAGGCGGCCGCAGCGATCTGCTTGCTGTCGCGGTCGCCAAACACCAGCAGGAATTCGATGCGCGCACGTTGCAGGACCACGTCTCGCCGCACACCGCGAGCGATCTCCTGTACAAAAACGCCCTCGACGATGGCGCCCGCACGATTTTCGGTGGACTGATCCGAGTAGAGCCGCATGCCCATTTCACCGATGCGTATCAAAAGGTTCGCAACCTTCTGTTGAGTGACGACGCAGAAGCCAATTCGATGCCTGGTCTCGAAATTCTCGCCGACAACGTCCGTTGCACCCACGGCGCGACTTCCGGTCAAGTCGACGAAGACGAGCTTTTCTATCTGCGCACGCGCGGTATTCCAGTTCCGGTCGCCCAGCGTCTCATTGTGACTGGATTTCTGGATGAAGTCGTCCAGCGCCTCGATCATCCAGCGATATCTGAACACTTACACCGCTTGATCGAGGACAAATTTTCGGAAAATCGCGGTTGAATCGGGGTATCCGTCGATCTCGAGCGCGGGTGAAGATATTCGTTATTTCGCCGTCTCCTGGCTCGTATTCAGCTCGAAATTGATTTTTACGTCGTAGTGATTGCCGCTGCCAAGCCCGACCGGCGGCGGGTCAACTTCAGTTACTCGTTTCGCAACTGCTGCAACCGATTCATTCACGACAACGTTCTCGGAGGGTTCGATGATTTCGAATTTGGAGACGTGACCGTCCTTTTCGATTCGAACTTTCACCAGCGTTGAAATTTTGGCGCCGGAAGCGACGGTGCTCGTCGGTTGGATCCACGCACTGTAAAAGCGGTCATGCAGCATGTTGCCATACCAGCCGAATTCGGATGCGCTCGTCCCACCACCTGTTCCCCCCGGCGAATCCGTCCCGTGGCGGACATGACCGACGCCCTTGCCCGTTGAACCTGTCTTCCCCGCGCCGTTATCGGCTGACGATTCAGTTCTCGCGCTCTTCTTTTTCTCATTACTTGCGTCGGTTTGGTCTTCTGTGGCCTTTGGCGGACTCGATTTGGGGTGCGCCGATGATTTGGTGGCTTTCGCCAGCAGAGTCTTTCTGGGGGTCGGTTTGGGTGTTGGCTTCGGAGTGGGTTTTGGTGGTGCCTTCGGCTTTGCGGTTGCCTTTGGCACACCTGTTTCCATCGGCGTTGGGTTCGGCAATTCGATTTCGCTCTTTGCTTGAATTAGAGGTGGCGGTTCCTTTTTTTCTTCGTCCGGCTTCAAAGGTTCTGGCTCAATAGAAGGAATCGAAATCTTTGAATTGGACGCCACGCTATTATCTGATCTCCCAGGCTCGAGATCTCCCGCACTCAGCCAAACCAAGCTCTCTTCATCTGGCGTGCTTCGCGCTGCTAAACTCCAGCGAATCAATCCTGCGATGAGTGCGATATGCGCAACGGCAATTAACGTGACGTTTCGCCAAAACCGCGGATTCTTCGACATCTATTTTGACTCGGCCCTTGTGGCGATACCAACCTTCGTAATCTGCGCCGCCTTTAGCGCGTCCATCAACGCGATCAATTTTTGCACGGGCAACTCTCGATCGGGCCGAATCACAACAGCAACGTCTGGATTTGTGTGTTTCAGTTCCGTTAGTCGCGCCGTAAGCGCTTTCAAATCGATTACCTGATCGTTAAACCGAATCGTCTCACTGCGGTCGATTGAGACAATTTGCACTTGTGATGACTTGATCGGCGGATTCGTCGCGCCACTGGATGGAATCACGAGGTTCATGCTGCTTTCAAGTAGCGGCGTTGTGATCATGAAGATGATGAGCAACACGAACGCTAGATCGAGCAGCGGCGTGATGTTGATCTCGCTGAGCGTCGAAAGATTCTGGCGTTGGGAGTAGCGTTTCATCGGCGAAACGCCGAGTCACCCGCCTGCGCTGAGGCTACAGCGGGCAGGCGTGAACCGTGATCGACGTATTTGTGCTCGAATTCCGAAGCGAGCTCAGCGGCAAAATTGTCCATCTCGACGATGATCCCGCGAATGCTGGTGACGAGAAAATTATATCCAAACATCGCTGGGATCGCGACGCAGAGCGCGGTCACTGTCGTGATCAGCGCGCCGGATACGCCGGGCGCCATCGAGACGAGGTTCGGCGAGCCTGCCTCGGCCACGCCGGTGAAAGCGTCCATCACGCCCCAGACCGTGCCAAGCAAGCCGAGAAAGGGCGAACCACTTACCGCAGTTGCGAGCAAAATCATCTGAGATTCGAGTGAAAGCGCTGTCTCGCCCACGGCTCGTTCCATCGCGGCGTTTACCGCACCCATTTGTGCCGGCGAAATTTTATCAGCGATTCCCAGTCGCGCCCGAAAGGTGTCGTCCACCTCAGGCGATCCGAGCAAATGAAATGTCATTTCCTCGCAGCCCGCGCGATACACATTGAACACTGGCGATCCGGGAAAGCGCGCATTTTTCTCAAATAAACGCAGCGGCTGTCGGTCCTGTCGAAAAGCGGCGAGGAAACGCGCGTTCTGTTTTCGGGCAAACCGGATCACGCGCAATTTCGTGATCATGATGGACCAACTGAAAATGGAAACAACGGCCAGAAGAGTGAGAACGAGTTTTCCTGCGATCGTCGCGTGATCGAACGCAAAAAGAAGACCACCGCCGGCCGCTACGATTTCCGGAACAAGCATTCCCGCTTCACCGGGTTAAGTAATAACGCCGATTTGGAGAAACGAAAGCAAGATTCGCGGAAATGACATTAGTTCATCATTCGTTATTCGTGCTTCATCATTCCTTTCGGAAATGTTGGTCGCATTTTTGCTACTGCAACAAACCCGAGACCAATTGCGATCAGGAAGAACGAAAAAAATTGGCCTCGGGTGAAGGGACCGACCAGCGTCGCGTCGGGTTCGCGGAAATATTCGATTACAATCCGAAAGATCGCGTACCAGATAAAGAACAGTCCGGTCAAAACGCCATTCGGCTCACGCCTGCGCGTACGTACGAACCACAAAATTGCGAAAAGAACGACTCCTTCAAAAAAAGCCTCGTAAAGCTGGGAGGGATGGCGCGGCGAAATAACTGAGCGCAACGCAGTCGCTACTTGCGGTTGGCGAACTGCGCCGACGATTGCATCGGGCGTGGTGAGGGATGGATCAATTCGCACGCATGTCGCGACCGCGCGCTCGGCTTCCTGAGGATGATCGAATAGTTCCTTGGGGAATTGCATCGCCCAGGGGATTTTCGTCATCCGTCCATAAAGTTCGCCGTTGATGAAATTCGCGCAGCGCCCAAAGAACAAACCAATTGGCGCGGTCACAACCAGATTATCGCCAAGATTTGTCCACGATATTTTGTGCCGGTACGCGTAGTACAAAGTGAAAAGCAACAGACCAAGCATTCCGCCATGGCTGGACATTCCGCCTTCCCAAACGCGAAAGATCGACAGCGGCTCGCGCAACATTTCGGGTTTGTAGAAGAAAACGTAGCCGAGGCGCCCACCGATGATCACCCCAAACAGCGCGCAGCCCGTGATGAAGTCGCCGACACGTTCCGGGGGCAGATCTGCATATCCGCGTTTGGCCAGCCAGAGGAACAAGAGATAACCGCAGATAAATGCAAGCACATAGGCCAGACCGTACCATCGCGGCCCGACGTTGTCGTAAATTCGAAAGATAATCGGATCGAGATTGTGCAGATAATACGCGAACATTCCGCCGATTGTCCGTGATGTCCGCAAGACTCGCAACGAAAACGCGCGTCATCCCGAACGAATGTGAGGACCTCCCAAAAGGTGATGGATCACGCAGTCTCCTCTGAGTCACGGCGGCTTCGATTCTGAGGTCCTTCGCTGCGCTCAGGATGACCGTGCTGTTTTGGCGCGCGATGCGTTCAAAATCTTTCGCAAAAACGGCGCGGTGCGGCTGAGGCGGTTCTTTGCAACTTGTTCTGGCGTCCCGCAGGCGACGACTTCGCCTCCATCCGCGCCGGCCTCTGGGCCAAGATCAACAATGTAATCGGCCTCTGCGATCACGCTGAGATTGTGCTCGATGACAATTACCGTGTTTCCTTCGTCGACGAGCCGATGCAGCACATTGAGAAGCAATTCAATATCGGCCATGTGCAGGCCGATAGTGGGTTCCTCTAGCAAATACAATGTCGAGCCTGGTTTACGCATTTTGCGGATCCGCTCGTCAGCCGCGCGGCTGACACCACGCTTGAGTTGTGTGACTAGCTTCAGTCGCTGCGCTTCCCCGCCGCTCAGCGTTGGACTCGGTTGTCCCAGCTTGAGATAGCCCAATCCCGTATCGGCCAGCAAAGAAAGCGGCCTCGCAATTTTCGGGTGGGCCGAAAAGAATACGGCCGCTTCTTCGATCGTCATTTCCATCACATCGCCGATCGATTTGTCGTTGTAGAGAACCTCAAGCGTTTGCGGATTGTAACGTTTGCCGCCGCAGTCTTCGCATGGCACGTAGCTGCGTGGCAGAAAATTCATCTCCAGTTTGATTACGCCCTGACCCTTGCAAGTCTCGCAACGGCCACCTTCGGCGTTGAACGAAAATCGACTGGCAGAATATCCGCGCACACGCGAGACAGGTAATTGCGCATAAAGATTCCGGATCTCGTCGAATACTTTGACGTAGGTCCCCGGCGTCGAGCGCGATGTCTTACCGATGGGTGATTGATCGACCTCATAAACAGCTTCGATCTCTTGCGCGCCGCTAACCAGTTTGAATAGATCGCCATTTCCCGCGCGTTTTCTTTGTTTAAGCTGCTCGCACACCGCAGGCCAAATTACCTCGTGCATCAATGTGGATTTGCCGCTGCCGGAAATTCCAGTAATCACTGAAAGCCTGCCAACGGGGAAACGAACATCGATATCTTTCAAATTATTCGCCCTCGCACCGCGGACTTCGATCCAGTCTCCAACATCGCCTAACGACCGACGCGATCCGCAGGTTGGATGCTGAAGTGGTACTTTCAGGCAACGCGCTGTTTCGGAATCTTGATTCCTTTCCACGTCGCGCAGCGTGCCGCTCGCCACGACTTCTCCGCCGTGAATTCCTGCGCGAGGTCCAAGATCGACGATGTGATCGGCTCGCCGCATGGTTTCCTCATCGTGCTCGACAATAATGAGTGAGTTTCCTTTGTTCCGCAGCGCGGTGAGCGTTTCCAGCAAGCGCAGGTTATCGCGCGGATGGAGACCGATCGTCGGCTCATCCAGTACGTAAAGGACACCACGCAAGTTTGAGCCTAACTGCGCAGCCAACCGGATTCGCTGGGATTCTCCGCCGCTTAACGTTTTCGCCGAGCGTCCAAGCGCAAGATAGCCGAGGCCTACGTTCTCCATGAAACGCAATCGCTGCTGTATTTCCGGAACGAGACCGGCAGCGATTGTTTGATGCCTTCCCCGGAACTTCAATCTATCAACCTTGCGAGCTGCTTCGCTGGCCGAAAGATTCGTGAATTGATCGATTGTATAGCCCTGGACACGCACGTGACGCGCCACGGCGTTCAGACGCGAGCCGTGACAACTCGGGCATTCGTGTGCCTCCCCTTCGCCGATCCATTCTGATTCGCGCTCGGCGGCTAGCTCGGCTTCCAGAACCGATTCACCGTCCGGGTTAGCAGCCGTTTGCAGATCCTGATCCCAGATCTCGCCGAATCCGCCGCATTCTTCACACGCGCCGTGAGGCGAATTAAACGAAAACAAACGCGGATCGAGCTCCTCGAATGCGCGGCCACAGTTTGGGCAGCTCATTTCGGTGCTCATGACTGTGAGCCTGTTTTTTGAATCAAGCAGACGGCCCGTGCCGCGCCCGATCTCCACTGCTCGACGAACGACGTCGCGCGTCTCCGCAATTCGATTCCGATCGATGAGGCCAACGACTACATCGATCGTATGCTCTTTGAACCGCTCCAATTTTCGAAAATGCGGGACAGCAACCAGTTTCCGATCCACATACAGCGTATCGAATCCCTGGCGTTCCGCCCATCGCGCGACTTCGGTATGAAAACCTTTTCGAGCCTTGACCAATGGCGCAAGCACTCTCACCGGCCCGCGTTTCGCTGTTGACTCGATTTGCTTGGTAATGGCAGCGAGACTTTGTTTCTCCACCGGCAAATTGCAGTCCGGACAAAACTGCGTCCCGGTTTTTGCGAAAAGCAGCCGAAGAAAGTGATAAATCTCTGTTACTGTCGCAACGGTAGATTTACCTCCGCCCCGTGTGACTCGTTGCTCAATCGCGACACTCGGAGGCAATCCGCTGACCAAATCGACATCCGGTTTTTCCAGCTGCTCCACGAATTGCCGTGCATAGGGCGACATGCTGTCGAGAAAACGCCGTTGTCCTTCCGCGAAGAGAATATCAAATGCGAGCGTAGATTTCCCGGAGCCACTCAGGCCGGTGATAACCACCATTCGTTCCCTCGGGATTTTGACATCGATGTTTTTCAAGTTGTGCTCGCGGGCACCATGGACTTGGATTGCGCCATTCACTCCATTTAGTCGAAAACGGGGAGCGTCCTCAGCGGCTCGGGCTATTTTCAACTCGTCATCCTGAGCGTAGGCGAAGGATCCCTCCAACTCGCGTGCTGCTTTGCGAGGTCCCTCGCCGTCTTCGCGGCTCGGGATGACATGCAGCTTTTTCCGAGATTGTGTGAACACTTTTTGTAAAAAGTGTCCGGTGTGTGATGCGCTCGCCTTTGCGATTTGCTCTGGAGTTCCAACCGCCACCACCTCACCGCCGGCGTCTCCGGCGTCGGGGCCGAGATCGACAACCCAATCGGCGCACTTGATCACTTCGAGATTGTGCTCGATCACCACGATGGAATGACCGCGACCGACCAGCCGCTGAAATAGTTGCAGCAGCATCGCCACGTCATCGAAGTGAAGGCCCGTGGTTGGTTCATCGAAGATAAACAAATTGCCCACGGCGTTTCCATTTTGGCGTTGGGCGTTGAGCGTTGAGCGTTGAGCGTTTTCTATCTCAGTCAAATGCCCGACAAGCTTCAGCCGCTGCGATTCACCACCGGATAGTGTGTTCAGCGGCTGCCCCAGCCGCAGATAACCAAGTCCCACTTCCTCAAGCACGCTGAGCGGTTTGGACAGGGCCCTGTCCTCACCGACTTGCGCGAAAAATTCGATCGATTCGCTTACGGTGAGCTTGAGCAGATCGTGGATTGATTTTCCGTGCAGTCGAACTTTCAGAACATGCGGTTGAAATCGTTTGCCTTCGCATTCTGCGCAGCGCACGAAAAGATCGCTCAAAAATTGCATCTCAATTTTCTCGTATCCTGTGCCGGAGCAACGCTCGCAGCGGCCGCTGCCGGAATTAAACGAGAATGTGCCCGCTGTGAGTCCCTGCGACATTGCTTCCGGTTGAGCGGCGAACAATTCACGAAGGCGATCGTAAAGCCCCAAATAAAGCAGCGGCGTTGACCGCGGCGTCCGCGCAAGCGGTGCCTGATCGACCATGATCACGTCCCGGATGCGATGAGCGCCGGTGACCGATTTGCACGCGCCGGCCTCTTGATCAGACGACTGCCCCTTCGCGACCAGCAGATTCCGATAAAGTACATCGTGAATCAGCGTGGATTTCCCGGAACCGGAAACGCCGGTGACAACTGTGAATACGCCCAGCGGAAGTTCTACGTCGATGTTCTTCAGGTTGTGTTGTTGCGCACCGATGACCTTGACGGATGCGGACCATTTTCTTCGCGACTTTGGCACCGGAATCGATTTGCGATTCGTTAGGTAATCACGTGTAAGCGATTGGGGAGCGCGGGCGCCTCGCCCGCTCTTTTCGGCGCCCCCGCCGAAAAGACGACCCGTGTCCCGCGAGGCGCGTGACACAGCGGGCGAGGCGCCCGCGCTCCCTACATTTCCGCCGTCACATTCTAGAAAATCTTCGAGCGATCCGTTCCAAACTAATTCGCCGCCGTGTTCGCCGCGGCCCGGACCGATATCGATTAAATTGTCAGCAGCGCGAATGATTTGTTCCTCGTGCTCGACCACGAGCAGTGTATTGCCTTTGTCCCGCAAGTTGTGCATCACGCGCACGAGCCGTCCAACGTCGCGCGGATGCAAACCTACGGTTGGCTCATCCATGACGAACAGCGTGTTGACCAACGATGCACCGAGACATGTTGTGAGGTTCACCCGTTGCACTTCGCCGCCGCTCAAAGTGCGCGTGGAGCGGTCCAGTGTTAGATAGCCAACCCCGACTTCGCAGAGATAATTGAGGCGCGCACAGATTTCATCGCGCAACATTCGCGCGGTCGAATCGTTCGACGGAATCTCGATCGCCGTCAGGAAATTGCGAGCATCCAAGATCGAAAGCGCCTGGAATTCAGGAAGCATCAGCTGCGCCTGCGCTGTGCGAGCACTGTCCTGGCGGTCGCGCACGACGGCGACGATTTTGTAATTGAGCGCGTCGGGTTGGTATCTTCCTCCGTTGCACCTCGGGCAGGTGACGTAAGCCCGATAGCGGCTGAGCAACACCCGGACATGCATCTTGTATGTCTTGCTTTCAAGCCACCGGAAGAAGCCGCGCACCCCATACCAGCGATCATCTTCGTAATCTTCTCCTGTATAATCGCCTGATCGTTTCTCGCCTTCGATGACGAACTCCTGGTCGGCCTTCGGCAATTCTTCGAATGGAACATCGATATCGATCTCGTTCCGTGCGCAGGCTCGAAGCAAATCTTTCTGCGATTCGCCAAACTCGGCACCGCGAAAAACGCGCACCACGCCTTGCTTGATGCTAAGACCGCGATTTGGAATCGCTTTGTTTAGATCGATCGCGATGGTACGACCAAAACCTCGACATTCCGGACACGCACCCAGTGGATTGTTGAAACTGAACAGGCCGGGTGTAGGCGGGCGAATGTCGAGATCGCAATGCGCACAATGCCAGCCGGTGGAGAATGGGAGTTCATGATCGGTGATCGGTGATCGGTGATCAGTTCGGCGTTGGAGGTTGGGCGTTTGGGCTTGGGTGTTTTGTGAAAGAGCAATAATGTTGATCTTGCCCTTCCCAAAGCGCAGCGCGGTTTCAATTGCCTCGATTAATCGTGCGCGGTTTTCCTCCGAGATTGCGATGCGATCCTGGATAACCTGCACACGCGCGCCAAGCCGGTTGAACTTTGGATCGACGTCGACGCGTACGATTTGGTTGTCGATCCAGACGCGCAGGTAACCCTGCTGCTGGAGGAAATCGAAGAACTTTCGAGGGTCAGTTTTCGACGGAACGGGAACCCAGAAAGCGATGAGAACAGTTTTCCCAGAGCAGTCGTGCAACACCTGGTGATTAATTGACTGTGCGGTTTCAGGGCGAATTTCCCGGCTGCAACTCGGACAGAACGCTCGAGCTATCCGCGGCCAGAGCAATTTCAGATAATCGTTGATCTCCGTCATCGTGCCGACGCTGGAGCGGGAGCTCTTGACAGGATTCGCCTGCTCGATGGCAATCGCGGGAGGGATGCCGCGGATGTCGTCGACGCGCGGCTTGTCCATGCGGTCGAGAAATTGCCGCATATACGGGCTGAATGTTTCGACGTAACGTCGCTGGCCTTCGGCGTAAATCGTCTCGAACGCCAGACTTGACTTGCCGCTGCCGCTGGGACCTGTGACGACCGTTAATTTCCCCAGGGGAAGATCTACATCGATTCGTTTGAGATTGTTCTGACGCGCCCCACGAATCTCAATGCAATCCTTCGCGCTTGGCGTTGTGACGTCCTTGTTCTTCGCAATCTTCGAACCCACTGGAAATATTCGCTGCCAGTCAAGCGGTTCGCAAATTTTCCTGGGAAAGACGGGCGCGCGCCCGCGCTCCCACCGATTACGAGTTCTACTCTTTAAAACGCGCGACGAGCTGTTCGCGTTGTTTCTGCAATTCCTCCGGAACCACCCCGCCGAGCGAGTCGAAAAACGTTTTGTGCTCGGCGAGTTCTTTTTGCCATTCCTCGTGATCGATTCCGAGAAGATCGGCGACAGATTTATGGTCGATATCCAGCTCTTCCAAGTCGAGATCGTGTGGGCTCGGCAACCAGCCAACGGGCGATTTGAGCGCGCCGCCTGTCTGTTCGCACCGATCAATGACCCATTTGAGCACTCGCATGTTCTCGCCGAAGCCGGGCCAGAGGAATTTTCCATTCTCGCCTTTGCGGAACCAGTTCACATTGAAGACGAGCGGCGGATTGGTGAGACGTTTTCCGATGTCCATCCAATGCCGGAAATAATCGCCGATGTTGTATCCGCAGAAGGGCAACATCGCCATCGGATCGCGCCGGACTTTGCCGACAGTTCCCGTCGCGGCTGCGGTTGTCTCTGAGGCCATTGTAGCTCCAAGATAAACGCCGTGATTCCAATCGAACGCCTCGTAAACCAGAGGCACCGTGTCACTGCGGCGACCGCCGAAAATGATCGCGCTGATCGGAACCCCGTCGCCTTTTTCAACGTGGGGATCGAGAGCAAGATTATTACGCATTGGCGTGGCGAACCGACTGTTTGGATGCGCGGCTTTTTCCTTGGAGCCTGGCGTCCAATCGTTCCCGCGCCAGTCAATGGCATGCTTCGGCGGCGCGCCATCTTTTCCTTCCCACCAAACGTCGTTGTAATCAGTAAGCGCGACATTGGTATAAAGCGTGTCGTGCCCGATCGATTTCATCGCGTTCGGATTCGATTTGTAACTCGTGCCGGGAACTACGCCGAAATAACCGTTCTCGGGATTCACAGCGAACAAACGCCCTTCGCGAATTTCCATCCACGCGATGTCATCGCCGACAGTTGTCACTTTCCAGCCATCGAAGTGCGCGGGCGGAATCAACATTGCGAAATTGGTTTTGCCGCAGGCGCTGGGGAACGCGGCAGCGACGTAATGTTTTCTTCCGTCGGGCGATTCAACCCCGAGAATCAACATGTGCTCCGCCATCCAGCCTTGCTTACGCGCGAGATACGAGCCAATGCGCAGCGCGAAACATTTCTTGCTTAGCAAAACGTTCCCGCCGTATCCAGAGCCGACCGAGATAATCGTGTTGTCCCGGGGAAAATGACAGATGAACCGCCGATCCGGATCGACATCTAACAACGAATGCACGCCACGATTCCATTCCGCTTTTGGATCGTTGCCCAGGCGCTTCAGCGCGATCTTACCCATGCGTGTCATGATTCGCATGCTGAGCACGACGTATTTTGAATCGGTAATTTCGAACCCGACTTTCGTTAGCGGCGAATCGGGCGGCCCCATGATGTAAGGCACGATAAACATGGTGCGCCCACGCATCGCGCCGTTCAGCAGTCCATATAACTTTGAATATGTGTCTGCGGGTTCCGACCAGTTGTTTGTTGGCCCCGCTTCCTCTTTGGTCGGCGTACAAATGAATGTCACCTTCTCGACGCGCGCGACGTCGTTCGGATTGGATCGGTGCAAATATGAGCGCGGAACTTTTTTCTCGTTCAGCTTAATCAGCACGTTCTGCTTTAACGATTCCGCAATCAAAAATTCATTCTCACGCTCGGAACCGTCGCACCAGAAAATGTTCTCCGGTTTTGTCAGTTTTCCGATTTCGTGTACCCAATCGAGCACCGCCTGGTTCGTCGGCTTCGTGTCGCCGATTCCATTGGGTGAGAATATGGCAGGTGCGATATTTTTCATGAAACGAGGGTGTCCATCTTAAGCATGAATGAACAGCTTCGCCATGTCGAATCGTTGAACGGTTAAATCGTTTTCCTGTCGGCAACCGCGTAAGAATCTTACGAATCATGAATCATGCTTGCGCAAGAACAGTGCGCGGCATTAATTGAAAGCATGTTCGGGGTCACCACCTCCGATGATTATCGGCCGGTTGCGTGGATGGGCCGTTATCCCGTCGATGTGACTACGATGCTGGTTGGGCTGCACGTCGGGGCCGCGATTCTCACGGCTATTCTCGTCGCGATCGGAGGGGGGTCGATTTTGGCCTATTTGCAATTTGATAGTGCGGCAGTCTGGTCCGGCCAGGTCTGGCGCCTTTTCACGTATGCGTTCGTGCACGCGCCGTCAGGGCTGCTCTGGTTCGCAATCGAGATGTACATGCTGTTCGTATTCGGCCGCGAAGTGGAACGCTTTATTGGGCGGCGCGCCTATACTGCGGTCTATCTTATTTTGCTGGTTACGCCCGCGGTGTTGTTAACGATTTGGGGTCTTTGGCAACGTTCGGCCCTCGCCGGTTCGCCTGCACTGCATTTTGGAATTTTTGTTGCCTTCGCCACCATCTATCCGCGGGCTGAGTTATTTCTGCGGATCATGACCAAATGGGTTGTGCTAATTCTTGCTGCCATTTATACCTTGCAACTCCTCGCCTACCACGCCTGGAGCGACCTGATGGTCGTTTGGACAAGCATTGGGGCAGCGTTCCTCTTCATTGAGATGCATGGCGCCGGGCCAGAACTTCCCTGGTGGGACGCATTGAAAACGCGCTTCGCTCCCAGGCCAAAGTTCCATGTTGTCCCCAAAATGCATTCCACGCGTTCCGCGGATCCGGATGACGTTTACACCTCGATCGATCCGATCCTTGATAAAATTTCCAAATTCGGAATCGGAAGTCTAACGGCGAGCGAGCGTCGGCAACTTGACCGCGAACGCGAGCGGTTGCTGAAAAAATCCGAGTAACGAAATTCCGACGGACTACTGCTAGGAAGCCGTCACGCCCTTGAGGCGCGACTCAATCGTCTCGCACAGCACATGGAGTAGAAGTTGGTGCGCTTCTTGGATCCGGGCAGTTGAATCGCCGTGAACTAAAAGATCGACATCTGCCATCCCGATCGTTGATCCCCCGTCGCGACCGAGAAAAGCAATCGTTTTCAGTTTACGCGCTTTTGCTTCCTGTAGTGCGCGCTCAACATTCCTGGACTTGCCGGAAGTTGTCAGGCAAATCAGCAGATCTCCTGGAAGGCCAAAAGCCGCTACTTGGCGAGCGAAAATCTCGTCGAAGCCGTAATCGTTGCCGGCGGCGGTGAGAAGTCCGCCATCGCCTGCGAGACAGATTGCCGGATAAGCGGGACGATCTTTCATAAAGCGCACCACGAACTCCGTTGCAAAATGCGATGCATCGGCTGCGCTGCCGCCATTGCCGCAAACGAGCAACTTGTTTCCGGCCCGCAAACCCTGCTCGATCAGATTGGCGGCCTGGGCTAATTGCGAGTCGAGGTCGAGAAGCGATTGGAGCGTCTCTTTCGCCGCCGCGACTGCGTTCTTTAAAATCACAGTTGATTCGCTCATCGGTCTCAATACCGCGCTTCCATTTTTTTTGTGAACGCAATTGGCTAGCTCGCCTCAATCGTAATTGAAACAAGCGTGTAAAAACCAGACCTTTTTCGTTTTTCGATGCCCATTTTGGAGAACTTTGTTCCCTTGTTCCCGTAGAAGTGCTTGTGCACGGTGTAATGCTATACCTCACACCTAATCTTCTTGGCCATCAGGCTCGGGCGAGGCTGCGGATTCCATTGTGGAGCCCATTCGGCCATCACCGAGGAGACCGGTTTTTGGCTAACGAATCGCCTTCAGTTAACGAACAAAGGAGCGCACTTAGCGACCAGCAGCCAGCTGGGACAATGAAAAATGGATTTTACCGGCTTTAGTGATTCCCATTCGGCGACCCCGCACGAGCACGACGAGTGTCCACACTGTTGTGGCGTGGTGCGGATGCACAATGGACTTTGCCTCGGGTGTCTGGTGCAAACGGGGCTGGCTGAAGACGATGGCTCCGAGAGCGAAAATCTCGACACTCTTCTTTCCGAAATCGAATAAGTGCGCGGAGCGATCATTTGCGAGCAGCGCTTTTCTTGTATTTCGGAACTCGATCCTTGGATTGTGACAGTGGCGTTAAATACCGTCGTCCGGCAAAATAATCGGAACCTTGACCCTCCAGTTTCCGTAGAAGTAAGCGTGCGGGAAATTAGATCAATCGAACAGCCTCTCCCGGTATGCCATTCCGTCTGTGGCCGAAAATCGTTCTACTGGCCTGATTCCAATTTTCGTTTCCTGCTTTGCCCCCCGGTTTTCAAATTTTTGAGGGTGAGTTTTTCGAGGACCTGCTCCTCGGTCACGTTTCCTTGATGGACCGTAGACCTAGACGCGGGTTTCTCCTGACTCACATACTCCCGCACAGTGTAGCGGGTTAGCAGTAGTTGAAGGAACCAATTAGATGAGGATAGAAGGTTATCTCCCGCATATTGGGCGAGCGACCAAGGGCGGCAGCTTGCCTTACAACAATTCGAACGGGAACCGGGCGAAAACGCCTCGTGATTTTCCGGACGCGCCGGTACACAGCGTACCTGGCTGGAAATCGGCTCTCGACATTACATGCATTCTACTTGCGCTGCCTATTTGGTTGCCGCTGATGATCTTACTGATGGCGGTCACGCGACTTGCTTCGCCAGGGCCGATTTTCTACCGCCAGAAACGCGTTGGATTCGGTGGAAAACATTTTCTTATCTGGAAGTTCCGAACAATGAAGGTGAGTGCTGACACACAAACTCACGAACACT
>Ga0209376_1002230_pt1 | contig 18580 bp, 13 predicted proteins | sample GraSoiAngelo_134_FD_185891 | JGI IMG/M metagenome (GOLD analysis project Ga0209376, IMG submission 185891) | Grasslands soil microbial communities from the Angelo Coastal Reserve, California, USA - 14_0929_05_30cm (SPAdes) (version 2) | ecosystem: Environmental > Terrestrial > Soil > Grasslands ... | reverse complement strand
GACCGGCAAGGACCTCATCGGCGCGTTCATGGTCACCGCTCCAGATGGCTCGTCCGTGCAGATCGACGAGGCGCCGGGACCGATGCCGATCTGGCTCACCCTCTTCACCTCGATGTTCATGCACGGCGGATGGCTGCACATCGGGGGCAACATGCTTTTCCTCTTCATCTTCGGCGACAACGTCGAGAAGACGTTCGGTTCCCTCAAGTACCTGATCTTCTATCTCTTCTGCGGGATCGTCGCCGCCCTCGCGCAGGTCGCGACCGATCCGCAGTCGATCATCCCGAGTCTGGGCGCATCCGGCGCGATCAGCGGCGTGCTCGCGGCGTATCTCGTCTTCTTCCCGACCAACCGCGTCCGCGTCCTCATCACGCTCGGCATCGTGTTCCTCCGGCCGATCGCGGTACCAGCGATCGTGATGATCGGGGTCTGGGCGCTCCTCCAGTTCATCAACGGGCTCGGGGCCATCGCGGTGAGCCAGCAGACCTCGGGCGTCGCGTACTGGGCGCACATCGGTGGGTTCATCGCAGGACTGGTTATCGCGTTCGCCGCCAGGCCGTTCGTCGACACGAGCACCGGTCGATCGCCGGGGGCTGGGGGGTGGAACCCCCCAACGGGCTAGAGGATGAGCGCCAGTCGCTCCACGTCTTCGGCGATGGAGCCCTGGCCATCGAGCCGGTAGACCGCACCCAGTAACGCGCACTTTTCCCGGGCGACCTCACGCATGCCGATCTCGCAGTTCACCTCGATGAGCAGACGCTGCGCCTCGCGGTCCTTGAACCCTGCGCCGATCAGGTCGAGCAGCACGTCCGACGCCGCGGCCAGCTTGTGGATCGCGAGCAACCTGCGCGCGGCATCGAGCGCCGCTTCCGGGGCGCGGGCATCTCTCGCCCCGATCAGCACCGTCGCGCGCAGGTCCGCGATCGCGGCGTCCTCCGGCGGATTCCCGCGCGGCACCAGCCGCGCGAGCTCCGCCTCGAGATCGAGTGGTGGTCGGGCGCGCCGCGGTGCAGCAGAGAGCTCGGTCTTCGGCTTGCCGTTGATGCCGGCTCGCGCAAGGAGCGTCTCCGCGCTCGTGACGTCGCTGCGCTCGGCGTGCGTCATGGTCCGCGCATCCTTGATGACGACCGCGTTCGAGGCCTCCGGCCGTGTTCGGGCCTGCATCAGGTTCCCGAGCGCCGACGGTGCCGGCTTCGCCAGTACTTCGCTCGCCCCGATGATCGTCGGCCGCCCGTTCGCAGCCGCCGGCGACGGCTTCGTCGAGATGGGGGCGGGCCTGGGGTCCGGCGTCGCCGGCTTCGCCGGAGGAGTCCAGCTCGCGCTCGCCGATGTCGTGGGTCGCGGGGCCGGGATCGTGGAAGGGGTGGCCGCGGCGCGAACAGGCGGTGGCGGCGTCGGCATCGCCCCGCCCTGCGCCGCGGCCACCCGGTCCGCGATCGCCAACAGCTGCGGAAGGTCCCCGAGCGTCTCGCGACCATAGGTGAGCTCGAGCCAGGCGCGTCGGGTGTCGCGGTGCGAGAGCGCGACGTCGATGTACCGGCCGTACTCCTCGCAGGCGCTGATCAAGTCGCCCTGATTGGCGAGCGCGGCGGCCAAACGTCGGTGCGCCGCGAGATCGGTGGGCACGATCTCGACGGCAACACCGAGAAGGGCGATCGCGCTCACACGGTCGTTCTTCCGCGTCAGGGCGGACGCACCGTCGCGCAGCACGGCGAGCGCCGCTTCAACGTCCTCGAGCGACATGAGCGTTCGGGCGAGCTCGGTGTACGAGTCGGCGTCGCCGTGCTTGGCCACGAGCTCGCGATACGCGGCCTCGGCTTGGCGCAAACGTCCGCTCGCGAAGAGCTTCGCGGCGGCGTTCGCGGCCAGACGATGGTCGTTCGAGACCCTGGGCGGCGCGATCTCACCGCCGTGCGCGGCAAGAGCCTGGGCGAGCTCGCCCGCGCGCTTGTTGTCCATAAGCTTCCCCGCCGCGAGGCGGGCGCGTTCTGCGAGCGGAAGGATGTGCGCGGGTTCGACGGTATTCGCGTTGACCCCGAGTGCATGCAGCTCTCGAGAGAGGAACGCCGGGGCCGCCGGTCCGAGATATTCCTTCGCGACTCCGAGAAGCTCGATCGCGAGGGCATTCATCGGCTAGTCATCGCCTCCGCTCCCTGCCTCGTCCGCGAGGGCGTAGAAGCGGAGCGCGTTGAGCATGCGATCGAACGCCGACGCGACTTCGTGCGTGATGTCGTCCCCGCTCCGTGTGTCGAACTTCGCCTCGCGCAGATCGATGTCGCCCGTCGAAACCTGTGTCGCTTCGCCGACGAGGCGGCGGAGCGGTCCGACGAGAGACCGTGTCAGGACCACGCCGATGACGAAGGAGAGAAGGACGCCCATCGCGAGCATGAGGACCGCGTCGAAGGTCGCGTTGTCGGCTGCCTTCGTGTAGGTCGTGAGCGGAACGGCCAGGACGTAGCCCCAGGGCTTGGTGACAAGACGTGTGACCACGCCGCGTTGCTCAGCCGATCCGCCCCCGTAGGCGAAAGTTGCGTCGGCGCTCGTGCCCTTGGGGAGAGCCTCGAGCGCCGACTTCAACGTGGGGAGGGGGTCGATGACGAGTTGATCGGGAGTCTTCGTGCCGAACCGCTTGTCCGCCGCGAGCGTCTTCGCCGTGTCCGGGTCGATCGGAGCGATCGGCTTGTAGATGAGCGACTCGGCCTGATCGCGATGGCCCTTCGTCTCGGATACCGCGAGGCGGATGCCGTAGTCGTCGACCAGAAAGCTGTGCGCGCCCACGCCCACGGAGCCGGCGTCGCCCTCGACGATGTCCCAGATCGCGGCGAGGTTCACGCGTGTGCGCACGACCGCCAGGATCGCTCCGCTCGGGTCCTTGACCGGCGCGGAGAAGAAGAGCGCGGGCTTGTTCGTGATCACCGAATACGACGGATCGCTCACGTACGGCGTCCCTTTGAATGCGGTGAGGAAGTACTGACGGAACGCGACGCTCGTCCCCTCATCGGACTGCACGGAGGCGGCGACGATCGTTCCCTTCGGGTCGACGATCGCGACGGACTCGTATTCCGGTGCGCGCGCCGCAGCGGCAGCGAGGGCGTTCCGCGCGACCGCGCGATTCAGCTGATCGGCGAGGTTCTGCGTGTACCGCACGACGTCCGGGATCTTGCTGACGAGGACGATGTCGCCAAGTCGGCTCGCAAGGTAGGCGTCGATCGCGTTCGCGGTCGATGTGGACCGCTGGCGGATGTTGGTGACGCCGAGCGAGGTGAGGTCATTGCGCGTTCCTTGAATGCCGACGACGCTGACGAGCGCGATCGGCGCGACGCCGACAATGAGCAACGCGGCGAGGACCTTCTGCCAGAAACGAATCCGAGGCCGACGCATCTTGCCGCTCCCCTGCCCCACGCGGCTCCTCTTTGTCCTCCTACCCGCGCGGCTCGCTGCATCGTCGGCTGATTCAGTGAGTGGGCCTAGTCATAGAACGGCGTCCGTCCGTACCAGAAACGTCCTAGTACGAGGCTTCATCTCGAAGTCCGAGCGTGCGCAGAGGCCGTCGGGTCGGACCGGCTACGACCGGAAGGAGGCGGGCGGGCGAGCGAGGCTGCGGGTGGCACGGGCGAGCGGGTTGCGTACGAGCCGCCGCCGGTCTTCGACCTCAGGGGCCCCTGCCCCTTGGGCCCGCGTCGCTGAGTGGTGGAGGCTGCGCGCATGAAGCGGGGAGGGTGCGGCGAGGGCGCAACCCTGAGCCCGGGACAGGACCCGCAGCCGATGTCCAACCGACCCGCCGCCGCACGAACGGCGTACATTCTGTGCAAACAAACGGACGACGTGCCGCGCACGTGGAGGACAAGTGGCCACAGGTACGATCAAGAAGCTGGTCGGCGACAGAGGTTTCGGCTTTATCCAGACGGAGGACGGCTCGGACATCTTCTTCCACCGCTCGCAGGTGGAAGGGGACGCCTTCGACACGCTCCGCGAAGGACAAAGCGTGTCCTACGAGAAGGGCACGGATCCCCGCCGCGGCAAGCCGCAGGCGGAGAAGGTCACTCCCGCCTAAGTCCTCGCCGAAAGCGCGGCACCGCGCATGCCGCCGCGCCGGGCATCACGTAGCAGCCCCCGGAGAAGACGCTTCGACGTCTCAAGCTCCTCGCGGTCGGCCGCCGTGAAACCGGCGCGCGCCGGATCCGCGCGCCACCAGCACTCGAATCCCCAGAGCCGTTCATCGCCCACGCGCAAGCGGGGCACGCCGCTTCCCGCGCGGCGCGGCTCGCCCGACTCGAGATCGAAGAATCCCTCGAACACCGCGTTCGCGCCGGAGCGATCGGGCTCGCCTTCGCGGCAATCGACGAGGATCACGCACGGCGCGCCGGGACGGAGCGCATCCCGCTCGCGTTGCGGTCGTCGCTCGCGGGATCGCGGAGGGCGTTGTGGTCGTTGATCGGCTCGCGGCGGTCGGACGGGCGCGGGCTCGGTCGACCGCGGTCTCGCTACTGGACGACGTCGAAAGCGACGACGACGCGGACGTTCCTGCATCGCGCCGAGTGTATGTCGCCGCGTGCACGCGGCTAGACTTTTCAATGTGAGCGACCTGCACGATGTCTTCGACGAATTCAAACATCAGCTGCCGGACATCGATCCGGACGAGACCCAGGAGTGGATCGAGTCGCTCGACGCGCTGCTGAAGCAATCCGGTCCGGATCGCGCGCGCTTCGTCCTCTACAAGCTGCTCAAGCGGGCACGGATGCTCCACGTGGGGCTCCCGCCGCTCACCCAGACGCGGTACATCAACACGATCTCGCCCGAGCAGGAACCGTATTTCCCGGGCGACGAGGCGATGGAGCTGCGGATCCGGCGGATCATCCGGTGGAACGCCGTCGCGATGGTCGTACGCGCGAACCATCACTACGAGGGCATCGGCGGCCACCTCGCGACGTACGCCTCGGCCGCAAGCCTCTACGAGGTCGGGTTCAACCACTTCTTCCGCGGCAAGGACGGCGACGCCTCGGGCGACCAGATCTTCTTCCAGGGTCACGCCGCGCCCGGCATCTACGCGCGCGCGTTCGTCGAGGGTCGCTTCACCGAGTCGCAGCTCGATCATTTCCGGCGCGAGGTCGTGCCCGGTGCGGGGCTCTCGAGCTATCCGCACCCGCGTTTGATGCCCGAGTTCTGGGAGTTCCCGACGGTGTCCATGGGCCTCGGACCGCTCGCCGCGATCTACCAGGCGCGCTTCAACCGCTACCTCGAGCACCGCGGCATCAAGGAGACGTCGGACTCGCGCGTTTGGGCATTCATCGGCGACGGCGAGTGCGACGAGCCCGAGTCGCTCGGCGCGCTGCACGTCGCGGCACGCGAGGGCCTCGACAATCTGACCTTCGTGGTGAACTGCAATCTGCAGCGTCTCGACGGTCCGGTGCGCGGGAACGGCAAGGTCATCCAGGAGCTCGAGTCCGTCTTCCGCGGCTCGGGCTGGAACGTGATCAAGGTGCTGTGGTCGCGTGAATGGGACGATCTGCTGGCGCGCGACGTCGACGGCGTGCTCGTGAACCGGATGGCCGAGACGACCGACGGTGAATCGCAGCGCATGACCATCGCCGACGGCGCGTACATTCGCGAGCACTTCTTCGGTCCCGATCCCCGTCTCCGGAAGATCGTCGAGCATCTCTCCGACGAGCAGCTTCGATCGCTGCGGCGCGGCGGCCACGATTACCGGAAGGTCTACGCCGCGTACCACGCCGCGGTGCGCCACACCGGTGCGCCGACCGCGATCCTCGCGCAGACGGTGAAGGGGTGGGCCCTCGGCCCTTCGGTCGAGGCGCGGAACATCACCCATCAGGCGAAGAAGATGAGCCTCGAGGAGCTCAAGATCTTCCGCGATCGTCTCGAGCTTCCGATCCCGGACAACGCGCTCGCCGACGATCCGCCCTACTACCACCCGGGCATGGACAGCCCCGAGGTGCGCTACATGCTCGAGCGCCGGCGCGCGCTCGGCGGCTCCGTCCCCAGGCGCGTCGTCCGTGCGAAGCCGCTCGCCCTGCCGGAGGATTCGGCGTTCGCGGAGTTCGCGAAGGGATCGGGCAGCGCGGCGGCCTCGACGACGATGGCCTTCACGCGCCTGTTGCGGAATCTGCTGCGCGACAAGAACATCGGCAAGCGCGTTGTGCCGATCATCCCCGACGAGGCCCGGACCTTCGGTATGGACCCCCTCTTCAAAGAGGTGGGCATCTACTCACCACTGGGGCAGCGGTACGAGCCGGTCGACGCCGAAACGTTGCTCCCCTATCGCGAGGCGAAGGACGGCCAGGTGCTCGAGGAGGGCATCACCGAGTCGGGCTCGATGGCCTCGCTCACCGCCGCGGGCACGAGCTACGCGACGCACAGCGAGCCGATGCTGCCGTTCTACGTCTTCTATTCGATGTTCGGATTCCAGCGAACGGGCGATCAGATCTGGGCCTTCGGCGATTCGCGGGGCCGGGGCTTCATGTGCGGCGCGACCGCGGGGCGGACGACGCTCAACGGTGAGGGCTTGCAACACGAGGACGGCCACAGCCATCTCCTCGCGACGGCGCTCCCGAACATCCGCGCGTACGATCCAGCCTTCGCGTACGAAACGGCGATCATCGTCAAAGACGGCATCCGCCGCATGCTCGGTGAGGGCGGCGAGGACATCTTCTACTACCTCACCCTCTACAACGAGAACTATCCCCAGCCGCCGATGCCCGAGGGCGTCGAGGACGGGATCGTTCGGGGCCTCTACCTCTTCCGCAAGGGCGAAGAAGGGCTTCGGCGCCGCATAACGCTCCTCGGATCGGGCTCGATCATGCGGCAGGTCCTCCGCGCTCAGGAGCTTCTGCAGGAGCGGTACGAGGTCGCCGCTGACGTGTGGAGCGTGACGAGCTACCAGCTTCTCCGCAACGAGGCGCTCGAGATCGAACGCCTCAACCGCCTGCACCCCGAAGCGGAGCCGAAGCTTCCCTATGTCACGCAGATCCTCGGCGGTCACTCGCCGATCGTGGCCGCGACGGATTACGTCAAGTCCCTGCCCGACCAGATCGCGCGCTGGTCCGGAAGTCCCTTCGTTCCACTCGGCACCGACGGGTTCGGTCGCAGCGATACGCGCGAAGCACTCCGCCGCCACTTCGAGGTCGACGCCGAGAGCGTGACCGCGGCGTCGCTGCATGCGCTCGCGCTCTGCGAGCAGTACGGTCCCGGCGACGTCGCGAAGGCGATCGCCGATCTGGGAATCGACCCGGCGAAGCAAAACCCGCGCACGGCGTAGTCCGTGACGCGCACGGCTCGGCCGGTGACGCGCGCGGCGTAGCGACGCCCTCGACACCGCCGGCCACGCGTAAGCGGCGTACGGTGCAGCGCTGATGCTGAAAAGCGCCGTCTGCGGGTTGCTGCTGGCCGTAGCGAGCGTCGGGCCGGTTCGCTTGACTGCCATCGCCGCCGGACCGAGCGCTCCCGGCTTCGCTGACTGCGTCGCCAGCACCGGTCCCGGCATTTCTCCGCCCGCCACGGTGCCTTCGGGGATACCGGGCTTCCATGCGGCGTGGTACGGACAGAGCGGCTACCCGACGCTCTGTCCCGGGCAGCGCGCGACGGCGACTGTCGCCTACTACAACAGCGGAACGCGGGGCTGGCTCGGCGGCACGATGGGCCAGGTCGCGTACCTCGGGACGTGGGACCCCGATCCCGGGCAGGACCGCGCGAGCGCGCTCGGCGGCGACGGAACACAGGGATCACCGGCAACAGGGTGGCCGCGCTACAACCGCGTCGCCGTCCAGCCGGCGCCCTGGGTCGGCCCGAACCAGGTCGCGTGGTTCCAGTTCTCGGTGATGGCGCCTCTGGTCCCGGGTACGTACCGGCTCTCCATCCGGCCGCTCATCGAAGGCGCGCAGTGGATGGAGGACTACGGCGTCTTTTGGTACGTCACCGTCGCGGGGAGCGCTCCCGTTGGCGCGCTCGCGCCGCTGCCGGCGAAGTGGCCGAGCCAGGCGGTCGAGATCGGGATGAGCGACGATCCCAACGGAGCGCCGGCGCTGCGCGCGACGGCTCCATTCGCGTTCCGCTATCAGTACCTCGCCGGCGGAGTGAATACCGGCGGGGGCTGGTCGACGTGGGATGCGAACGCGCAGTTCCCCACCTACTACATCCGGGAATCGGCGAGCAATCGCGTGACTCCAGTGTTTACCTACTACATGATCCGGCAGTCGGCGCCCGGCAACGGGATGGGCGAAGCTGACGGCGATCTGGCGAACCTTCGCAACTCCTCCACGATGAGCGCCTACTACGCCGACCTGAAGCTCTTGTTTCAACGTGCCGGCGCGCAGAGTCCGACGACGGTCGTCCTGCATGTCGAGCCAGACCTGTGGGGATTCATCCAGCAGCGATACGGCGACGACGCGGCCGCGGCTCCGGCGGTCGCTGGTGGGACCGGGATCGCCGAGCTCGCGGGACTTCCCGACAATGCGTCCGGGCTCGCCCGAGCGATCGTGAAGCTCCGCGATGCGTATGCGCCAAACGTCCTCCTCGCCTATCACCTCTCGCTCTGGGGGACGAAGGTCGATCCGCTCTTCCAGAAGCCGACCGATGCGCAGATCGATCAGCTGGCCACGCGCTCAGCCACCTTCTACCAATCTCTCGGCGCAACCTTCGATCTGTCGTTCGCCGAGTTCAGCGACCGCGACGCCGGCTACGCCATCTACCACGATGGGACGAGCGGCGCATGGTGGTATCCGGACGACTTCGCACGCAACGCGCGCTACCTCGGCCGGTTCTCGGCCGTGATCCAGAAGCGGATCGTGCTCTGGCAGATCCCGCTCGGGAACACGAAGATGCGCGCGGTGAACAACACCACCGACCACTACCAGGACAACAAAGTCGAGTGGTTCTTCGACGATCCCGGCCGCGCGAACCTGAGCGCGTACGCGCGGGCGGGCGTCGTCGCCTTCCTCTACGGCCAAGGCGGCGGCGGGATGACGTGCGCGTGCGATGCCGCGAAGGACGGCGTGACCAATCCGCCGCCCATCGGCGCGAACACTCGCGACTCGCTGAGCGCGGACGATGATGGCGGCTACTTCCGCGAGCGCGCCGCCGCGTACTACGCGAGCGGAGCGATGGGCTTGCCCTGAGCGCGCCCGCGTCTCAGGTGGCGGTGGTCGTGCGGTGCCCCTGCGCGAGCCAGGCCGGAATCGCGGTCGAGACCATCGGCTTCGCCACGAAGTAGCCCTGCGCGTCGTCGCACCGCAGCGCGACGAGCGCGTCCCACGTCTCGCGGTCCTCGATGCCTTCCGCGATCACCTTCATCCCGAGCGAATGCCCGAGCTCGATGATCAGCTTCACGATCGATTCGCTGCTGCGGTCGCGCGTCATGCGGCTCACGAAAGAGCGATCAATCTTCACCGCATATGCGGGAAGCCGCTGCAGGTATGCGAGCGACGAGTAGCCGACTCCGAAATCGTCGATCGCCAGCTGGACGCCGAGGTCGCGTAGGCCTTCCACCGCGCGAAGCGCGCGGTCGGGATCCGCCATGAGCATCGTCTCGGTGATCTCGAGGCCGATGAGCTCCGGCTTCGTGCGCGTCCGCTCGATCGAGCGCGCGACCGTCTCGATTAGCTCCGGGTCGAGCAGGTTGCGCATCGAAAGGTTCACCGTGCCCTGAAGCGGGAGTCCTGCCTCTGACCATACGCGGCACTGCGTCAGCGTCGTCACGAGGACGTGTTCGAACAACGACCGAACGAGCCCGGAACGTTCGGCCAGCGGGACGAACTCGGCTGGAGGGACGAGTCCTCGCTCCCGGTGGCGCCACCTCGCGAGCGCCTCGACGCGAAGCACCCGCTGCGAATCCATCGCGACTATCGGTTGGTACATGACCTTGACCTCGTCATGGGAGAGGCCGTGTCGCAGCTCGGCCATCATCGCGAGGCGGTTAGTACCGTCGTCGTCGGCGCCCTCCGCGTACACGGCCGCGCCCTGAGCCGAGCGCTTCGCGCTGTACATGGCGATGTCGGCACGGCGCAGGAGCGTCTGCACGTCCTCGCCGTGGCGCGGGCTGAGGGCGATTCCGATGGACGCGTTCACTTCGAGGGCCTCACCGTCGAGCTCGAACGCCCGCTGCAGCGCGGCGATCACGCGGCGCGCGACGAGCGCAGCACCCTCCTCGTCGGTACCGGGTAGAACGATCGCGAACTCGTCGCCGCCGAGCCGGGCGACGGTGTCGACTTCACGGAGATCCTTGCGGAGGCGCTCGGCGGTCTGCCGGAGGATGAAGTCGCCGGCCTCGTGGCCGAGGCTGTCGTTGACCTCGCGGAAGCGGTCGAGGTCCATCACGAGCAGCGCGAGCGGGATGCCAAGGCGTCGCGCGGAACGGATCCCTTGCTCGAGCCGATCGAGCAGCAGCGCGCGATTGGGAAGACCGGTGAGCGCGTCATGGAGACCCTGTTCTTTGAGCGCGATCTCGGCCTTCATGCGGTCGGTCACATCGGTGAAGCTCGAGACGACCTCGTGAACGCTGCCGTCCTCGTTCTTGATCGGCACCGCGTCGACCAGCAGCCACCGCACATAACCGTCGGATCGAGCGAGGCCCATCATCACGTTGCGAATCGGCTCGCCCCGGCGCTGCGCCGCGACGTTCGGGACTTCATCGTCGGGCATGTTGGTGCCGTCCTCGCGCAGACGACGAACTTCGCCTGGCGGCGCGCTGCCCGCGAGCTGCTCGGGCGGCCGTCCGAAGATGCGGTGAGCGGCCGCATTGGCGAAGACGACCGCGCCGTCCGCGTCACGTACGACGACGCCGCATGCCATCGCTTCGTAGATGGCAGCGAGATCGCGTCCCTCCGTGGCATCCCCTCTGCGCGGTCGCGCACACGACCGCGGCCGCGACCGACCGAAGCTACCGGGGCGCCTGGCTGCTCGCGTATGCAGCGCGGTATCGCCTTAATGGGCAGGAAGTACTAGAAGCGAAGATCACCACGCGTCCGCGCCGCACCGCGCGCGAGCAGCCGGAGCTCATCCTTCATGGCGGAGCGACGCACCAGGTGCGCTCCCGGTGCCTCGGGGATCACGCGCGGGTGAGCGGACGATACCGGATGCGGTGCGGTCGCCAGTCCGCACCGATGGTGCTGCGCATGTGCTCCTCGTACGAGCGGTAGTTGCCCTCGAACCACCGCACCGAGCTGTCGCCCTCGAACACGAGCATGTGCGTCGCGACTCGATCGAGGAACCAGCGATCGTGGCTGATGACGGCGACGCACCCCGCGAAGTCCAGGAGCGCTTCCTCGAGTGCGCGGAGCGTGTCCACGTCGAGGTCGTTCGTCGGCTCGTCGAGGAGCAGGACGTTGCCGCCCGAGCGGAGCAGCTTCGCGAGGTGCACGCGATTTCGTTCGCCGCCGGATAGGTCGCCCACCTTCTTTTGCTGATCCGCTCCACGGAAGTTGAACGAGGCGGCATACGCGCGTGCGTTGCGGAGCCGAGTTCCGACCTGAATGCTCTCCTGTCCGCCAGAGATCTCCTCCCACACGTTCTTCGCCGGGTCGAGCGTGTCGCGCGTCTGCGATACGTACGCGAGCTTCACCGTCTCGCCGACGCGCAGCGTTCCGCCGTCGGGACGCTCCTCGCCGGTGATGAGGCGGAAGAGCGTGGTCTTGCCCGCTCCATTTGGACCGATGATCCCGACGATGGCGCCGCGCGGCAGGGAGAACGTGAGCCCGTCGAAGAGGAGCTTGTCGCCGTATGCCTTGCGCAGCTTCGTCGCCTCGACGACTACGTCGCCGAGTCGCGGCCCGGGCGGAATCGAGATCTCGAGCTCCCGCTCACGCAGCTCAGGATCTTCAGCGAGGAGCCGTTCGTACGACTCGATTCGCGCTTTGCTTTTGGCCTGACGCGCACGGGGTGATGCCCGAACCCACTCGAGCTCGCGCGCGAGGGTCTTCTGCCGCGCGCTCTCTTGCTTTTCTTCCACGGACAGACGCGCTCGCTTCTGCTCGAGCCACGAGCTGTAGTTGCCCTGGTACGGGATGCCGAACCCGCGGTCGAGCTCGAGGATCCAGCCGGCCGCGTTGTCCAGGAAATAGCGGTCGTGCGTCACCGCGACGACGCAGCCCGGATATTCGACGAGGTGACGCTCGAGCCAGGCGACAGATTCGGCGTCCAGATGATTGGTCGGTTCGTCGAGGAGCAAGAGGTCGGGTCTTGCGAGGAGAAGGCGGCAGAGCGCGACCCGGCGGCGTTCGCCGCCGGAGAGCGTCCGGACATCCTGGTCGCCCGGCGGGCAGCGAAGCGCGTCCATCGCGACGTCGACCGTGGTGTCGAGATCCCAGAGGCTTTTCGCTTCGATCTCGTCCTGGGTCCGCTGCAGCTCGTTGGTCACTCGCTCGAGCTCCTCGGCCGCGAGCTCCTCGGCGAGACGCATGGAGAGCACGTTGTAGCGATCAAGGACCGCGCGCTGAGCGGCGACGCCGTCCTCGACGTTGCCGCGGACGTCCTTCTGCGCATCGAGGAGCGGCTCCTGCGCGAGAAGCCCGGCGCGAAAGCCCTCCGTGATGTGCGCGTATCCGGAGAACTCGGTATCAAGACCCGCCATGATCCGAAGGAGCGTGCTCTTGCCTGCGCCGTTTGGTCCGAGCACGCCGATCTTTGCATCGGGGTAGAAGGCGAGCGAGATACCGCGCAGGATCTCGCGCTGGGTCAGCGGCGCGACCTTGTGCAACTCACGCATGGTGAAGATGAACTGGGGCGGCACAGCCAGACCGTAGCAGGTAGGCTCTCCGGCAGTTGACCGAAGAAAAACGCAATTTTCGGCTCAGTAAGTCGGTTCGCCCGAGCCGATACGAGCTGCGCTTCGAGCTGGACCTCGACGGCTGGCACTCGACGGGACAGGCTCGCGTCTTCCTGGTGTTGGATGCACCGGCGCGCGAGATCACGCTCCACGCGGTCGACCTCGACATCAAGAGCGCCGCCATCGACGGCGACGCGACGATGCGCGACGTGGCCTACGAGCCCGAAGCGCAGACCGCGACGCTGCGCTTCGCTGGCGAGATCGCGAAGGGCGAGCGCGTGCTGACGATCCAATGGACCGGAGAGATCCGCGAAGCACTACGCGGTCTCTATCGATCGACCCGTCCTGGCGAGCGCTACGCCGCGACCCAGTTCGAGGCAGCAGACGCGCGCCGCGCGTTCCCCTGTTTCGACGAGCCCGAGTTCAAGGCGCGGTTCGCGCTCGAGCTCATTCATCCGGCGGACCTTGTGGCCATCGCCAACATGGCGGTCGCAAGGACCGAAGCCCTTCCCGACGGCCGAGCGAAGACGCGCTTTGTCGAGACACCGAAGATCTCGACCTACCTCGTCGCCTTCACCGTCGGTCCCTACGAGTCGACGGCCGAGGCAAAGACCCCGAGTGGCGTGCCGACCCGGGTGTGGCTTCCGCGCGGGCTTGCGGAACAGGGCATCTACGCGCGCGACGCACACGTGCGCTCGCTCGCGTACCTCGAGAAGTACACCGACATTCCCTACCCGTACGGCAAGGTCGACGCCATCGGCATCCCCGATTTCGAGGCGGGCGCCATGGAGAACCCAGGCGCGATCACCTATCGCACGCGACTTCTGGCCGCGGACAAGAACAACGCGTCGACCGGGGCGTTCAAGGGCATCTTCTCTACCGCGGCACACGAGCTGACCCACATGTGGTGGGGCGACCTCGTGACGATGAAGTGGTGGACCGATCTCTGGCTCAATGAGTCGTTCGCGAGCTTCGTCGGCGAGAAGGCCACCGCGGCGCTGAACCCCGAATGGGGTTTCTGGCGCGACTTCGTCGCCCAGAACGCGAGTGCCTTCAACCTCGACGCCCTCGCGTCGACGCATCCCATCTCGGTCGAAGCGAAGAACGCGGAGGAGGCGTCGGAACGCTTCGACGCCATCACATATACGAAGGGCGCGGCTGTCCTCCGCATGATCGAGGGGTATCTCGGTGAGGACGCGTTCCGCGAGGGCGTCCGCAGCTACCTGCGACGGTATGCCGAAGCGAACGCTTCGGCCGACGACTTCTGGCGTGAGCTTGATGCCGCGTCCGGACAGGACGTCACGCGGATCGCCAACGCGTGGATCAAAGAGTCGGGCCATCCGCTCGTCGACTGCGAGGCGCGAGAGCGCGACGGCGGACTTGAGGTCGGCCTCGCCCAGACGCGCTATTTCTCTGATCCCGATGCGAAGCCGACGGAGCAGCGCTGGCCGGTGCCGCTCGTCATCAAATACGGCACCGCGACCGGGATCCGCGAAAAGCGCCTCGTCCTGGCAGAAGAGCACGCGACGATCCGACTCGACGGCGCGCGATGGTTCTACCCGAACTCCGGAGGCCGAGGGTTCTACCGCTTCAAGCTGAGCGGGATCGCCGCGCGCCGGCTCGACGAAGGCATTCACCAGCTCGGCGCCGAGGAGCGCCTCAACTCGATCGACAACCTCTGGGCGCTCACGCGCCACGGTAAGGTTCCGCTCGCGCAGTTCATGCGCCGGCTCGAGACGCTGCGCGGCGAGCAGGACCGGGCGGTCATCCAGTCGATCTCCGACGCCGTCAGCTGGATCGCGAACTACGCGGTGCGCGACGCGACCGAAGCTCCCTTCCGCCGTTTTGTCGAAGAGCTCTATCGGCCGATCTTCGAGCCACTCGGATTCGCGACGAGAGAGTCGGATGATCCGGATACGCGCGAGAAGCGAAGCCGGGTCCTCGTGATGCTCGGCATCCACGGTGATGCGCGCGACGTTCGCGAGGAGGCGACCCGACGTGTGCGCAGCCATCTCGACGGCGTCTCGCGCCTTGACCCCGACGTTGCAGGCGCGAACATCACCATCGCGGCGGTGGACGGCGACGACGCGCTCTACGACCGGTACGTCGCGCGCATGAAGGAAGCCGCCGCGACCGACGCGCAGGAGGAGGCACGCTTCCGCCATGCGCTCGTCTGCTTCGAGCGGCCCGAGCTTGCGCGCCGGACGACCGAGGCGATCTTCAGCGAGCTCATCCGTCCGATGGAGCGCGGCCTGATGGTCATCCCGCTGCTCCAGAATCGCCTCAACCGGCGCGTCGCCTGGCCGATCATCCGCGACCGCTGGGACAGCGACGTCGCCACGGCCGAGCCGCTTCTCAAGCAGCGCTTCGTCAACGCGGTGAGCCAGCTCGCGCAGCCCGATGTCGCCGAGGAGGCGAGCCGCTTCCTCGAGGCGAAGCGGACCGCCGACATCACCGAGGTGGTGGCCCAAAGTGTGGAGCGCCTCCGGGTCAACACCGCGGCCGCCCAGCGTTTGGCGGACGAGCTGGAGGATGCCCTCAAAGTCGCGGTCTGAGGCAGAGCAGCGTTGGCCTCGCGGCTCTGCTGTACGCCAATGCGCTCGCGTTCGAGACGCTCAAGTACCTGGGCGTCGCGTACCTGCTGTACACGGCGTGGAAGACGTTGAGGGAACAAGACGGCCTCCACGTGCGGGAGCAAAGCGTCGGCCGTCCGAAGCTGTCGATATTCTTCTTCGCCTTCCTGCCGCAGTTCGTCGCGGCTGACGCGCCGGATCGCCTCGCGCGCATGCTGGCGCTGAGCTCAGTCTTCATGCTGATGACCTTCGTCTTGACCTGGATGCGGCGCTGCTTTGCCGGCGCGTTCGTGGCGCTAGGCCTCAAGCTGGCGATAGCCGAGCGCTGACGGGATCAGCCACCGATGATGTTGCAGCGCCATCTCGAACGCCCGCTCACGGCGGATCCGCGACATCAGCGAGGTGGCTCAAGAGGCCCGAGGTAGATTCAAACACCGTGCATGGGCTGCGAGACCACGTTCTGTCCGACCTCCTCTGGTCCGACCTCGCCGACAATTTCTATGGAGCGCCGCTGCTCACTGTGATCGCCGGCCTCGTGCTGTTGGTGGCACCCCTTCTGTGGCTGCGCTTCGACGGGGCAAGCCTCGTTGCGCTGGTCCTCTTCGCGCTGGTCGCCCTTCTCGTCGCATGGCGGTTCCGGATCCTGCGTCGGCTGAGTCGCTCCGGCGTGGAGGTGGACGCTGAGCTGATTGGAGTGTCCGATGATTACGGGGGAGAGACCGACTTCAGGCACGCGACCTATGCGTATGAATATGCGGGGAGCAGGTACTTCCTGTCGGTCAGGGGCGCGGACTTCTTTGTCGGGCAGGCGACCCGGTACGGCGAACGCATCGTCCTGCTGGTCGATCCGCTAGACCCGGACATTGCGGTCGTGATCCGAACGCGCGAATTCGGCGACCCATCCCGATGGCAGAGGCTGAACGGAACTGTCGACCGACGTGGGAATGTGAAGGAAGTGCCGGCCAAGACCCGTGGCGCTCGGCGGTGTACGAACGCGGAATGCACGAACCAGCCGACGTAATTGACCCTGAGAACGAGGATTACCCGATCTACGTCAAGCGCTGACAAGATGAAGGGACCGGACAGTCACGGTACGGCGCGACTCTGTGGTGGCTTGGGCGATCAGCCGCCGATGAAGCTCATCTCGATCTTGTGCAGGCCGGCCGTCTCGCTGGAGCGCAGGTCCGAATAGCGATCGGTGCGGACGCGCCAGATATCGCTGATGAAGCCGGTGATCTCCTCATCGCTCGCGCCGCTCCGCACGAGGCCGCGTAGATCGTGGCCCTTCGTCGCGAAGAGGCACGTATACAGCGATCCGTCGGCGGAAAGACGCGCACGCGTGCAGTCCGCACAGAAGGGCTGGGTGACCGAGGAGATCACACCGATCTCGCCGCCCCCGTCCTTGTAGCGATAGCGCGCCGCGACCTCGCCCCGATACGCCCGATCGATGGGCTCCAGCGGAAGCTCACGATCGAGCATCGCGACGATGTCGCGTGCTGGGACGACGTCATCGAGCCGCCAGCCATTCGTCGAGCCGACGTCCATGAACTCGATGAAACGCAGTGTCATCCCGGTGCCTTTGAAGTACCGCGCCATGGGGACGATGCTGTGCTCGTTCACGCCGCGCTTGGTCACCATGTTGATCTTGATCGGCCCGAGCCCGGCAGCCTGCGCCGCCTCGATCCCAGCGAGGACTTTCGCCACCGGGAAATCGACGTCGTTCATGCTCTTGAACGTCGCGTCGTCGAGCGAGTCGAGGCTCACCGTCACGCGCTTCAGGCCCGACGCCGCGAGGACCGTGGCCTTCTGCGCGAGCAGCGAGCCGTTCGTCGTGAGCGTGAGGTCGAGGTCTCCGAGGCGCGCGAGCTTCTCCACGAGACGCTCCAGGTCACGTCGGACCAGCGGCTCGCCGCCGGTCAGACGGACCTTGCGGACACCGAGCGACACGAAGACGCGGACGACACGCTCGATCTCCTCGAAGGTGAGGATCTCGGCGCGCGGGAGGAACTGGTAATCCTTGCCGAAGACCTCCTTCGGCATGCAGTACACGCAGCGGAAGTTGCAGCGGTCGGTCACGCTGATGCGGAGGTCGTGCAGCGGCCGGCCAAGCGTGTCGAGCGGATCCATCCCCGAGTAAAAGTATGAGGCCGGCGTCGCGGTTAGGACAGGCGCGCGCGGACCGCGCGCTTGACCGCGTCGTGCTCGGGAAACCCGCCCTCACGGTTCATCGAGTGCACGAGCTCCCCATCGACCGAAACGTCGAAGGTGCCACCTTCCCACGGGATGAGCTCGATGGAGCCGAGGCGCGCACCAAACTCCAACATGAGGGCCTTCGCGAGGTCGAGCGTCTGTGGCTCATAACCACACTCGGCGCAGTACGTGATCTTGACCTTGTGCGCCGTCACGCGGCGACGCGCGTCACGAGCTCCCGCAGCTCACGGATGACCTCGCCGTTGGCGAAGGCGGTCGTCTCCTCGCGCATCTGCGCGAGCTCCTCCTGGAGCCGAGCACGCACGTCCTCGGGCAGCTGATCGACCGGGGCATCGGGCGATCCGAAGGCCGGGTCGCTCGCGAAAATCTCACGGCGCCTCTTCGCGCGAAGCTCCGTCACCGACGCCGGTCGCTCGATCCAGTGCCCAACCTCACGGAAGCGCTCGTCGAGAAAGACGAAGACGGGGATCGACTTGTACTTCCCCTGATTGAGGTACTGCTCCATCACGTCGTCGCTCTGGTCCCGCAACAGGATTCGAACGTCCAATTTCCCGCTCTGCTCGGAGAGGCGCGCGAGCACCGGCAGGTTGGCGATCACGTCGCCGCACCAATCCTCTGCAAGCACCAGCACGTGCAGCGGGCGCGGCAGATCGCGGAACGCGGCGAGATCCTCGGGACGGATCTCGACCCGACGCTCGTTCTCCTCGAGGCGCTCGCGGTTGCGCGTCATCTGGCCCTTGAACGCGTCGTAGCTCATGCCCGTGGCGAAGCGCGCGCGGTCGATGGTCATCGATAGCCTCCCGTCAAGAATGCTCGCACCGCTCGCCACAACACACGCAGGGGCCGCCGTCTTCCAGGCGACTAGCGCTTGCTTCGCGTCTCCTTGGCCTGCGAGCCCTTGCGGCCCGCGGCGGACATGTCCTTGCGCGCCCCGGCGCGCTCCGCCGGAGACTTCTCCTCCTTCGTCTCGCCCTTCGCCGTGCGGGTCTGATTCACCGTCGCCGCGGCGATGCGTTCCGCCGCG
>Ga0209376_1002229_pt1 | contig 18581 bp, 17 predicted proteins | sample GraSoiAngelo_134_FD_185891 | JGI IMG/M metagenome (GOLD analysis project Ga0209376, IMG submission 185891) | Grasslands soil microbial communities from the Angelo Coastal Reserve, California, USA - 14_0929_05_30cm (SPAdes) (version 2) | ecosystem: Environmental > Terrestrial > Soil > Grasslands ... | reverse complement strand
TCAACGAAGCCAAGCCCGGCCGACACCACACAGACGACCGGCATGCCGATGAGAAGATACCACTGAGAATCCCACGCTTCTCTCTGGCCTGAAACCGTGGACACAAGTACCCATGCTCCAACGCCAGACATCACCGCCGTTCCGTAGAGCCAGAATCCCTTGCTCACGCAATACCCTTTCTATCAACCTTGTTCGGTCCGTATGAACTGAACCGCCGGGCGACCCGCCTCGCCCCGCGAAGTGGGATAGCAAGACCTGAACCTCGGGTTAGAAGAACCAAAAGATTGATGATTAGGCGGGCTTCTGTGCCCGACACAGAATCATGAGGTCAGCTCTAATGTTCTTGATGATGTGAGCGAGCGCATCGTGAAGCAGGTCGGAGACAGAATCTGCGCTTCCAGTCCAATTCACGCCCGTTTCCGTTCCTCGATACAAACGGGTATCAAGGGGACCAGCGTCAATGGCGTAACTTACGGCCACAAGCACGTTAGCGCTGATCGAGGTTAGAAGAGTATGCACGTAGAGTTTCTTCAAACTCGCTTTGAGGCTCACCAGACGGCCAGAAGAGACCTGGCCGACCGACGATGATGTTTTGGTCGAGCCGTCGTTCAGAGTCTCAAAGGCCTGCTGCAGCCATGGCATGACATCTCTGGTTGAGACAACGCGAGAGCCAACCAACCCCAGATCATTCTTCCTCAAACGTTCGTCAGCAACGCTGCCAACTTGAAACATACAGCCCTCGATGGCAGCTTCGGGCTCTATCTTTGGGTCAAATTTGAGGTCAACCACGAGTGGGGTGTCAGTCGTTGCACAGCCAAGGAGGGGCCCGAACGCAAGCAGAATAAGACCGGGCAGCACCCAGCTCGTGGCCGATACGCCAACGTTAGATGTGGCGACTTCTCGAGAAGTAATCATTCTCCTGCAGCAGGTGAATCAGGATTCGTTAAGCTCCCCACGATTTTGTTGGCGATGCGATCGACGCTCTGTTTCATCGTCTGCTTGATTACAGCCCCAGCATCTTTCGACCATTCTGCCGCCGCAGCTTTCCTGTTGGACGCACCCGTTACCAAAGGGGCGATATGAGCGACGACATTCTTATATAAGGGCGTGACTTGCTCTTTCTTGCTGTCCTTTCCCTCGCTCGAAGCCCTCAACTGAGCAGCTCGAGGGAGAATCTTCACCTCGGACTCCACTTTGAGTGCCACGAAGTCCGACGTCAGCGAGTACGACGGCGTGATCAGAACCAGGGCATCCTCAGAACTGGAGGCCAGAAGACTCGGCACCAGGTCCGGCTTTGTGTCGTACAGGATCTCCGTCTTTTTCACATTCAGCCACGGTATGCTGTCTAGACGGTTCCCGAGCGAAGTCTGAAGCTCTCTGCCCATATCGAAACCCACCAGGGCATCCCGTATAGGCTTGATGTCCTGTTCCGCAGACTTCGATCGCGAACCTTCGATTGCCACATCGATGAGGGCAGGGATCAATCCTCCGCCCGTGTATGTCGCCACGTTGGATTTCTCGACGTCCGCTTTGATCTCGTCTTGCGTCGAGACGATCACCGCGTTAGAGGACTTGATCTGCTGAGACACCTCCTTCGCAAGTGGAATATACGCGTGTTCCGTGGTTACACAGCCAGGTGCGGAAAGAAGAACAAATAAGACCACAAAGTGGATGTCTCGGATCTGCATATCTTCACCTCCCGGGATGGATAACAAGAATTCACGGAGGGACTATCACCTAGGAGAAAGGAAGGCAGATTATATACCAAAGCGACTGCCGTGTCTCACCTCATAATGTGCGACAGTCACGTGAGAAACTCACTGTCTAGGTGTGAAACAAGCCTTGTCTCTTACCTTAGTGTAGGACTTTCAGGACCGCGCGTCCGGCCTCGCTCCGCTATAGCTCAATGATCCTGCCTGAGAAACAAAAACAGAGACAGGCTACTTTTTGCTGCCGCTTGTGTCAACCCACTTATCTGTGAGAAATACCAGTATTTCAAGGTTCAGAAGGGGGGGAAGGGCGGCCTGGCTGCTGCCTGCCTCAAACCTCCCTTGGACCACGAACGACAGGATCGTTGACTTGCTCTCCTTGGATCGGTACAACCCAAGAGGCTTGCCATTCACCTGAAGAAGGAGCGACGCCACACTATGCAACTCTTCCGCAACACCTCCGTCCGTGCTTTTCTGAGCCTGACACTGCTGGCGACAACACTGGGCGGCTTCACGGCCTGCGGGAAGATCGCCAAGCCCACCCCAAGTTCTCCCCCGACCCCCATCGACTTCGCGCTGGTGCTGCAGTATGCGCAGCGGGCGGCGTTGGTCTATGAGAGTGACCAGGTGATTCAACAGACCGCTGGACCGGGGACAAGGATCACCATCAGTCCCTCGACTGCTGTGGGCGTGAAAGCCTTCGTGGAGACCGACGATACGAAGAAGGTCCAGTGGGTGGTCGTGCGTGGCACGTCGAACCTCCTCAACGTGAAACTTGATGTGGACTATAACAAGATCGTCGACAGCCGCGCGCATGTGCCGCTCCACAAGGGCTTTGCCGATGCGGCGCTTCAGGTCTATCAGTTTGTGAAACCGCTGCTGAAACCCGACTATGAAATCCGCGTGACCGGCCATAGTCTTGGCGGTGCGACCGCGGTGATTGTCCTCATGCTTCTCAAAGAAGATGGACTCACGCTGGGGCAGGCCATGACGTTCGGCCAACCGAAAGTGACGAATCGCGATGGAGCCAGAAAATATCGGGCGCTGCCGCTGCTGCGGTTCGTGCACGACAAGGACCCGGTACCGCTCCTTCCGCCCTTGGACCTCTTCTCTGTCCTCGATGAAGGACCGTTCCAGCATTTCGGCCCAGAAGTGGTCCTGCAGGATGGGACCTCGTACCTGTACTATCCCGATCATCAGGCCGAGCGTTTCTCCGTGATCTCCTTCTGGAAGACGCTCGGGAACCAGCAAGTCCCTGACCACTCCATCGCCAGCTACATCCAGAGCATTCAACAGAAACTCCCCCACTAGCCATTTTCCTTTCCCACACGCTCTTATTCTTCTAAGAGGGAGTAGCCAGGCTGTCCTTCCCTGCGAGCATCTACCCATCATCTTTCCTCGCCTTGCTCCTCCTTATTGAGGGGGGGCCTAGCTGCTCCCCCACTGCGCGCACCGACTTCGCCCCTCCCTGACAGGGAGTGGCCAGGCTGCCCTTAACTGCGCGCATCGAGCGACCACTGTTTCATCGTGGGGGCTCTGCGAGCACGAAGGGCGGCCTGGCTGCTCCCTGTTTTTCTTTATTGACTGATCGTTCCAGAATATGCTACATACTCCCCCCGTCAGGCGTGAAGCGTGAGGCGCGAGGGGTAACAGAGAACAGGAACGGGCATGGCGCGTCCAAAAGAGTTTAATCCCGAAACAGCGCTCGACAAGGCAATCGAGCTGTTCTGGCGCAAGGGCTATGAGGCTACCTCGATCGAGGATCTCGTCGCGTCCATGGACATCAACCGCGGCAGCCTCTACGAGACCTTCGGGGACAAGCAGAAGCTGTTTCTTGCCTGCATGGACCGCTACTGCAACGGGATGGCGGCCAGTCGGCTCTCGCTGCTGGACCAACCAGGCCCCGCGCTCGACACCATTCGCCGGTTCATTCGCGGGAAGCTGCAGATGGCCTTGGCTGACCCCACACGCAAAGGCTGCCTCGTCGCGAACACCGCGATGGAGCTCTCGCCCCATGAAAAAGAGATCGGCGAGCGCGTCGCCTCCGCACTCGCCAGCCTCCAAGAGGCGTATTACGAGGTGCTGATCCGCGCCAAGAAGCAAGGCGAGCTGCGAAAGGACCACGACCCGCGCGCGCTGGCCCGCTATCTTACGACGATGATGCAGGGCGTGATCGTGATGTACAAGGCCGGGACCCCGGCTGAGGCGCTGCGTGAGATCGTCGAGACCGGGCTGTCCGTGCTTGACTAATTGTTTTTTCGACCTATTAGAGACCGACCGTTTTCATTTTCCAGGAGAGGAAGGGGCCACGACATGAATTGCCATCGCTGCGGCGGCCTGATGCTCGCCGAGCAGTTTGACGATCCGCACGACTACACGAACGAGACCGAGTTTGTCGGCTGGCGCTGCGTGAACTGCGGATCGATCGTTGACCCGGTGATCACCGGCCGTCAACGCCGACAGTCCAATCTCTCACTCGACAACCACCCAACAGACAAGGAGGAGGTCGCCATGGTACGGACTGTCTTGCTTGCACTGTCTGCATGCGTGTTTCTGCTGAGCGCTCAACCGCTCTCAGCGGCTCCGCAGCCGGACCCCGGTTTCGCCCCGCTGAAGTTTTTGGTCGGGAAGTGGCGTGGGACCGATCCGGAAGGACAGCCTATCACCGCATTCTACCGATTCACCTCGGGAGCGACCAGCCTGACGGAGACGCTCTCCCCGAAGAAATCTCCCGCCATGACGACCATCTACCATCTGGACGGCGCCTACCTGATGCTGACTCACTATTGTTCGCTGAACAACCAGCCGCGCATGCGGGTCAACGAGTACAAGGAAGGGGACAAAGAGCTCGCCTTCGACTTCTTGGACGCCACGAATCTGAAAAACCCGTCCGATCCGCACATGCACAAGGTTGTCTTTACGTTCCATGACAATGACCACTACACGCAGACCTGGATGTTCAGCAAAGACGGGACGGAAACGCCCAAGGTCTTTAAATTCGAGCGTGTGAAATAAGGGCGCAGGGCGGGCGGAGCGATTCCCGTGCTCCCAGAGCGCGCACGCTCAGAAGGTGCCGGGGGACCTGTTGCGCTTAAAAATGCAACGGGTCGATGATGGCCGCAGTAGGAACCGCTCCACCCACCCTGCTGGGGAGAGGTGGAAAACAGCCGAAGCATTATTGGAACCCATGGAAGGAATACCTGACAAGGAGGACGCAATGACACCGCACACGAAGACCGCCCTCAAGCCCGCCACAGGCGCTGTCACACTGCTCATCGGCACGCGCAAGGGCGCCTTTCTCTTGCGCGGCGATCGGGCCCGCCGGACCTGGAAACTGTCCGCGCCGATCTTGCTCGGCCACATCGTGCACCATCTGGTCATGGATCCGCGAGACCGACTCACGATGCTCATAGCCTGCCGTACCGGCCATTTGGGTCCGACCGTCTTTCGTTCCACCGATTTCGGCAAGACCTGGAAAGAGGCGCAGAAACCGGCGGCTTTTCTCAAAGTCCCCGAGGGACAACAAGGGCGCGTCGTCGATCACGTGTTCTGGCTCACGCCGGGACATGCGAGCGAGCCGAACTCGTGGTACGCGGGCACGTCGCCGCAGGGACTCTTCCGTTCCGCCGACGGCGGTGTCACGTGGGAACCGTTTTCCTACATTAACGACGATCCGCAGTACCGCGAGTGGATGGGCACCGTCCAGGACGGCACGCCGGATGGGCCGAAGCTGCACTCGATCATCGTGGACCCGCGCGATCCCGCCCACCTCTACTTCGCGATGTCCGGCGGCGGCGTGCATGAGTCCGTCGACGGCGGCAAGACCTTCGCAACACTCGTGCGAGGGCTCGACGTGGTCGAGGGGTTCGACGCGGCCAATATCGCCGTTCACGACCCCCATTGCGTCCGGCTCTGTCCCAGTAACCCGGACCGGCTGTATCAACAGAATCACTGCGGCATCTACCGGATTGACCGGCCGTCGAACGAGTGGGTGCGCATCGGGAAGAACATGCCGAAGCAGATCGGCGACATCGGGTTCTCCATTGTCCTACATCCTCGAAACCCGGATACCGTGTGGGTGTTCCCGATGGACGGCTCGACCGTATGGCCTCGCGTGAGTCCGGGCGGCAAGCCGGCAGTGTATGTCACGAAGAATGGCGGAAAGAGTTGGGCGAGACAGGACAAGGGGTTCCCCCGATCGGATGCCTGGTGGACCGTCAAGCGCCAGGCGATGACGGCGGACGCGCACGAGCCGGTTGGCCTCTATTTCGGAACAACCAGCGGCGAGGTCTGGGCCAGTCGCACCGGCGGCGCAAGCTGGACGTGCCTGGCCCGGCATCTTCCTGAAATCTATTCGGTGGAAGCTGCGGACCTTTCGTCATGACCGTGTTCATCCCGACTCCGCTGCGCTCCTATACGCGCCAGAAGGGCGAGGTGGATGCTCAGGGCGCGACGCTCGGAGAAGTTCTTTCGGCGCTCGATCGGCGCTACCCCGGCCTTCGCTTTCGCATCATCACCGAGCAGGACACGATCAGGGAGCACATTCGCATCTTCGTCAACGAGGAACAGGCGCGGGATCTGTCTGCTGCGCTTCGGACGGACGATGAGATCCACATCATTTGCGCGCTGAGCGGGGGCTAGGCTTGTGCTCTCGATGAAAGACGACTCCTTCAAGGAGTTTGTCCTGGATCAATTGAGGGAGCTACCAGGAGTCACCGCCCGCTCGATGTTCGGCGGCTACGGGATCTACCAGGGCGAGGTCTTCTTCGCCATCATCCACCAGAGCAGGCTGTACTTTAAAACCAACGACCGGACCAGGCCGGCTTACGTGAAGAAGGGGATGAAGCCGTTCCGGCCGAATGCCAAGCAGACGCTCAAGACCTATTACGAAGTACCGGTGGACATCATCGAGGACTCTGAACAGCTCGTCGAGTGGTCCGAAAAGGCAACCCATCCGCACAGATGGTAGACATGTCCCACCTCCTCTGGACCATCGGCCATTCGACGCGGCCGATCGAGGAGTTTGTCGAACTCCTGCGGGCGCATGACATCCAGCTTCTGGGGGATGTCCGCACGATTCCCTATTCCCGACGCAACCCGCAGTTCAATACCGACGCACTGGCGGAGAGTCTGGTGAAAGCCGGCCTCGAGTATCACCATCTGCCGGCGCTCGGCGGTCGTCGGAGGAGCCGGCCCGACTCAGTGAACCGGGGTTGGCGGAGCACAGGCTTCCGCGGGTATGCCGATTACATGCAGACCGACACATTCTGGGGAGCGTTGGAAGAGCTGATGGTTTATGGCAGGATTACACGGACCGCCATCATGTGCGCCGAGGCAGTTCCCTGGCGGTGCCACCGGTCCCTCATCGCGGATTCCCTGGTCAGCCGAGGGTGGCAAGTGCGGCACATTCTCTCCAAGGCTGAGGCACCACCGCATCAGATCACACCATTTGCCAGGATCGAGAACGACATTCTGACCTATCCGGAACCGACGAGTCAGGAACCGACACCTCGGCTATTCTAAATTCTCAGTGTTCACCATCGTGTCTAGTGCGCAAGATGACCTGAAGGGAGGTCTGCAATGAAGGGGACATGGAATTCACTTTTGCTTACGCTCGCAGCGCTCACTCTCTCGGCCTCCTTTGCCCAGGCTGAGATTCTTGCCATGGTCAACTACGAGACCAAGCCGGAGCAGCTCATCCGAAAGGAGGGACTCGCGATCATTGATGTCGATCCCCAATCACCGACCTTTGCCAAGATGCTCATGGACATTCCTCTCCTTCCTGACCTGGTGGCCCATCATATCTTTTACAATCGCGATAAAAGCAAGGCTTACATCACCGCTCTCGGGAAAAGCGTCCTGCACGTGCTGGATCTGAAGCGCTTCCCTTATCGGATGAAGGCTGTGGAGGTGCAGGACTGCAAGGTCTTGGAGGATGTGGTGTTTTCGGACGACAACAGAACCTGGTACCTCACCTGTATGGGTTCTGACAACGTGATCATGGGAGATGCCACAATCGACAAACCTTTCAAGACCATTTCGGCTCCTCTCCCCGGCTCCCCATTCATTAGCCATCCGCACGGCATTAGCATCCACAACGGCATCGACCGAGTGCTTATCACCAGCACCGTCAGGCCGGCGGACCTAGGCGAGCCCGGCGAAACCGTTACCGTTCTCGAGGCCAGCAGCGGGAAGGTCGTATCAACTCACAAGGTCTCCCTGAAACCTTCACCCTCTAAGGCCGCTCCGGTTGAAGTCATGTTCTCCCATCGCGCTGATCCGCCTATTGCTCACATCACCAACATGTTAGAGGGAACCCTGTGGATGGCTGCCTGGGACGCAAAGTCCAAAAACTTTAGCTTTGCCCAGGTAGACGACTACGGTCCTCGAGGGCACGGCGTTCCTCTGGAGATGCTCTATAACCGGAAGGGAGATCGTCTGTATGTCACCACAGCCAAGCCCGGCCACGTGAATGTGTACGACAATAGCGATCCCCAGCACCCCAAGTTCTTAACAGCCATCCCTGCTGCGGCCGGCGCCCACCACCTGGTCCTGTCCTCCGATGAACGCTATCTCTTCGTCCAGAATAGTCTCCTCAATCTGCCAGGAATGAGCGACGGCTCCATCACCGTCATCGACGTGGCCAAAGGGGAGCAAATTGCAAGCGTGGACACTTTGAAGAACCAAGGCTTCAACCCAAATTGCATTGTCCTTTTACCGGAGAACCCTTGACGCCGACTGCTTTCGCGAGCCTTCCTATCGTCAGATCCGAGGCCATGCCTCACGTTTTGGTCCACCTTACACCCTGTACCGTAGTACCGAGTCAAGAGGAGGTCCTGGACGACCGGTTGCCTCCTGCTGCAGGACCTTGGCCAGTCGCTCAAACGCAGGACTCGTGAGATTGACAGCGGGTTGGAGTGGTAGTATGTTCTTGTTTACTGAAGGAGGTATCTGATGCGCAGCGCGCGCGGCTTTCTTCTCGGGTTCTTGGTCCTGTTGTTCCTGGGGTTGAGTTTCAACGCATACGCCTGTCTCGTGCCGCTTTACGGCGCCGCGGATGCGACGATGGGGAGCGGCTGCTCCTCTCCTGAGGGACAGACTGCGCGCCAGTTCTGCGATGCTTTCAAAACCCTCGGTGTGCAGGCTGGTGCCGAACACCAACCGGCGATTGATTGCCAGACGCTCTGTCCTGAGGACACCGCCTCGTTGCTTCTCCTGTCCGATCTGACAGTCCAGGGTCGCGCGCATGATCATCCCGCGGACAGCCCCCCACAGGATGTCCTTTTGAAGACCGCCGTTCTTCGTCTCTGATTCCCTCGGTCCTTCCCTCTTAAATCCTTTGTCATAGCCCCTATAGTTTGGCGCCTATGCTGAGCTATCCGGCCGCCGGCCTGTTTCTTTCCGGCATCTCCGACTTGGATAAAGCCAGACGTAGCGTCGGGCTAAGGGGAAACCGAGGAGGATCCTCACATGAAACGGAATCCAAGACTTTGTTGTTTGACAATTGCGCTAGCAGGATTGGTGCTTTCAAGCGGCGCCCCAAATGACGCACATGGGGCCGATCTCCCCGATCAAAGAACATTGACTTTACCGGAATTGATCCAAGAGGCCTTGGCGAAGAATCCTGAGATCCAGGCTGCACGGAAGCAATGGGAGGCGTCCGCAAGTCGAATCGTGCAGGCTCGCTCGCTGGATGACCCGACCCTCCAGGTCCAGTGGTGGAATGCTCCCGAATCCTTCAACCTCGGACGCTCGCAGAACACCATCATTGGGCTGTCCCAAAAATTCCCCTTTCCAGGAAAACTCTCCCTGAAAGAGGAGGTCGCCAATAGGTCGGCGGAGATCACCGAACAGGCCTTGCGGGCCAAGGAACGGGATCTGACCGCCCGCGTCAAACAGACTTACTATGACCTGTTTCTTGCCCACAAGGCGATCCAGATCCACCATGAGCAGGTTGATCTGCTGAAGCAGTTTTTTGAGATCGCTAACGCAAGATTCCGGGCCGGGAAAGGAAGTCAGGTAGATGTGCTCAAAGCCCAAGTCGAGCTTTCGACGCTGTATCAGCAACTCCCGGTTCTGGAGCAACGTCGCGATACCGCTCAGGCTAAACTGAATACGCTCCTGGATCGGGACCCACGGTTCCCGTTAGAACCTCCACAGCAGCCGCGTGAAGGCCGGTTCGACAAAGACCTTGAAGAACTGTTTCAGATCGCAGTTACTGCCAGACCTGAGCTGAAAGCTGGCGAGCTGGCCATCCAGCGGAATGAACGCTCCCGCGCTCTTGCTTTCCGCGAGTACTTGCCGGATCTCAACGTGGGTTTCCAGCGGTTCCAGAACTTCCAGGCCCGCGACGGCTTCGGGGCAGTGGTATCCATCAACATGCCGTTCGCGTTCTGGACCAAGCCGAAGTACGACGCAGCCGTGCATGAGGCTGCGGCGGCGGTTGCCGCGGCGCGCGCCGACCTCCACACAGCGGAAAATCTGACCCGCTTCCAGATTCGGGATCTGCTGGCAAAAGTCCGTGCCAGTTGGGAAGTGGCGGTGCTGTACCGGACCACTGTGTTGCCGCAGGCAGGACAGAGCGTTGAAGCCGCGCGAGTCGGCTATCGCACTGGCAGGACTGGCTTTCTGGATCTCATCGAGGCCGACCGGACCCTGCGGGAGTTTCAACTTGCTTACCATCGTGCGCTCGTCGAAAGGGAGCACCGACTGGCCGAACTCGAACAGGTGGTCGGGACGGATCTTCGCGAAAGCCTCTAGCGCCGTCATGAAGGAGGAACACCCGATGACTAATGAAACACGCAGGAAAGGCCTAGTAGTCGGAGTCGCTTCAGCCGGTGTGATCGTCGGAGTCATTGCCGGATTCTTTGCGGCTCATCTAATGATAGGAGACATGTCCGACACGAAGGGGTTGGGCGTGAAGGACAAGAAAGCCGTAGAAGGAACGCAAGCCGCGTCACCTGCTCCGGGAGAGGCTGTCGCCATTCCGACTGTCGCGAGACAGTTGATCGGAGTCCGCAGCGCGCCGGCTGCCTATGCTTCGTTGGAGCAGGAGATCCGGACGGTCGGTACGGTGGACTACAACGAGCGTGGGCTCACCCAAGTTACTCTGAAGGTCTCAGGGTGGGTTCAACAGGTCTTCGTCAATTCGACTGGCAGGCCGGTCCGGAAGGGCGAACCGCTCTTCACCCTCTACTCGCCAGACCTCCTCGCAACGCAGGACGAATACCTGTTGGCTGTGAAGACGCAAGCCCAACTGGCTGAGAGTCCGCTTGCCGAGACCAAGGCCAACGCGGCAGCTCTCGTGGCCAGCGCGCGGGAGCGGCTCAGACTCTGGGATTTAAGCGATTCTCAGATCGCGGCCTTGGAGGGACGTGGGAAAGCCGAGGCGGTCCTGACCGTGTATGCCCCTTCTACTGGGATTGTTCTCAAGCGAGAGGCCCTGCCGGGGAAATATGTGGAACCGGGCACTACGTTGTATGAGCTGGCGGATCTCTCCATTGTGTGGATCTACGGCGACATCTACGAGTCGGAGGTGACGGCCGTCAAGCTCAACCAAGCGGCCTCGGTCACGTTCTCCGCCTATCCAGGAGAAACCTTTCAGCCCAAGGTTGCCTACATCTACCCGACGTTGAATACCGAGGCGCGCACGGTGCGGGTGCGGCTGGAATTGCCGAATCCGGAACTGAAGCTGAAACCCGGCATGTACGGAACCGTCACATTTCGCACCGAATCGGTGAAGACATTGGTCGTTCCGAAGGAGGCGGTCATGGATACCGGACTGCGTCAGCTCGTGTTCCTGGATCGGGGGCAAGGCATCTATGAGCCCCATCCCGTCAAGCTGGGTCGGCGAAGCCAGGATTGGGTGGAAGTTCTGGAAGGCATCAAAGAAGGGGATCGGGTTGTGACCTCGGCTAACTTCTTGTTGGATGCGGAGACCAAACTGGATTCGGCTTCCAGCATGCAGGCCATGATGGGCCGGATCGGCATGGCTGATTGGCAGATGCGCGGCGCGCATGAGCGCAAGATGGAAGGGATGAAAGGCATGGAAGGCATGCAGGGCATGGGGATGGAAGGAATGCCTGGGGTGGGCAGCATGAAGGGGATGCCCGGCATGAAGTCGGAACCTGCCAAGCCGGTCTCCGAGACCCGCCAAATAGCCGGCTTCTCCCTCACATTTACCACCGAGCCAGAGATACCCAAGGCCGGGGAAACTCTATTCAGACTCAAGGTTCACGATCCGGCCGGCTATGCGGTGACAAATGCGCAGGTGGAGGTCAGCTACACGATGCCGATGCCGGGAATGACTGAAGCAAAAGCTAAGGCAAGACACATCGAGGATGGGATCTACGAAGCCAAGGCAATGCTCGGTATGGGAGGCAGGTGGGTAGTAACGACCACGGTGAGCATAGCGGGGCTTGCTCCCATCAACGAGAAGTTTGAATTCACGGTCACGGGAGGAGGCATGTGACCCCGTGATCACGCGGCTGATTGAAGCTAGCGCCCGGAACCCGATCTTGGTCCTCCTCTGCGTGCTGTTGTTGGCTGCCTGGGGCGTGTGGGCGGTGTTTTCGGTCCCATTGGACGCGATCCCCGACCTGTCGGACATCCAAGTAATCATCTACACCGAGTGGCCGGGCCGCAGCCCGACGCTCATCGAGGATCAGGTCACCTATCCGATCGTCACTTCGCTCTTAGCCGGTCCTCAGGTGAAGCGGGTACGTGGCGTTTCTGAATATGGGGTCTCCTATGTGTATGTGATCTTCCAGGATCGAACCGATCTCTACTGGGCGCGGAGTCGCGTACTGGAGTACTTGCAGAAGCTGACTGGCAAGCTGCCGGTCGGAGTCACGCCGACCCTAGGCCCTGACGCTACGGGCGTCGGCTGGGTCTACCAGTATGCGCTGGTGGACGAGTCAGGGACCTACGATCTGGCGCAGCTCCGGAGCCTCCAGGATTGGTATCTCCGCTATCAACTGGAAAGTGTGCCAGGCGTAGCGGAGGTTTCAGCAATCGGCGGCTTCGTCAAACAGTATCAAATCGAGGTGGATCCAAACACATTGGCCGCTTACCGCTTGCCGATCAAGACGGTCATCGATGCGGTTCGCAACAGCAATGCCGAGGTGAGCGGTCGTGTCTTAGAGATGGCGGGGACGGAGTATATGATCCGGGGACGAGGCTACCTGCGGTCGGTTGACGACATCGAGCTGATCCCGGTCGGGACGGATCAACGTGGCACCCCTATCTTGATTCGAAACATCGCCCATGTGCAGGTGGGGCCGGACCAACGCCGAGGCATCGCTGAACTGGACGGAAAGGGCCAGACGGTTGGAGGCATCGTCATCATGCGAGCTGGCGAGAACGCGCTAACCGTGATCGAACGCGTGAAGGCGCGGCTGGAAGAGATCAGATCCGCTCTGCCGAAGAGCGTGCGCATCGTGCCCACCTACGATCGATCTGACCTTATCCTGAGAGCCATTGCCGTACTTCGGGAAAAGCTGGTTGAAGAAAGCCTGATTGTCAGTCTGGTGGCGGTGCTGTTCCTCTTTCACCTGCGCAGCGCGCTGGTGGCTATCCTCATCCTGCCGGTGGCGGTCCTTCTGGCCTTTATCCCGATGGCTTACCTAAAGGTCACCTCCAATATTATGTCGCTAGGCGGGATCGCCATCGCCATCGGCGCCATGGTGGATGCGGCCATCGTGATGGTTGAGAACGCGCATAAGCGGCTGGAGCAAGATCCTCACGCCAACCGAACCGACACCATCATCGCCGCCGCGAAGGAAGTCGGTCGCCCGTTGTTCTTCTCCATGCTGGTGATCGCCGTGTCGTTCCTGCCGATCTTTGCCCTCGAAGCCCAGGAGGGACGCTTGTTCACGCCACTGGCCTACACCAAGACCTTCGCGATGCTCTTCGCGACTGGACTCTCGGTGACGCTGGCGCCCGTGCTGATGGTGGGCCTGATTCGCGGCCGGATTCAGGCCGAAACACGGAATCCATTGAATTGGCTGCTCATCGCACTCTACCGGCCCGTCCTCTCAGGCGTGCTCCGCGTTCGGTGGCTGACGCTTGGGCTGGCAGTGGTGGCATTGGCACTCACAGTGCCGGTCTTCACCCGCCTCGGCGCAGAATTCATGCCGCCGCTTAATGAAGGAACAATCCTCTACATGCCGACCACCGTCCCAGGCCTTTCGATCCCGGAGGCGACGAAGGTGTTACAGGTTCAGGACCAGTTGCTCATGACCTTCCCTGAAGTCGAACGGGTGTTTGGGAAGATGGGGAAAGCCCCGACCGCAACCGATCCAGCCTTTGTCGGCATGGCAGAGATCACCGTGTCCCTCAAGCCGGAAGCGCAATGGCGAACCGGGATGACCTGGGACCGTCTCATCGACGAGATGGATTCGCGTCTCCGCCTCCCAGGTTTTCCGAACATCTGGTGGATGCCGATCCAAACCCGCACGGAAATGATCACCACCGGCGTGCGCAGCCCGGTCGGCATCAAGGTCTTGGGCCCTGACCTGAAGACGATCGAGAAAATCGGTGTGGAGATCGAACATGCGCTTGCAACTGTGCCTGGTACCAGGAGCGCGTTTGCGGAGCGATTGAACGAGGGCTATTACCTGGACCTGATCGTACACCGAGCGGAAGCAGCCCGCTACGGCCTGACGGTCGGTGATGTACAGGCGGTGATCACCTCGGCAATCGGCGGAGAGACAGTGACGACCACGGTCGAGGGGCGCGAGCGGTATCCGGTCAATGTCCGCTACAAGCGCGAGTTGCGCGATGACCCTGAACGACTCAAACGCGTACTCATCCCAACGCCGAATGGCGCGCAGATCCCCCTCGGGCAAATCGCCGACATGATCATTTCCCAGGGTCCACCGTCGATCGCGGATGAGGCTGGGGCGCTGGCTGGTTTGGTCTCGGTCGCGGTCGTCGGTCGCGACCTGCGCGGTTATGTCGAAGATGCGAAACGGATGGTCAGCGAGCGAGTCGCACTGCCGCCCGGCTACACGCTGCGCTGGACGGGGCAATACGAACATCTTGTTCGGGCCGAGGAACGGTTGAAGCTCGTCGTCCCCGTGACGCTCGGATTGATCCTCTTGCTCCTCTATCTGAATTTTCGATCCTTGGCGAAATCCCTTATTGTGTTGCTGTCTGTCCCCTTCGCTGCGGTCGGGGCCATCTGGTATCTCAACTATCTGGGCTACAACCTCAGCGTGGCCGTGTGGGTCGGCATCATAGCGTTGGCTGGCGTAGCGGCAGAGACCGGTGTAGTGATGCTCGTCTATCTTGACGGAGCCTACGAGCGGCGCGTCCGTGACGGCCGCATGACGACGGCGCAAGACCTGCGCGACGCGATCATGGAGGGCGCCGTCCAACGGGTGCGACCTAAGATAATGACAGTGGCCGCGATTATGGGTGGCTTGCTCCCGATCATGTGGACGACCGGCACCGGCGCTGATGTCATGAAACGCATTGCCGCTCCCATGATCGGGGGGATGGTCAGCTCAACTATCCTGACGCTCATCGTCATTCCGGTGCTGTATTTCCTCTGGCGACATGGAGCCGTGAGCCCATCCGGACCACCCGAAGTAGAAGAAGCAGCGCCCTATGAGGTAGACTTACCCTGATCCATCATGCCAAACGGTGTGAGCTGCAGAACGGCCTGCCGCTCTCGATCTGATCGAATCGACTCACTAACAGGAGGGAGTCATTATGCAATCACGTGTCGCACCTGGGTTGGTCATCCTTGGCCTTGGCGTCGCGGTGAGCGGCTGCTACATGATGGAGTCATCCCCGGGCACGATGATGACGGAGCAATCACTCTATGATCGTTTGGGAGGGAAGCCGGCGATCACCGCCGTGGTGGACGATTTTGTCGGGCGAGTCGCCGCCGACAACCGGATTAACGGGAAGTTCGCGAACGCCGACCTCCCGCGCCTGAAGATGATGCTGGTGGATCAGATATGCCAGGCTTCCGGGGGACCATGCACCTACACCGGCCGGGACATGAAGACCGCGCACGCCGGCATGGGGATCAACGGCTCCGAGTTCGATGCGCTGGTCAGGGACCTGGTCGCCACCCTGAATAAGTTCAAGGTCCCCGAGCGGGAAAAGAACGAGCTGCTGGCCGCGCTGGGGCCGATGAAGAATGATATTGTCGAGCGCCCATAGCACCAGCCTGCTAAAGGAGCGAAGAGGGGGCTTTCGGGGACAGAATGCCGTACCGGCTGCTTGCCGACCTCGTCGTGATCCTCCACCTGGCTTTCGTGGCCTTCGCGCTGTTCGGCGGTCTCCTGACGCTCAAGTGGAAGCGCATCGTCTGGCTGCACGCGCCGGCCGTCTTGTGGGCGGCTGCCATCGAATTTGGCGGCTGGGTCTGCCCGCTCACCCCGCTCGAAATCTGGCTGCGCGAGCAGGGTGGCGAGACCGGGTACCGCTCCAGCTTTATTGACTACTACATTCTGCCTTTGCTCTACCCCGCAAGCCTCACCAGAGAGATGCAATTCGTCCTGGGTGTGGTGGTCCTGGCTGTCAATTTCGCCGGCTATGCTTGGGTCTGGCGCAGGTGGCGAAAAAACCTGTAACGATCGCCCCTGTGGCAAGACCAAGGGTCTAGCAGGAATCTGACTGTGCCGGCTTCCAGAAATTCCTGCCCATCGTCACAAAATCGCTTGACGTGGAAAAGCCGAACTTGATACATGGAAGCATTTCCATACGTCTATCTGACCGCGAGGAACCCGGATGTCGAACGAAACCATCACCCAGGCCGTAAGTGAACGCTATGCCCGAGCCGCCGCGACCGGCGAACAGATCTGCTGCCCGACCGGCTACAACTTCGAGGATCTGCGGACCTTCGTTCCCGAGGAAGTCCTGAAGGTCTCCTACGGCTGCGGGACCCCGGCAGGGCTGGACACTGTTCGAGCGGGCGAGACCGTGCTGGACATCGGGTCCGGCGGGGGGATCGACTGCTTCGAGGCCTCACGCCGGGTGGGCCCGACAGGCCGGGTGGTCGGGATCGACATGACCGACGAGATGCTGGCGATCGCGCGGCGCAACGCGCCGATCGCCGCGGCGAACCTCGGGTACGCCTCCTCCAACGTCGAGTTCCGCAAAGGGATGGCGGAGGCGATGCCCGTCGAGGATGGCAGCATCGATCTGATCATCTCGAACTGCGTGATCAACCTGGCTCCGGAGAAGCGGAAGGTTTTTCACGAAATGTTCCGAGTGCTGCGACCGGGCGGGCGCTTCACGATCTCGGACATCGTGTCGGAACACCCGGTGCCCAACTACCTGAACCACGACGTTGAGAAGTGGGGGAACTGCCTGTCCGGCGCCCTGCAACTCGGGGACTATGTGTCCGGGATGATCGAGGCCGGGTTCCTGGGAATTCACCAGATCAGATCTATCCCGTGGCAGGAAATTGACGGCATTCACTTCCTTTCCATCACGTTGACCGGATACAAGCTGCCGGCGGCGGTTGAGCCCAACGGTGTTCGGTTCGCCACGCTACGGGGGCCGTTCAGCCAGGTTGTTGATGAACTCGGGCAACGATACCAGCGAGGGGTGCCGCAGGCCGTCAACGCGCGGACGGTCCAATTGCTGAAGACCCCGCCCTTTGAACCGCTCTTTCTCCTGTCTGAGACCCCGCTCGCCCTGGAGCCTTCGGACGCGCGCTGGCTGGCTGTCCTGCCCGAGCAGGTCCCGTGCGTGTGGAGAGGTGATTATGCCATGTTGACTGGCCCCTTCACCGAAGTGGAGGACGACGACCATCACGTCTTCCGGCGCGGCAGCCCCCTGGAGATTTGCTCGAAGACCCTGAAGGTCCTGGAGAGCGACCTCTACCGACGGCACTTCGCCATGATCAACCGGGCCGCAGGAGAGATTTCAGGGTCACAGGTAGCGTGCAGCCCGACTGGAGGATGTTGCTGACAGGATGCTGAAAAAGAGGGAGACAGCATGGCAGGGGTCATCTCCGTGCTCGCCGGACGCGCGCAGTCTGAGGCTTCCCGGCCACCAGCCCGAGGAACAGCGGGAAGACCGGGCGGTGCCGGGGTAACCGTTGCTCTTCGAAAGCAACGGGTCTGGACGCGCGCAGTAGAGCCGACCCCCTGCCACGCTGCAGGAAGGATGATCTGCGGCATCGTTGCTGGTCTTTTTGAGCATCCTGTGGGTGAGAGGGTGACGCCATGGGGTTGAGTTTGTTGGCTAGGAACAATCCCCTCGCCTCGACCGACGAGCAGAATCGAATCCTGGCGAGGACGGACGCCTGTCCTCCGTTCGAGAAACGCCTGGGTCAGTCCGGGCTGAACCCCCTCCATGCCACCGGCATCACCGTGTTTCAGATCAATGTCGGCAAACTGTGCAACCAGACCTGCCGGCATTGCCACGTGGACGCAGGCCCGGACCGCCAGGAGATCATGACGCGCGAGACGGCCGAGCTGTGCATCAAGGCCCTGGCCGAGACCGACATCCCGACGGTGGACATCACCGGTGGGGCGCCGGAGCTGAATCCCAATTTCCGGTGGCTGGTCGAGCAGTCACGGGCCCTTGGCCGGCACGTGATGGACCGCTGCAACCTGTCCGTCCTGCTGCTGCCTTCGCAGGCCGATCTGGCCGAATTTTTGGCTCATCACCGAGTCGAGGTGGTCGCTTCCCTGCCCTACTTCCGGTCCTCCCAGACCGATTCGCAGCGCGGCGAGGGGGTGTTCGAGAAATCCATCAAGGCCCTTCAGCTCCTGAACAAGCTGGGGTACGCCGTGGGGGGGAGCGGCCTGATCCTGAACCTTGTGCAGAACCCGGTGGGGGCGTTCTTGCCCCCGAAGCAGGAGGCCATCGAAGCCCAATTCCGGAAAGAGCTGGCGCGGCAGC
>Ga0209376_1002226_pt1 | contig 18591 bp, 21 predicted proteins | sample GraSoiAngelo_134_FD_185891 | JGI IMG/M metagenome (GOLD analysis project Ga0209376, IMG submission 185891) | Grasslands soil microbial communities from the Angelo Coastal Reserve, California, USA - 14_0929_05_30cm (SPAdes) (version 2) | ecosystem: Environmental > Terrestrial > Soil > Grasslands ... | reverse complement strand
CGTCGACGCGGCCGCTGATGACGAAGAGCGAGTGGACGCCACCGTCCCGGCTGCCGTCGAATTTGTACTGGAACCGCGCTTCACGGATCGGCCCCTCGAGCTTGATGAACGACGGCACCTTGTTCTTGGCGCCGAAGGCGCTGGCGACGGCGACCTGCGGGTTCATCGCTGGTGAGGTGCCGCCGGTGGCCGGCTGGATGTGGCAACCGCCGCAGCTGTCGAGGTTGAAACGCGGGCCGAGACCGTCACCCACTCCTTCGGCCTCTTCGAATTCCACGAGGCCGGCCTGGAAAAACATCTCCTCCTTGGGCGTCAGGCCGGGGAGCGACCCGCCGGCGCCCGCGTCTCCTGTGCGCACGCCCGGATCCTTGTAGCCGGGACTGATTCCCATGCTGGTCCTCGAGTGCAGGCCCTCGGACAATCCGAGCAGTAGCAACGTGGCCGCGAGCACCAGAAGTCGCAATTTCACCTTGCTCATTTCTGCTCCTTGCTCCTGCGTGGACCTGGCGAAGTGCACGGCACAATTCCCGTGCAAGCCCGCAGAGGGCGCAAGGGCGATGCCAGACAGACGAGCCGATCTGAACATCGTGAAAACGAAGAGATATTATCCCGGGAGACCGTCGTTGGAGCATGGTCGAGTTCGCGACTTCTGGAAGGGAAACCCCGAGCGTTTCTCAGGGGTGAGATCACGACTTACTCTTGTATAACGCCGCCAGGCGAGGTATCGTTCTCACGCCTGGGAACGCATGGTTCCCGGGTCCTCGCAGAGCGGGATTGCCCGCGTCGGACGTTCCCGGCAGCGCCAGGGCTGCGTCGGTTCTGGAAATGAAGGCAGGTTCTGAGGATGACCGCATCGATCCTTGTCGTGGACGATGAAAAGGCGATCCAGGAGATTCTGTCCTTCACGCTCACGGCCGAGGGGTACGAGGTCGCGACGGCTGGGAGCGGGGAAGAGGCACTGTCCCGCGTCGAGCAGGAGGACTTCGACGTAATTCTCACCGACATCGTCATGCCCGGCGTGGACGGGCTCGAAGTACTCGAGCGGTCGCGCCTGCTCAACCCGCGTGCGTCGGTCATCGTGATGACCGCGTACGCCGCGCTCGAGACTGCGATCAGCGCGCTTCGGGGCGGTGCCTGCGACTTCCTCGAGAAGCCCTTCGAGATCGAGGACCTCAAGCAGCGGGTGCGGCGCCTGCTCCAGTACCGCGAGACGATCTGGAAGGATCGGCTCGTGCCCCGCGCGCTGCAGGAGAGACCCGCCGGCGGCACACTCGTCGGCGAGAGCGACGCGATCCGCGCCGTGCGCGAGCAGATCACGCTGGCCGCGCGGGCGCCCAGCAACGTGCTGGTCACCGGTGAGAGCGGCGTCGGCAAGGAGCTGGTCGCGCACGCCATCCACGACGCGAGCGCGCGGCACGACTACGCCTTCGTGGCGATCAACTGCGGCGCGATCCCGGAGGCGTTGCTCGAGAGCCAGCTCTTCGGGCACGTGCGGGGCGCGTTCACGACGGCGGTGCAGGCCAATCCCGGGCTCTTCGTCGCGGCGACCCGCGGCTCGCTCTTCCTCGACGAAATCGGCGAGCTGCCATTGCCGTTGCAGGTCAAGCTGCTCCGGGTCATCGAGGACACGCACGTCCTGCCGGTGGGTGGCACCCGGCCGGTGCAGGTGGATACTCGGATCATCGCCAGCACGAACCGCGATCTCGCGCGCGAAGTCGAGGCGGGTCGCTTCCGCGAAGATCTCTTCTACCGGCTCAACGTCGTGCACCTGGAGGTGCCGCCGCTCCGCGAGCGCCGCGGGGACATCCCGCTCCTCGTCGATCACCTGGTCGAGCGGCTCAACACCAAGCTCGGCACCCGCTGCCTCGGCGTCGAGCGCGAGGCGCTCTGGACACTCATCGGGCGGCCATGGAAGGGCAACGTGCGCGAGCTCGAGCATGTGCTCGAGCGGGCCATAGTGCTCGGCGGAGGTGAGCTGGTCTCTCTTCGCGACCTCTCGGCCGATCCGGCGGCGTCCCACGGCGCGCCTCCGCAGAACTTGCGTGGGGCCGTCCGGCGGTTCGAGCGCCAGCATTTGCTGGACGTCCTGGCCACGCAGTCCGACAAGCGCCAGGCCGCTCGACTGCTGGGAATCAGCCTGGCCTCGCTCTACCGCAAGCTGCACGGCCGGGCCGACGACAATCCGGGACGAACGGGCCAAACGCCGCCGGATTCAACGCCGTCCTGAAGAGCGTCGCCGCGCGGACGCGCGGCCGTATCAGGGAGCGGAGGGTTCGGAGCGCGGAGGCGGCGCCGTGACGGTGGGTGCGCCTGCCAGGGTGGGGTCCGTCGTGGCGCTCAGGGCGGCGAGCACGTCGGTTTCGAAGGCCGCGATCGTTCCACCGAACGCGCGCTGAAAATTCACCTGACGATCCAGCGATCCCCGGAACGAGGTGAAGTACGCCTTCATGCGGTCGAGGCCCTTGCGCGTGATCAGAAAGTCGGCCAGCAGGAACGTGAGCTGGTAGGTCGCCCGCGTGCCCTCGCGCAGGTGCCATGCGGTGAAGGCGCGAGGCGTTCCGTGCGCCTCGAGGTCCAGGCCCCCCCGGAGCAGAGTCGCGTGATGCCGGACGCCGGAGGTCGCGCTCTGGCGCCGTCTATTCACCGAGTCGAGCCCGAGTCGCTCCAGCGTCGCGAAGGCGATCCACTCCGCCATGCCCTCGGCGAGCCACTGCTCGCCGCGGCCCTCGCCGCCGGCGAGCTCGATCTGCGACACGTGCGTGAGCTCGTGAGCGATGAGGCGCAGCCGCTCGCGTGAGGTCCAGTCGCTGACGTCTGCGTTCAGGAGCACCTGCCCCTGCGCGCCGACGCCGATCGCGAAGTCGCTCAGCTTTGCTGCCAGCACCGGAGAGACGCGGGCATCGTAGATCAGTCCCTGCTCGAAGGCGCGACGTCCGTCGTACACGAACACCGTCACCTGACGCGGAACCGGAAGGCTGAACGTCCTGGCGATGATGGCGGCGATACCGCGAACCGCCGCCTGGGTCGTGTCGAGCGCGTGAGCGTCGGACGGGTCGGCGAGCTCGAGGGAATCGAGGGACAGTGGCAACACGATCCGACTGCTGCTGCAATCGGCGGTGGCCACGACGAGAGGCACGACGACCAAGCAGGCAATGGCCGCGGCTCGGCGCAGGACTGGCAGCGCGATCTCCTTCGGAGAAGATTCTAGGGAACCAACCGGAGCCTGGGCTACAGCGTTTCCCTACGTCGTCCAATTCTTACCACGCCTGGTTCGAGGTGTGAAGTGATTCCCTGATTCGACCGCGGGTCTTTTCCGGAGCACACTGCGGGTCTTTACCGGAGCACACTGCGGCTCTTTGCCGAGCATGCGGAGGGAAATTCTTACCTAGGATGCAGACGGCGATGAGAGCACGCCTCGCGACGGCCCTGCGCCGTCGCGAGGCGCTACGAGCTATCGGCTGGGAGAACCGGGCGCGCTCTTCGGGAGCTGGCTGCCGCCCGGAGTCGAGCTAGGCGACGAGCTACCGCTCTCGGCCGGAGGCGTCGACGGCATGGTGGCCGGCGGGGTCGACGGCGTGGCCGGAGGCGAAGCCGACGGCGACCGCTCGGTGCTGCTCGGGCTCTCGCTCACCGGGCCGCCTTTGTTCGCATCCGTGCATCCTGCGGCGACACCGGCCAGGAGAGCAAGCGCGCAAAATCCCGTTAGAACCTTCGTCATTATGTGACTCCTCCTGGGGGCTGGCCCCTACCCCTTGATCTGCAGGGAGGTGGCGATTTTCTGGCCCCCTCTTTCCTCGTATTCGGCACTGATCTGCGCACCCGGCTTCAGCTGGCTCATCGGCACTTTCGCCGAGCCAGGAATGGATAGCTGGGTGCCGTCCTCGAGAGTGACCGTGTTGCCACGCACGGCCTTGACCGTACCCTCGATCTTCTGACCCGTCTTCTGGTCCATCGGGGCCGGCTTCTGGTCCGTCGCCTTCGGCTGGACCGCGGGATCCGTCTTCATCTGAGCCGACGGAGCCGTGACGCCGAACCCTGCCATCACCAGGACCGCGACGAGGATTGCCAGGACTCGGAACATCGCGCCTCCTTTCGTTGGGTGCGGTGATTGCGAGCACCCTTGCCACTGCTGACGACCGAGGGGAGCAACCCGAATGCCAGGCCAGGGCGCGGTCAACTCCGCAGGAATCTCGATGCGTTCCGCGAAGCCCGAGCAGCGCGTGTGTACGCCTTACACCGCCTACAGTGTAGAAGTTGCTCCGCGACGGACATTTCCCTCCCGAAACGAGCGGCGTAAGTCCTTTGCAGGCTGGAACTGTTTCGCTGGCACGGACTTCGCAGTTCGCTGCGCCCACGTGGGAGGTGACGCCATGAAGACGATCACGGAAGTTCGTGCGGCTCTCGTCGCGAGTGCGCTCGTGCTCATCGGGCTCACCAGACACGGTTGGGCCCAGACGGTCGGTAGTGGTGCTCCCTCCAGCACGTCTCCCTCGGGGGGGGCGCAAACGATTGCCCTGGTGGGCTCGGCGATCGTGTTGCTCGTGGTCCTGGGGGCGCTGGTGAAGATGCTGGACCTCAAGCGCCGGCGCGAAGGCGAGGCAGTCATCGTGCAGTCTCAGGTCTCGGATGCGGTCCTCCGTGACCCGTCGCTGTTCAGCCTGCCGATCACCCCGACCGCCCACGTCCCCTTGTGGACTGGCACGCCGGTCATCGTCGAGGTCGCCGGCTGCGTCCCGTCGGAGGACCTCCGCGAGGCGGCGCTCCGCGTGATCGAGCGCGAGGCGTCGCATCTTCGCAACGACGTGCAGATCGAGTCGCGAATCGAGGTCGTGCCGACCATGATGCGCAGGTCGGCCTGACGCGGAGGTTCGCCTGACGCGAACGGCTCGAGGTGGAGAAGGGAGGTCCGCGATGCGCTCCACCCGAATCGACGAGCGGTGCGGCTGTGGTCTCGCCCCGCCGCGCGGCGCTCAGCGCCTCGGTTGTCTGGATTGCGGACTCGCGTGCTGCGCGGCGTGCGCGGTCACGCTGGAGTCCGTCGCCCACTGCGGCGGCGCAGCGGCTCGGCACCGCTTCACTCGCCGTGGGCGGTACGCTCGAGCTGCTTTGATGCCGTGACCCCGGTGAGGTACGCGCCAGGGGCCGTTGTGGGGCTGGGGCCCCGCCGGCCGAGGCGCGGTTTCAAGCAGAAGACTGTGGTCGTGGCGGTGATCGTCGTGCTGGGCGACGGGGTGTTCAGCCAGGCGCACGGCACGGCCGGGCCGCGGGTCGGCGCGGTGGTGCGACACGAAACCGGCGTCGTGAGGGCCTCGGAGCGCAACGCGAAGACTGCGAAGCCGGAGTTCGTTCGCCAGGCCCAGCGGGCACTCCGCGACCTCGGCTATAGCCCCGGCCCGATCGATGGGATCGTCGGACCGCAGACGCACGCGGCGCTCGCGAAGTACCAGGATGCGGAGCAGCTGCCGGTGACGGGCGAGCTCGATCTGGAAACGATGGCCCGGCTCGATATCTATCGGCGGCTCTTCCGCGCCCGCGCCTCCTGAATTCGAGCACGACGTGAGCTGGCTCTGGCCGCTCGGGTGGACCACCACCGCGTTCGCGGCGGCCACGCTCGGCGCGCTCGCGCTCCGCCGTGTGCTCCTGGCGGCTCGGCCTCGATGGGCGTCTCCCGAGGCGGTGAGCGCGACGGTCGACGCGCTCCGCGGCCCCTCGCTCTGGTGGTGCGTGGTCGTCGGTCTCTACGTCGCGAACGAGATCGCCGAGGACTACGCACTCCTCCCCCAACGGTGGCACCGCTTGCTCGTCGTCGGCGTGAACATCGCCTTCGTCCTGTCCGTCACCGTGACGCTGGCGAGTCTGGCCGGAAGCCTCGTCAGTCGCGCGGCTGAGCAGCGTCTGATCGGCGGAGCCGTCACCGGGCTCGCGCAGACCGTCTCCCGAGTCGTGGTGCTCGTCGTCGGCATCCTCGTGCTGCTCTCCACGCTCGGAGTCCAGGTCACCCCGATTCTCACCACGCTCGGCATTGGAGGTGTGGCGGTGGCGCTGGCCCTGCAGGACACGCTCTCCAACCTCTTTGCCGGCATCCACCTGCTGGCGGACAGCCCGTTGCGCGTCGGCGATCACGTCAAGGTCGGCAGCAACGTGGAAGGATTCGTGATCGACGTCGGCTGGCGCTCGACGCGGATCCGGGCGCTGTCCAACGACATCGTCGTGGTGCCCAACCTGGTCGTGGCGCGCGAGACGATCACGAACTACGACCTGCCCGATCGTCGCGGCGCCTTCCGCCTGCGGATCAGCGTCGACGTGACTGCCGACCCCGACGCCGTGGACAAAGCGCTCCGCGACGAGATCGATGTCGCGTCCGGAAACATCCCCGGGCTCCTGTCGCTGCCCGCCCCATCGGTCACTCGCCTCTTCGGCGGCGAGGGCTCCCTCGATTTCGCGGTGAGCTACCACGTCGCGGAGATGACCGACCGGTTCCGGGTGCAGCACGAGCTGCGCCGACGCGTTCTGGAGCGACTGCAGCGGGAGGACATCGCCATGCGGGCTTCGGCGCGAGTCGCGTAGCCGTCCCGTGGGCTGGTGCAGGGCCGGGCGGATGAATTAGAATGCTCGGCAACGGGTTTCGCGATCATGGGGGTACGCGCTGGAGGCCGTCGCGGGGCTGGGGCCTCGCCGCCGAGGCGCGGCGACAAAGAGAGGACGCCATGGCCAACACTGCTCAGCCGCCCCGGGGTATCAATCACATGGTGCTGAACGTCCGGAACATCGAGGTTTCGCACAAGTTCTGGACCGAGATCATCGGCTTCAAGTGTGTCGCCGAGCTCAAGCCGATCCCCGGTCGCCAGCGCCCCAAGATGCGCTTCTACAGCGGGCTCGACGCCAAGGGTGACGTGACCCACCACGACCTGGCGCTGGCCGAGATTCCCGGAACCAACGCCAGCGGCGGCGCGCCGGACGAGTGGAGCCTGATGCCGGGTCGCCCCGGCCTGAACCACGTGGCGATCGCGTGGCCGGACCGGGAGTCGTGGCTGAAGCAGCTGGCCTTCATGAAGAGCAAGGGCGTGCCCTTCCTCCGCCGGGTCAACCACGGCATGACCCACAGCGTGTACATCGCCGATCCCGACGGCCACGGCATCGAGGTGCTCTACGAGCTGCCGCGGGAAGTGTGGGAAGGGGACATCGACGGGGCGCAGAACTACGCCGAGATGCTTCCCACGGAGGGCGACGAGACGCTGGTCGATCGGACGGAGAATCCGGTCTTCGGCGCGTCGCCGGCCCGCCACTAGCGTCCCCATCAGAGGCTGATCGGTCGGCGCCCGGGAAGCACGGTCCGGGCGGACTGCGCTGATCTGCGCGCGCCCGATCTCGTCGGGCGCTGAGATCGGTCGCGCTCAGACGGGTCGGGGCAACGCCCAGCCCAGCCACTCGCACAGGGCGCGGCCCATGATCCACTCTTTGTCCGACGTCGAAAGCCAGGGCAGCTCCTCGGTGAAGAGCGTCACGGCCTGGCGCCACGGGCAGGGGAGTCGCGTCCAGTCCGTGCCCCAGAACGTCCGCCGCGGGCCGAATGCGTCGTACACGCGACGAATGTGCGCGTGCACGTCGCGGAAGGGATAGGGCTCGATCGAGTAGCACGGCAGCGCCGAGGCCTTGACCGCGACATTCGGACGTCGCGCGAGCGTACAGAGCTGCGGCAAGCCTGCGAAGGCCTCTTCGCCCTTCGCTCCGCTGCGGATTCCCAGGTGATCGATGACGAGCTTGAGGCCGGGATGGCGCTCGGCGATGCCGTCGACCGCCGGCAGCCGGCCGGACACGGACATCATCAAGGGAATGCCCGCGCGCTCGACCGCGGGCCAGAGCCAGTCGGCGGTGCCGTCGGTCAGCCACGGCCACTGCTCCGCGGTGTTGAACGTGAACCGCATGCCGAGCATCCCGGGCTGGCGCTTCCAGGAGTCGACGAGCGCCCGGCTCTCCGACTTCTCGAGGGCCAATCGGCCCATCACGGCGAACCGGTCGAGATGGAGCCGCGCGGCCTCGAGCGCTAGCGCTGGCCCTGGGCGCGATCGGCGACCTGGACGGATTTCTTCTCGAGGTCGAAACGGAGCGTCTTGTTGCTCTCGACGTCGCCGCCGGTGACCCGGATGAAGAACGTGTCGTCGCCGTACTCGATCGAATGGATGTCGCCGACCGCGAACACCGCGGCGTGACCGGGCTCGTTCAGGAACTCGCGCTGCAGCTCGAGCTCCGCGTGGCCGGCCTTGCTCCCGTCGTCGAGGCGGCGCCACCGGCGCATCCGCGTCGGGTTCTTGTAGTTGCCGTAGATCACCCAGCACGGACCGTGGTCGTGCGGCACGGACTTGCCGCCCTTGTCGCGTCCGTGAACGAGCACGTGCACGTCGGTCTCGGGATCGTGGCCGATCGTCGTGCGCTCGCGGTACGGCACCGGATCGCCCAGATGCTTCTTCAGCAGCTCGGGATTGCGGAGCAGCTTCTCGAGGTGGTCGCGGATCTCGGCGAGCCCGGCCGGGACGCCCTTGGTCTTGATCGCGGCCCGCGTGTCGGCGAGGAACTGGTCCAGCGTGTATCCGGTGGTCTCGGTCATGGCGATCTCCTTTCCCAATCCATGGTGTAGCATACTTGCCGCCTATGAAAGTGTTCGTCTTCGACCTCGTGCCCTACGACGAGCACCTGGATCACCTGAAGGTGGGCAAGGAGCTTCCCTGGCCGCTACCGGCGCGGCACTTCAAGCCCGACGTGGCCGTGCGCACCTACGCCGAGCACCTGACGGCGTGGGAGACCATGGATCGGTTCGGGTACGACGGGGTAGGCTTCAACGAGCACCACACCTCGCCCTACGGCCTGATGAACTCGCCGAATTTATTGGCGGCCGCCGCCGCGCAGCGGACGCGGCGGCTCAAGCTCCTCGTCTACGGAAATTTATTACCGCTCCACGATCCGCTCCGCCTGGCCGAAGAGCTCGCGATGCTCGATTGCATGTCCAACGGCCGCATCGTTTCCGGATTTGCCCGCGGGATCCCGCGCGAGCACAACGTGTACGGCGTGCCGCTGTCCGACTCGCGGGCCCGCTTCGAGGAAGCGTGGGAGATCATCTCCCGCGCGTGGACCGAGGAGGTCTTCTCCTACGAGGGGCGGTTCTGGTCGTATCGCGACGTGGCGATCTGGCCGCGGCCCGTGCAGCAGCCGCGCCCGCCCGTGTGGGTACCGGTCACCGGCAGCAAAGAGACGATCGAGTGGGCGGGCCGTCACGACATCCCGATCACACCGGGCCTGGCGCCGATCCGCGGCCTGCGCGAGGACATCATTCGCTACTACGCTCAGTGTCTGACCCGCCACGGGCACCGACTCACGCCGGATCACCTGATCATCCAGGCGCCCGTCTACGTCGCCGACAGCAAGGCGCAGGCGGTGCGCGAGGCCGGACCCTATCTCCTCTATTTCAACCAGACGCTGTTCAGCCACGGCAACATCACCGAGGCCAGCCTCCAGCGGGACGCGGGCTACCTGGGCGCCGGCTCCTTCGACTACGTGCGCCCGGAGAACATGCACGCCGTATCCGGCGCGCGCGAGCGCTACCGCGACATGACCATGGCGGACATCGAGCGCGACGCGGAGCACCTGCCCTGGGGCACGGCGGGCGAGGTGATCGAGCGGATCATCGCGGCGGCCGACCACGCCGGCGCCGCGACGGTGCTGGTCGGAATGAACCGCGGCGCGATGCCGCAGGAGATGTTCCTGGAGCAGATCCACCGGTTCGGCAGCAAGGTACTGCCGGCGCTCCAGGCGCACGCCGTCAGCAAGACCCCGTTCGCCTAGCGCCGGGGTCGGGCCGGCTCTACTCTTCCCGCGCTCCGGACGTGCGCTGCCTGAACTCGGCGGGGGCCTCGCGGCCGGCGTCGGTGTACGCGCGGCGGATCGCCTCCACGTTCGGACCGAAGATCGTCTTGCGGTTCCCGCGCGCCCAGTCGTTCGAGCCGCGAATCGTGTCGAGCGATCCCTGGAAGCGCGGCATGACGTAACGGGCGAACAACTCGTAGCTCCGCAGCGTCTGCTCGCGGGTGGCCCACTCGTGGGCACGGAACAGCAGGCCGCCGAAACCGCCGCCGCTCTGCCGCTGCAGGTGCTCGATGCCGCGCACGACCGTGTCGACCGAGCCGACGAGCGTGGTGCCCATCTTCACGCCCTCGGTCAGCGGATCGTCCATACGGCCCGGCGGACGACCGAGCGTCTCCTCGAAGTAGGTCACGGTCTCGTGGCGCTCGGCCTTCTTCACGTGGCGCAGCGCCTCGTCGTCGTCGTCGGCGACGTGCACGTTCACGACGAGGCGCCATTTCTTGCGGTCCATTTTCTTGCCGTGCTTGGCCGCGGTTTCCTCGGCGATCTTCCACTGGCCGGCCAGCGCGTCCGGTCCGCCCGGGAGCCCGGCGCCGATCGAGAGCACGCCCAGCCCGTGCCGACCCGCGGCGATCACCCCCGCCGGCGTCATCACGCTCGCGACCGCAATCTCCAAGTGCGGCTCGGTGTAGGGCGCCAGGTGCAGGCGCGCCTCGCGCAGCTCGAACCAGTCGGTCTTCATCGTCACGGGCTCGTCGCACTTCAGCAGCAGCATGATCGCGTCCAGGGCCTCGTCCATACGCGGCCGCTGCATGACCGGCTCGATGCCCATCATGTACGCGTCGGACACCAGCGCGCCCGGGCCGCAGCCGAGCATCGCGCGGCCGCGCGTCATGTGGTCGAGCTGGACGAAGCGCTCGGCCACCATCAACGGATGGTGATAGGGCAGGCTCGTCACGCCCGAGCCGAGCTTGATGTGGCGCGTGCGCTCGGCGGCGGCGGCGATGAAGACCTCGGGAGACGCGATGAGCTCCCAGCCCGCCGAGTGGTGCTCGCCCACCCACACCTCGTCGTAGCCGAGGTAGTCGAGCCACTCGATGAGCTCCATGTCGCGGGTGAGCGCCAGCGTGGGATTCTCACCGACGCGGTGGAACGGCGCCAGAAAGATGCCGAAGGTCATACCTTTATGGGCCATGGTGATCAGATCCTAACACGGTGCTACCATGCCGCTCCATGACCAACCAAACGATCCGCGTGGGGTTCGTGGGCGCCGGCGCCAACAGTCGTAAGCATCACATCCCGAAGCTTCGAGCGCAGCCCGGGATCGAGCTGACGGCGGTGGCCAACCGGACGAAGGAATCGGGCGACCGCATCGCGGCCGAGTTCGGCGTCAAGCGGGTGTACGGGGACTGGCGCGAGCTCGTGCACGCCTCCGACATCGACGCGGTCTGCATCGGCACCTGGCCCAACACGCACTGCGAGATCACGCGGGCCGTTCTCGAAAATGGCAAGCACGTGCTGTGCGAGGCGCGCATGGCCGTGGACGCCGCCGAGGGACGGCGGATGCTCGACGCCGCGCGCCGGGCGCCGCATCTGGTCGCCCAGCTGGTGCCGGCGCCGAACACGCTCGAGGTCGACTCGACGGTGCAGGCGCTGCTGGCCGAGGGCTACGTCGGCGAGACCCTCGCCATCGAGATCCAGGCCAACCAGGCGCGGTTCGTCGACCCGAACGAGCCGCTCCACTGGCGGCAGGATGCCGCGTTGAGCGGCCTCAACGTGATGACGATGGGCATCTGGTACGAGGCGCTGATGCGCTGGCTCGGTCCCGCCCGCCGCGTCACCGCGATGACGAAGATCGCCGTCCCGCGGCGCAAGGACGAGGCCGGCGTCTGGCAGGACGTGAAGGTGCCCGACCACGTCGACATCCTGGCCGCGATGGCCAACGGCGCCGTCGCTCATCTGCGCTTCAGTACGGTGACGGCGCTGGCGCCGCCCAGCGAGGTGTGGATCTTCGGCACCGAGGGAACACTCCGGGTCGAGTCGGACGCCAAACGGGCCTCGGGCGGGCGGCGCGGCGAGAAGGAGCTCCGCGAGATCCCGATTCCCGCCGAGCGACGCATCGGCTGGCGCGTCGAGGAAGAGTTCGTGAACGCGATCCGCGGCCTCGAGAAGGTCTCTCGGACGACCTTCGAGGACGGCGTGCGCTACATGGAGTTCACGGAGGCGGTGTGGCGGAGTGCGAGCCGCGGCCAGACCGTCGACGTCCCCGAGCTCTGACCGCTACCCGCCCTTCGTCAAGAGCCTGACGACGACGGCGACGACTGCGCCGACCAGCAGCGCGAGCCCGGCGAACGCGAGTGCCGACCACAGAACGCTCGTGGTCGTCTCGGTGTCGGATCCGTGGTGCGCGAGAACCGGCGCCGCCAGCAGGCCCATCAGCAGCGCCAGGCGCAGGACGCGCATGCGTCGAGTCTATCGGACGGCGAGCGACAGTGACGGTACACGTCCGGGAACGGTCGGCTCACCGTCAGACCCGGGCGGCCGTCTGGAGGGCTCGGACGTGCTCGGCCCAGTGTCGGGCCAGTGCTTCCAGCCGCTGACGGCCGGATGGGTCGTGACGTCCTCGACGCGCTCGCCGTAGATCCAGATCTCGCGCCCGTCTCGGAGCGACTCGAGAAACTCCTTGCCCGTGAACGGTCGGGTGCGATCCGCGGACACCGGGTTCGTCTCGATTGGCAGCCCCCACCGCGACCGTAGAGGGAGTCGACCGTCGAGGCAATCAGGCTTAGAGTGCTGCTGGTGGAGCGCTTCCGCGGCGTCCTCCTGTCTCTCGCCGTGGCGGCTGCCTACGTGGTGGCCGGCAAGCTCGGCCTGTCGCTCGCGGTCGTGCATCCGAGTGCGACGGCCGTGTGGGCGCCGACCGGCATCGCGCTCGCGGCGTTTCTCCGGCTCGGGTACGGCGTGTGGCCCGCGATCTTCATCGCCGCCTTCCTGGTCAACGTCACGACGGAGGGATCGATCGCGACCTCGATCGGGATCGCTCTCGGCAACACCCTCGAGGGCGCCGTGGGCTGTTACCTGGTGACGCGCTTCGCGCGGGGGAGCTCGACGTTCAGCCGCCCCCTGGACGTCTTCGCGTTCACCGGCCTCGCCGCCTTCGCCGCCACGACCGTGAGCGCCTCAGTTGGGGTGACGACGCTGGCGCTGGCCGGATACGCGAGCTGGGCGGACTACGGCGCCATCTGGGCGACGTGGTGGCTCGGAGACGCCGCCGGCGCGCTGATCTTCGCGCCGCCGATCCTACTCTGGAGCGCCGGCTTTCCCCTGCGTGGGACCCGCGCTCGATGGGTGGAGGTCTTGATTCTCGTGCTGGTGACCGTCGGCGTGGCCGGGATCGTCTTCAGCAGCTGGCTGCCGGCGCCGGTCCAGCGGCTCGAGTTCCTCGTCATCCCGCCGATCGTCTGGATCGCCTTCCGATTCGGACCCCGCGAGGCGGCGACGACGGCGCTCGCGATGTCTACGATCGCCCTCTGGGCCACGGTGCGCGACGTCGGTCCGTTCGCGGCCGAGGCGCCGCGGGTGGTGCTCCTGTCCCTGCAGGCCTACATGAGCGTGATCACGTTGATGGCGCTCGCCCTGGCCGCTGCCGCCGCGGATCGCCGACGGGCCGAGCAGGGCCGCCTGGAAGAGGCCCAGGATCGAGTGCGGATGCACGAGGCGCTCGAGGAGAGCGAGGAGCTGCATCGCGCGATTGCCGAGCTCACCTCGGATTTCGCGGTCATCGTGCGCCTCGAGCCGGAGGGCGGCGCCGTCCTGGAATCGGCGACCGACGGGTTCCGACGGGTGACGGGGTACATGGCCGAGGAGTTCAACGGCCCATTCGAGTGGCGGCGCCTGCTCGATCTGGACACGTTGACCGACGGCGCGAAAATGGGCGAACGCCTCCTGAACGGTGAGCGCGTCTCGCTCGAGTTGCGGATCGTCGGGAAGGACGGTGCGAGACGATGGCTCCGCTGTCACGCCGAGCCCTTCCAGCACTCGACGAACGATCGCGTCGACTGCATCCTCGTCTCGGCTGAAGACGTCACTGATCGACGAATGGCGGACGAGTCACTCCGTCGTCATCAAGAGGTGATCCGCGAGCTATCGACACCGGTCCTCCGCATCCGCGACCGCCTGCTCATCCTGCCCGTCATCGGTCAGATCGACGCCCAGCGGGCCCAGCGGCTGACCGCGGAGCTCTTGAGCAGCATCAGGATCAACCGGGCTCGGGTGGTGGTGATCGACATGACCGGCGTCGCGACGATGACGCCGCAGGTCGCCCAGCAGATCTTGAAGACGATCGAAGCGTGCCGGCTGCTCGGCGCGACGATCATCGTTACTGGCCTGTCCCACGGGATCGCCGACACGCTCGTCTCCATCGGCCTCGATCTCGGGCGGGTGACCAGTCTCGGCGATTTGCAAGGCGGCATGGAAGAGGCCGAGCGCCTCCTGGGCGCCGAGGGGGCGCCGGCCGGTCCCGACGACCCTGCGCCGCGAGTGGCGGGTCGGCGAGCCTCGCTGGGCGCGCGCGACCGCCGCGACGTTTGATCTGAGCTCTCGACGAATGTCGAGTGAGACGAGCTGCCTCACGCCGCCGCCGGTGGGCCTCACGGCCCAACGCGGCGAAACTTCTCACTTCTCCGAGCGCTGACCACATCCCACTGCGCGCGGGCGTCCCACGGGCGCGCCCCGGTGAATCTGGGAAGGCTCGCGCGCCGAGACGCGCGAGCCTTCCGTCCCGCCGCGATTTCGCGCTGATCCGGGCCGCTCGCGGTTGCGTCGCCACGCCGCTCGCGCGAGTGGCAAGCGCGTTGCTCACACTCCGACCGATACCACGTTACGACGCTTGCGGAGGAAGAGTCATGGAACAGACGACTGAGCGCATCGACGATCTCATCAGCCAGGTGGAGAGGTTCTATCGATCTCTCACCGGTCAAGACGCGCCCCCCACGCGCGAAGTGCCCTACGCCCCCATCCCGCCGGAACGGGATCCGGAACGCCACCTCGCCGAGCAGGTCGATCGGCTTCTTCTGAGCCTGGGACAGCTTTCACCCGAGGCGCCGCTCACCACACCCGGCTGGACGCCTCCGATGGCGCTCCTCGAGACCCGCGCGGAGATGTGGATCTGCCTCGATATGCCCGGCATGACTCGTGACGCGATCCAGATTCGAGTCAGTCGCGGGTTGCTCGAGGTCAGTGGCGAGCGCAGGCCGCCGCGAGTCAACGGAGAGGCTCGACCGCTCTACGACGAATCGCCTCGTGGCCCGTTTCGCCGGGTAATCCCGCTCCCGCCGCACGCTGCGGTCGAGCACATCGAGGCGCGACTGCGCGAGGGCACGCTCGAGATCCGGATTCCTCGGGTCTCGGCGCCGGAGGCCGAGGTGCGCACGATCTCTGTCAACTGATCACCGACCCTGACGGGCCGGGGATCACAGCGCCCCGGCTGAACCGGGGCAGACGCGTAGTGCGCGCCGCAAGTCGTCGCGGGGCCTGGGCCCCGCCGACTGCGGCGCGGCTAGAAAAGGAGAAGGCAGGTGGACGCTAAGGTGGACATCAGAAAACTGCAGTTCTTGAACGACCGCATCGCCCAGGTGACGGACGCGCTGAATCAGGTCCGTCTCTCGGTCCACGGGCTCCAGCAGCAGCCCCAGCTCGGCTTCCCGCAGTCGCCGATGGGCTATCAGCAGTCGCCATTCGGGCTCCAGCAGTTGCCGTTCGGCTATCAGCAGCCGCAGTTCGGCTTCCCGCAGCAGTCCCTCTACGGCGGGGGGCCGATGGGCTTCCAGCACTCGCCCTACGCGGGCATCCCGGGAATGATTCCGCTCGGGCAACAATCGCTCTGGCAAGGAGGATCGCAGTCGCCGATGGGCGGTGGTCTCGGCTTGCAGTACGCGCCGTACGGCCCTCAGGCCCAGCAGTACCTCCCGCAGAGCCTCCAGGGTCTCGGTCAGGCCGCTTGGGGTGGCCCAGCTTCCTGGTTTCCGTTCGGCGGCGGCCTGTATCACAGCCCGACCGAGCTGATCGAGCAGCGCCTGGGCGAGCAGCGCGCGAACGATCCGAACCGGATCCTCCAGACGTTCCCGCTCTGTCTCGCCCCGATCTCGACGACGCCGTGGTAGGCGCTCGAGTAGGGAAGTAAGCGGGCGCCGGGGGAGGGGGCGGGTAGCGGGCCCCACCCTCTCCCCTCTTTACTGTTCGTTGAGCCACTCCGCCAGTCGGGTCTCGATCTGGTCCCGCACGCGCCGAAACACGGCGAGTCGCTCCTCTTCGGTACCGTCGGCGCGCGACGGGTCCGCGAACGGCCGATACTTGTTCACGCGGCACCTCCCATATAGTCTCGACCGGCGATCCTGCCGGAGTGTAGACCGAGAAAGGGAGGCCCGCGTGGCCGTCACAGAAGAGCAATCTTTCCGGTTGTCGCAGCGCCTGACCGCCGAGGGTGTCGGGACTGCCATGTTGCTGGCAGCTGTCGTGGGCTCCGGGATCATGGCCGAACGGTTGGCGGGAGGCAACGTCGCCGTCGCTCTTCTCGCGAACGCCCTGGCGACGGGTGCGGCGCTCGTGGCCCTGATCCTGACGTTCGGCTCCGTCTCTGGCGCGCACTTCAATCCCGCCGTGACGCTCGCCGACGCTTCGCAGGGCGGCATCCCGTGGCGCGAAGTGCCACTCTACGTCACGGCGCAGATCGCCGGCGCATTCGCCGGCGTGGCGGCGGCCCACACCATGTTCGAGACGCCGCTGTTCTTCGCCTCCCGGCATGCCCGGTCAGGGATGGCGCAAGCCTTCAGCGAGTTCGTCGCGACGTTTGGCCTGCTGGCGGTGATCTGGGGCTGTGCTCGCTTCAGGTCCGCGGCGGTTCCGTTCGCGGTAGCCGCGTACATCACCGCGGCCTACTGGTTCACCGCCTCCACGTCGTTCGCCAACCCGGCGGTGACGCTTGCGCGGTCGGCCACCGACACCTTCGCGGGAATTCGCCCGTCGGACGCGCCGGCGTTCCTCGTGGCGCAGCTCATCGGGGCCGCGTCCGCCACCGCCCTCTTCCGCTGGCTGACCCCGCGGTCGGCCGGGTCGGGGGGTTGACAAAGATTCGATAGTTCCATATACTTGAAAATACGAAGACGATATCCCGCCGGCCGCTGGCGCAGCTGTCGGCCGACGAGACCCACGTCGAAGCCTTCAAGGCGCTCGCGCACGTCAGCCGTCTCCGGGTCTTCTTCCTTCTGGTGAAGGCCGGGAGGGAGATGTCGGTCGGCGAGATCCAGGAGGCCGTCGAGGCCGCCGGACCTACCTTGTCCCATCACCTCGATATCCTGCGTCGGGCCGGGCTGGTCGAGAGCCGAAGGGAAGAGCGGTACATCTACTATTCGGTGCAGCGGGAGCCGGTCACCGCCTTGGTGCGTCTGCTCACCGCGTGCTGCTAGGGGAGCCATGAGCGCAAAAGTCCATCTCCACATGCACGTCTCAGATCTCGCCAAGAGCCGGGAGTTCTACCAGAAGTTCCTGGGGGCGGACCCGGTCAAGGTCAAGCCGGGGTACGTGAAGTTTCTGCCGGAATGGGCGCCGGTCAATCTCGCCCTCTCGACGGGCGGCCCCATCGGCGCCGGCACCATCGACCACGTGGGCGTCCAGGTGGACTCTGTCGAGACGGTGATGGCGCAGCTGGCGCGGGTCAAGGACATCGGGCTCGCGGTGACCGAAGAGCTGGGGGTCGACTGCTGCCACGCCAACCAGGACAAGTTCTGGGTGAAAGACCCGGACGGCGTCGAGTGGGAGGTGTACCACCTCAACTACGACCTCGACGTCGAGAGCGTGGAAGCCTCGTGCGCGTGCGCACCCGCCATGGCCCAGGCCTCGCCGCAGCAGGGGCTCACGATCGCGAAGGGCACGTCGTGCTGCTCGTCATGACACCACGCTCGCTTCGGTGACTTCGTCCCGTCGGATCGTCGGCAACCCGCCGGCGAGCTCCTCACGACGGGAGTACGGCTGGGTCATCGTCGCGACGCTCTGCGTGACGGAAACGATCACCTGGGGAGTCATTTTCTACGGCTTCCCGGTGTTCTTGGCGGCCATGGAGCAAGACCTCGGCGTCTCCCGCATCGCGGTGACCGGCTCGTTTTCAATCGGTCTCGCGGTGTCCGGCGTGGCGGGAGTGCCCGTCGGACGATGGCTCGATCGCCATGGCGCGCGGCTCCTCATGACGCTCGGCTCGTGCCTCACGACCATCCTGGCGGTCGCCTGGTCGCAAGTCGAAACGATCGCCGCGCTGTATGTCGTATGGACGCTCATGGGGGTTGCGATGGCGGCGACGCTCTACGAGCCCGCGTTCGCCGCCGTCGTGCAGTGGTTCCCGACCGGACGAGAACGCGCGCTTCTCGTGGTGACCTTGGTCGCTGGTTTCGCCAGCACGATCTTCATGCCGATCGAAGCGTGGTTGCTCGCCAAGGTGGGATGGCGTCAGGCGCTCGTGGTGCTGGCGGCCGTCTTGGCGGTCACCACGGTTCCGCTCCACGGCCTCCTGCTTCGCGCGCCGGCGCATCTGCCAGGTCGTCGTCGCGCAGATGACAACGAAAGCCCGCTCGTCGTGCCTGGTCTTGCCCTGACCGCCGCGCTACGGCATCCCGTCTTCTGGGTCCTCGCGGTCGCTTTCTTCGTGAGCAACTTTGCCCACACCTCGGGGACCGTGCACCTGATTCC
>Ga0209376_1002223_pt1 | contig 18616 bp, 17 predicted proteins | sample GraSoiAngelo_134_FD_185891 | JGI IMG/M metagenome (GOLD analysis project Ga0209376, IMG submission 185891) | Grasslands soil microbial communities from the Angelo Coastal Reserve, California, USA - 14_0929_05_30cm (SPAdes) (version 2) | ecosystem: Environmental > Terrestrial > Soil > Grasslands ... | reverse complement strand
AACGGCCGCGGCGCGACGCCGAGGCGCTCGTAGCGCCGCAGATCCTCGTCAGTCAAGGCTCCGGGCTGGTCGAGGAAGCAGAGGTCCGGCCCCTTCACGTTGAAACACACCGCGGCGACGCGACCCTTGTGCTTGGGGAAGTGCTCGAAGATCGAGGCCAGGAGGAACTCGACGGCGCTCGTCTTGGTGGCAAGGCCTGACACGCCCGACAGGTTCAGGTGCGCCGCTTCGGGACCGAGCAGGAAATCGGCGTCGAGGTAGACCGGAGCCTCGAGCCCGCCGGAGGTGTACAGGCCCACGGGAATCCCCGTCGGCTGCGCCCCGGTGAGATAGGTATCCATGCGCAGCGCCTGCGCGACGTCCGCGTCGGTCGCGACGAACACGCGCGCGAGCGGCACCGGCTGCAGCGGCTCCTCGGGCACCTGGCGCAGCACCGCCGCCGTCCAGAGCCGGATTTCCTGCCGCACCGTCGGGCTCTCGGCCGCGCGTACCGGATCGCCTTCGGCGCCGACGACGTCATGCAGCGGCGTCTGGAGGTCGGAGTAGGCGAACCCGTCGGTGACGACGCCGTACACCACGCGCCCCACTCCCTCTTCGACTTTCACGATCGCGCCGATCCCGATGCTCGTCTCCACCGCCGTCCAGAAATGGAACTGGTGCGGCGTTGCGGGTTTGAGCTCGGTCGCGACGACGCGGCCGATGGGCGCTGGCCGGCTCTTGTCGATCACGTCCCCGTTCGCGGCAGGCGGGAGCCCGACGCCGGGAGGAAGTCCCGGGGCGCGCGGCTCCGCAGGTAGGTCTCCACGTCATGTATAGGATACAGCAGACGGTCCCAGCGCGCGTCCGGGGTCGAGACCGGCGCCCGCTCGCCGAGCAGCCAAGAACTGACCCCGCCCGCCGCCGCGATCGTCTCCTCCGCGGCCCGGGCCTCGATCCGCAGCAGCCCGTACAAGAGGTCGTTCCCCTCCCACGGCCACAGCCGCAGGTACCACGAGTACACGTCGTTGCGCGCGTGGCCGCCGCGGGCGCGGAACACGCTGGTGCGCTGTCCCATAGCGAGCGTCAGCGCCCGGCGCAGCGCCTCGCCCTCGAAGAACTGGGTGCCGAAGCTCTTGATGACGCCCAGCGCGCGCGGGTGGGCCGCAAGCTTTCCCGAGACCGACAGCAACCCGTCCACGATCAGCCACTCCCGCTCTCCCAGCAGCCGCAGCGCCCGCTCCGCGAGGGCGCGCTCCAGCGTCTGCCGCGCGCCGTCCACGGCGCGCCGGGCCGCCTCCAGCACGGGCCCGGGCTGCGACGGGGCGAGGTCGGGCAGATCCACCACGTCGATGTGCGCCTCCAACGCCGCCCGCTGCTCGCCCCCCAGCGCCGCCAACGGCGCGACGGCGAACTCGCGCGCCGCTTCGAGCGCGGTCCGCAGCCGCTTGTCGACGCCGCGGCGGCGCACGGCCGCCGCGACGTACGCCCGCACGATCGGCACAACGCCGTCGTAGCCCACGACCCGCCACTGTTGGATGCCGTCGAGGAACGCCGCCGGCGGGGGACCCGCCGCTCCGGAGACGGCATGGGTCGCCAGCTCCGCATCTTCCAGCACGTCGGCGGCGGCGCGCTCAACGGGCTCCTGGTCGAAGCGGCCCTGGCTCGCGTCGGGGACGAACGTCGCCGGCGTGACCCCCGCGGCGAGCAGCGCCTCGATCCACGCGCGCGCCATCAGCGCTTCCGCGCCCAGCCGAGGTACGTGACGCTCAGATCGTCCGCGAGCGCGCGGCGGCCGCTCTCGTCGGCGCGGACCATGCCCTTCATCTCCTGCACCGCCAGCCCCTCGGCCTCGAGCGCGACACGCAGCTCCGCGGGCGACAAGAAGCGACGGAACTCGTGGAACCCCTCGGGCATCGTGTGCTCCACATACTCCTCGCGCCAGATCAGCTGGAGAAACGCGGCCGGGGTGCGGTTGTGCGTCAGGAAGCCCAATCCACCGCCGGGCCGGAGCGCCGTTGCGATCCCCTCGAGCGTGCGTCCCAGATCGTCGACATGCTCGAGGACGTCCACGGCGAAGACGAGGTCGAAGGGTGGTTGCATGTTCCAGGTCGCCAGCTGTTCCGCCGCACCGACGCGATACTCGATGCGCAGGCCGCCCTCCGCCGCGTGCCGTCTGGCCACCGCGAGCGACTTCTCCGACGGATCGAGTCCCGTGACGATCGCTCCTTCCCGCGCCAGCGCCTCGGCGAGGATGCCCCCGCCGCACCCCACGTCGAGCGCGCGCTTCCCTCGGAAACCCCCGAACACACCCCGAAAGTAATCTACCCGGGCGGTATTCAGCTGGTGTAGCCCCACGAACGGTCCCGTGGCCGCCCACCAGACGTCGGGGGAGTGCTCGACCAGGCGCTCGTACTTGGCGGGTTCGGCGAGTCCCTCGACCCGCGGCAAGGTGTCGCTCATCAGCCCACCTTCACGCCGACGACCAACCCGTCGCGGATCGGCGCCACGGCCGCCACGACGCGCGGGTCGGTCGCGGCGAGGCGGTTGAAGGCGCGCACGCCCTCGGCCTGAGCCGATCGGTCGCTCGCGTCGACCACCGCGCCATGAAAAAACGCGTTGTCGCACAGCAGCAACCCGCCCGGTCGCAGCAGTCGCACGCTCCATTCGAAGTACTGCGCCAGCGGCTCCTTGTCGGCGTCCACGAACACGGCGTCGAAACCGGGGGCGAGCGTCGGGAGCACGTCGAGGCACGCCCCCTCGATCAGTTGGACTTGGCGGCCGAGGCCCGCCTCGCGGTACGCCTGGCGAGCGAGTGCGGCGTGCCGCGGGTCCTTCTCGATGGTGACCAGCCGTCCGTCGGCCGGCAGCGCCCGGGCGATCCACACCCCGCTGTACCCGCCCAGGGCGCCGAGCTCGAGCGCGGTGCGTGCCGCGATGGCGCGCAGCAGCACGTGGATCAACTTGCCTTCGTCGGGCGAGATATGGATGGGGGGAAGGTGCTGCTCGGCGTGTCGCGCGCGCACGCGCGCGAGGACGGAATCTTCAGCGGCGAACAGCTGCTCGACGTAGCGCTGCAGCCGTTCGTCGTCCACGACTAGGCGGTCGCCTCCACGTTGGGGAACGGGGGCACCTCGAGCAGCCACAGGCCCGCCAGGCGCGACTGCTTGTCGACGTCCACGAGGAGGTGGTCGGCGACCCGCACCGTCGTGGCCCGGCGCTGCCGGCCCACGCGAATGTGGAACACGGACTCCGCCTGGTTCTTCTCCACCGTGAGCGCGGTGTCGACCTCGACCGCGGCGACACCGGGCTGAGAGCGGCGGGACGGGAACACCACCCTCCCCTCCGTGGGCGCGTCGGGAACCGGCAGCACCTCGACGGTGCGGATGTCGTCGGGCCAGGTGACGACGTCCAGCCCGCGCAGCGTGCCGCCCGCGACATCGAGGACGACAAATGAGCCGTCCGCGCCTTCCAGGTCCACCGTGCCGTTCATCCCCGTCGCTTTGCTGACGCCCTTGCAGGCGACCGACAGAATGTCGGTCTCGGGATCCCAGCGGTACGTGACCTTGGGGAGCTTCCCGTCCAGCGGCGCAATGCGGGCTTCGAACTGCATACGGGCGATACGACCGGGCTGTGCGGAGGGCGGGAAATATAGCGCGGGACTGGGCGGGAGCCAGCGATGGAGCCGCGCGAGTTCCTACGGTAGCCCGGGGAATCCTGGCGATGGGTCGCCTTCTGGGAGGAGTTCTAGCTTGGGATTCTCCCCCCGAGCGCGAGAATTCGCTGGCGTGCGGTGGTCCGCTGGTCTTCCATGCGCCGTGGCGACCGCCGCAAGTACTCCAGGAACGCCCCAACCGCGCCGCTCGTATCGGGCACCCCCTCGAGCGCTCGGCCAAGCACGAAGTATGGTTCGGCATAGAAGGGCTCTAACTCGATGGCGCGGCGCAGCTCCACCAGGGCCTCCAGTGACCGGCCCGCCCGCACCAGTTCCGCTCCGTACCGAAATCGGTACCACACGTTGGCAGAGTCCAACTCCACCGCCTGCGCGAGCTCCTGAGCAGCTGCAGCATGGTCGTTGTCCATCGCCGCGAGCTCCCCTAACGCAGCGTGCGCGGGGGCGAAGGCCAGGTTCTCGACCAGCGCATAGCCAAGCGCCGAGCGCGCCGCTGCGTGGTCACCGTGCACGATTTCGAGCAATCCGATTGCATAATGGAGCAGCTCTCGCGACTGGTACACAAGGACGATTTTAGTCGAGGCCGTGTCGACCTGGGCGGTCAGCCGGGTTATCTCAACACGCGCGCTGTCGAACTGCTGCATCGCAGCGAACGCCAGCGCACGGTCATATCGCCACCACACGTTTCGCACCGAATCCTGCAGGACGAGCCGCCCCCACACCTTGACGGCGTCCCCATATCTACCGGCCGCATAGGCGAGATACCCCTCGGTCGCTAGGTCGTGACCCCACTCTCCCGGTACGGAATGATAGACGAGCGCCTCGAGCCTTCGGCTTGTGAGAGGATTCCTGACCAGAGCGGCCAGGAGCAACGAATCGGCCCGGCGGACCTCTGGTTTTCGTAAGATCCGGGGATTTTCGGCGAGGTAATCCGCCCAATCCCCGTCATGGCGCATCCAGTACGTCACCCAGCGACCGTAGAACGGCTCGGAGCGCCACGGATCAAGCCGACCCGCCCAATAAAACGCCGCATCGGCCCTGCCGGGCACGCGCTGCAACTGTTCGACGCCGTAGTCGAAGTAGGCTTGCCAATCGTTGGTGTCGGCCTCGGCCGCGAGGCGGGGGCGCACCGGGGAATCCTGCGCCCAGAGCGCGCCGGCGCCGAGCACCAACGCGATGGCGCCCGTGAGCAGGCCCAGCCTGCTCCTCGCCTCACACATGGCGGAGTTGCTAGTCCCCCAGTTTCTTCGCGAAGCTCACGATCCGGTCCAGCGCGCGCTCGATGTCCGCGGTCGCCGCGGCGTAGGAGAGCCGCACCCAGCGGTCGTCGCCGAACGCGGCCCCGGGCACCAGCGCTACGCCCTTCTCAGCGACGAGCCTGGTGCAGAACTCCGTGCCGCTGATGCCCCCGAACGAGTCCACGCGGAAGAAGAAGTAGAACGCGCCCAGCGGCTCGACGAACTCGACGCCCGGCACCGCTTGCCGGAAGCGCGCGACGACCAGGTCCCGGCGGCGCCGGAACTCGGCGACCATACGGGCCACGTCCTCCTCGACGCGGGGATCGGACAGCGCCGCCGCCGCGGCGTATTGCGCGGGGTGGTTGGCGCCGGTCGTGGTGTGCGACTGCAACGCCGCCATCGCTTTCGCGACCGCGGCCGGCGCCAAGGCCAGGCCGATCCGCCAGCCCGTCATCGCATAGGCCTTGCTGACGCCGTAGATGACGATTACCCGCTCGAGGAACTCGTCGGGGAGATCCAGGAACGACGGGGCCGGGCCCGTCCCATAATGGATGCGCCGGTAGATTTCGTCGGCGATCACCCAGATGTGGCGCGCCTTCGCCCACGTCGCGAGCGCCTTGAGCTCGCCGTGGGTGTAGACGGAGCCGGTCGGGTTGCACGGCGAGTTGAGAATCAGTCCGGTCGCGGCGGGGAGCATCCGCTCGAGCTCGCGCACGCTCACTTTGAGCCCCCACTCGGGAGCGCCCGGGATCAGCACCGGCCGCGCGCGCGCGAGGTGCACGATCTGCGGGTACGACACCCACGCCGGCGCCGGAATCGCCACCACATCGCCGGGGCCGAAGACGGTGAAGCACGCGTTGAACAGCGACTGCTTGGAGCCGTTGGAGACCACGATGTGATCGGCGTTCACCGGCCGGCCGCCGGCGAGCAGCGACAGGTGCGTCGCCGCCGCAGACCGCAGCTCGAGGATGCCCTCGTTGGCCGGGTACTTGGTCTTGCCTTCCCGGATGGCCTTGAGCCCCGCGTCGGCGGGGATCGCCGGGGTCGCGAAGTCGGGTTCGCCGGCGCCGAGGTCGATGACGTCCTCGCCGGCCGCGCGGCGGCGCTTCGCCTCCTGGGAGACCGCGATGGTGGCGGAGGTCTCGAGATGCTGGAGGTTGACCGAAAGACCGGGAGTCACGGGCGCACAGCCCCGTAGCGCCTCAGCACGGCGCGGGTGGAATCGAGCGGCAGCGCGGGCACGGTGCCACGATAGCCGCGCACGGTCTCCGCGCGCAACAGCGAATTGTAGATCGCTTCCTCGGTCGCCTCGATGACGGCTTCGAACAGCGGGGACATCGCGTCGTTCGCGACGACGAGCGTCGTGTCGACCAGTCGGGCGGGGACGGGCGGAGTGGGGCGGGGACGGACGGTGGAAAACGCGATGACGTAGTCCCCCGAGCCGTTGGAGAAGCTCGACCCGGTGCGCGCGACGCCGGCGAGTGCCCGTCGCCCCAACCGCTCGAGCTGGCGATGATCCAGCGGAGCATCGGTCGCCACGACGACCACGATCGACCCATCCCCCATCCCCCTTCCCCCCTCCCCCTGCAGGTAGTATCTGCCCAGCTCGCGGCCCACAGGCGCACCGTTCATCGTCAGCACCCCACCGAAGTTCGACTGCACGAGCGCGCCGACCGTCCAGGCGCCGAGAGCGTCGGGGAGCCTGCGGCTGGCGGTGCCGATGCCGCCCTTCCATCCGAACGCCACCGTCCCCCGCCCTGCTCCCACCGCGCCCTCGCCGACCGGCCCGCCCGCGGCCGCGCGGATCGCGGCCAGGACGTCGGCCTCGCTGACGGGGCGGGCGCGGATGTCGTTCAGGAATCCGTCGTTGGTCTCGGCGACAAGCGGGTTGGCGGAGCGCACGTCGGCGTTGCCCGGAAGGTCAAGCAGGTAGGTGAGCACGGCGTCGGCGGCGCGAGGGACGCACAGCGTGCAGGTGAGGACGATCGGCGATTCCAGCTCGCCGAGCTCGTTGACTTGGGTGGAGCCAGCGAGCTTGCCGAACGCGTTGCCTACGACCACCGCGGCGGGGACCTTGTCACGGAACACGTTGACGCCGGGAGGGAGGATCGCGGTGACACCGGTATTGATCGAGTCGCCGCGGGCGATGGTCGTGTGGCCGACGCGGACTCCGGCCACGTCGGTGATCGCGTTAAGGGGCCCCGGCGGCAGCACGCCCACGACGATGCCGATGTCGCGCGCGCGGGGGCGCTGGGAGGCCAGCGGAGCGGCGGCAAAACTGAACAGCAGCAGCGCGCGGAGTTGCATTTCGATTGCCCCGAAGCTACCATCCGAGCCGCATCTCCGCCCTTTGACAACCGAGGTCCGTGTGACGGATGTGAGTGCAGCGCGCGCCGCGCTCGATCGCGGCCGCCCCGTGGTGCTCGTGATTCCACCCGCCGTCGAGCAGGCGGATGCGATCTGGGAGCTCGTGCCTCCGGCGATCCCGGCCCTCGTGGTATGTCTGGACCACACGACCGCCGCCGAGTGGGCGGCGCGGGCCCCTGTCAGCCTGCGCGTGCACGCCGTCACCAGCCTCGGCAGAGCCGTTCCCCTTCTCAAGGAAACTCCCGTCGACGTCGTCGCGGGCGCGCCCCAGGACCTGGCTGCGCTCGCAGCCAAGAGCGTTCTCAAGCTCGACGCCATCCGCACGGTCGTCCTCGCCTGGCCGGAAGGCTTCCCGGGTACCGAGCCCGCGGGGGCGCTCGACACGTTGCTCGCCGAGACCCGGAATGCCTTGCGCCTCGTGCTGAGCTGGAACCCCGCCGCCCTGCGCGATTTCCTGGAACGCCACGCGCACCGGGCCGAGGTCGTGGGCACCCTGCCGGTCGACGCGAACGGGAAGCCGCTGGGACCGTTGGGTCCGGCGCGCTACCTGGTGACGCCCGTCGGCCGGCGCGCCGCCGCGGTGCGGGAAGCGGTCGACGCGCTGCGAGCGACGCGCCCTGTGGTCTGGCACGGCGGCGACGTCCCAGGCACCACCGGCGACGTGGTTCTCTGCTCCGCCCTGCCGACCCGCGCGCAATTCGCCGCCCTCGCGAAGCTCGGCCGGCCGGTGTTGTTGCTCACGCCGGCGCAGCTCCCGTATGCCCGCACCCTCGCCGCGCCGCTCACCGTCGTCCCGCTCGCCGACGCCGCCGATCGGGCGCTGGGGCGGCTAGAGAGCCTGCGGGCGCGAGTGGGAGGGCTGATCGAACGCGGTGAAGTGGATACCGAGCTGGCGGCGCTGACCCCGCTGTTCGAGCGCTATGACGCCGCCGAGGTCGCGGCGGCGCTGCTGGCGCTGCGACGCGAAGGGGACGGCGAGAAACCGGAACTGCAAGGCGCCGCGGCGCCGAGCTGGGTGAAGGTGTTCGTGGGCGTCGGCAAGAAGGACGGCGCCGCCGCGAAGGACCTCGTCGGGGCGCTGATCCGGGAGGCGGGGCTCGCCCGGGAAGACCTCGGCCGCATCGAGCTGCGGGAGACGTTCAGCCTCGTCGACGTCGCTTCCCATGCCGTCGATCAGGCCATCCAGCGACTCGCGGGGACGACGATCCGCGGTCGCCGGGTGCAGGCGCGGCGCGAGCGCTGAAACGCCGACGGGCCGCTCAGCGGAGCGGCCCGTGTATAGCATGCAGAGAACGACGGCGGGTTACCGCTTGCCGTTCAGCGCCATCTTGAGCTGCTTGCCGGCGCGGAACGCGGGAGCGATCGACGCCTTGATCTGGATCGTGCCACCCGTCTTGGGGTTGCGGCCCATGCGCGCCGCGCGCTTACGCGCTTCGAAGTTCCCGAAGCCGGTGATCTGCACCTTCGCCCCCTTCTTCAACTCGCCCGCGATGATGCCCTTGTCGTCGAACAGGGCGTCGATCGTTCGGGACGCGTCGGCCTTGGACATCTTCGTCCGCATGGCCAGCGCCGAGGTCAGCTCGGCTTTGTTCACGGCGGTCTCCTTCTGAGAGTCCAGCGGGTGAATCCCTAGAGAATCCGCCCCTATCGCGGGGGGGCGCCCGAAAACCCGCATGAAACCAGCACTATTATGGGGTATCCCCAGAAAATCCGCAAGATACCTGCACTTCCTTGACCCACCCCCCCGCACCCACTACCCTTCCCCCGCCCCCAAGGTGTCGGGTGCCTGGTGCCAGGTGCCAGGCGTGAACCCCCGACACCCGGCACCTGACACCTGACACCCCAGGCTTCTCATGTTCCACGGCACCCGCCCTGGCTGGATCGAGGTGATCGCCGGGGTCATGTTCTCCGGCAAGTCCGAGGAGCTGATCCGCCGGGTGCGGCGGGCGGTGATCGCCCGCAAGCAGGTCCAGGTCTTCAAGTCCCACCTCGACGCCCGCTACGCCGGGCTCTACAACGTCTCCACCCACGACGGCATCACGGTCGAGGCCGAACCCGTGGATAGCGCGGCCGAGATCGTGCAGCGCATCCGCCCCGCCACGGAGGTCGTGGCGGTGGACGAGGCGCAGTTCCTCGACGAGGCGATCGTCGAGGCGGCCAACGGCCTCGCCGATCGCGGGGTGCGGGTGATTCTGGCGGGCACGGACGTCGACTTCCGCGGCCTCCCGTTCGGCCCGATGCCGACGTTGATGTGCGTCGCGGAGCTGGTAGACAAGTTCCAGGCGATCTGCGTGGTGTGCGGCGGCCCGGCAACGCGGAACCAGCGCCTCGTCAACGGCAAGCCGGCGACCTGGGACAGCCCCACGATCATGGTCGGCGGCCGGGAGTCCTACGAAGCCCGGTGCCGGCATTGCCACAAGGTGCCGAGGGCGGATGAAGACCAAACGGCCTTGCTGTGAGTTCTCGGTTCTCGGTTTTCGGTTCTCGGTCGGCCTGAACCGACGACCGACAACCGACAACCGATAACCCCCGTGCTCAACGTAGCCCTCACCGGCAACATCGCCGCCGGCAAGTCCACCGTCGTGGATTGGCTCCGCCGTTGGGGAGCCACGATCATCGACGCGGACGAGCTGGCGCGGGAGGCGGAGACGCCGGGCACGGAAGTGCTCACCGCCATCGTCAAGCGGTTCGGTACCAACGTGCTGCACCCCGACGGCACCCTCGACCGACCCGCCTTGCGCGCGAAGGTGATCGGCGACGATACCGCGCTCACCGACCTCAATGCGATCGTGCATCCCGCCGTGCGGCGGCGCCGCGACGAGCTGGTCGCCGCCGCCCGCGCCCGGGGCGACGTGCTCGTCATCAACGACATCCCGCTGCTGTTCGAGGCGCTCGATCCGTCCCAGTTCGACGCGGTGGTTCTCGTGGATGCCCCGGTGCCGGTGCGGCGGGCGCGCCTGCGGGCGTTGCGCGGCCTGTCCAACGAGGAGGCGGACCGCATGATCGCGGCGCAGATGGACGCCGGACGCAAGCGCGCCCGCAGCCAGTACGTCATCGACAACGACGGCTCGCTGAAAGAGTTGGAAGCCAAGGCGCGCGTCGTGTTCAAGGAGCTCATGCACCGGGCCAAGAGTACCAAGCCGTTGCCTTGACAGAGGTTGCCGCCTCCGGTAACCTTCGCCGCGACTTCCTCACGCCTCCGGCCTCGAGCGATCACCCCCATGGCCAACACGCCCAAGGACCTGCGGTACACCGCCGAGCACGAGTACGTGAAACAAACCGGTGACACCGCGGTGGTGGTCGTCGGCATTACCGACTACGCCCAAGGGGAACTGGGCGACGTTGTATATGTGGATTTGCCGAAAGCCGGGGCCGTGTTTACGCGCATGCAGGTGTTCGGGACGATCGAGGCGGTGAAAGCGGTCTCCGAGCTGTTCTGCCCCGTGGCCGGGACGGTCGTGGAGGCGAACGCCGCGCTCGAGAAGGATCCCGCGGCGGTGAACCGTGACCCCTACGGGGCGGGCTGGATGATCAAGCTGCGCGTCGCGGACCAGGGCGACCTCGGCAAACTCCTGGATGCGGCGGCGTACACGAAACAGATTGGGCAATAGGGCGGTTGTCGGTTCTCGGTTTTCGGTTACCGACGACCGTGCACCGATAACCGACGACCTTCTATGCTGACACTCACCTGGCACGGCCACGCCTGCTTCACCATCGAAGCCGAAGGCCGCCGCGTCATCATCGATCCGTTCCTGACCGGGAACCCCGCTGCGGATATCGGTCTCGACAAGCTACCGAAGATCGACGCCGTGCTCCTGTCGCACGGCCACGGCGACCACCTGGGCGACACGCTGGCGATCGCCAAGCGCGACCGGCCGACCATCATTTCGACCTTCGAGCTCGCCTCGTTCTGCGAGGCGCACGGCGCCGTTGTGCACAAGATGCACCTGGGCGGCGCGCGCGAGTTTCCCTGGGGTCGCGTCAAGCTGGTGCCGGCGTTCCACGGCGGCGCGATCGACGGCGACGACGCGGGCCGCTACCCGGTGACGCCGTGCGGGCTCGTGGTGACGATGGGCGGGAAGACCGTGTACCACACCGGCGATACCAGCCTGACGATGGAGATGCGGCTGCTCGAGGGCCGGATCGACGTGATGCTGGTGCCGATCGGGGACAACTACACGATGGGGATCGAAGACGCGGTGCGCGCGGTCGACTTCGTGAAGCCGCAGATCGCGATCCCGATGCACTTCAACACCTGGGACGTGATCAAGGCGGACCCGCAAGAGTTCCGGCGCCAGGTCGGCGGGCGGGCGGACGTCGTGGTGCTCCAGCCCGGGCAGTCCCTGAAACACTCCTGATGACGGATCACCCCGACGTCTTCGTCGAGCGCCACGTCGGGCCACGGCCCGAGGACGTGGGCGCCATGCTCGAGACGCTCGGGTACGCCTCGCTCGACGCGTTCATCGACGCCGTCGTCCCCGCCGACATCCGGCTGCGGCGTCCGCTCGGCGTGCCGGCGGGGCAGAGCGAGCAGGCGGCGCTCGCCGAGATCCGCGCGCTCGCCGCCAAGAACCAGGTGTGGCGCTCCTACCTGGGGATGGGCTACCACGACTGCGTCACCCCGCCGGTGATCCTGCGCAACGTGCTCGAGAACCCCGGCTGGTACACCGCGTACACGCCATACCAGGCGGAGATCGCGCAGGGCCGGCTCGAGGCGCTGCTCAACTTCCAGACGATGGTGTCCGACTTGACGGGTCTCGAGATCGCCAACGCGTCGCTGCTCGACGAAGCGACGGCGGCGGCCGAGGCGATGCACCTGACCGAGGCGGTCGCCGGGCGGCCGGGGGGGGGGGCGTCGGTGTATCTGGTGGACGCCGCCTGCCACCCGCAAACGATCGCCGTGGTGCGCACGCGCGCCGAAGCACGCGGCATCGAAACGGTGGTCGCTGATCCCGACACGTTCCAGTTCGGCGGGGGCGTCATCGGCGCGCTGGCGCAGTATCCCGCGACCGACGGCCGCGTCCGCGACTTCCGCGCCCTGTGCGAGCGGGCGCACGCCGGCGACGCCCTCGTGACCGCGGCGACCGATCTCCTGGCGCTCGCCCTGCTCACCCCGCCCGGGGAGTGGGGCGCCGACATCGCCGTCGGCAATTCGCAGCGCTTCGGCGTCCCCCTCGGCTACGGCGGCCCGCACGCCGCCTTCTTCGCGACGCGCGACCGGTTCAAGCGCCACCTGCCGGGACGGATCATCGGCGTCTCTCGGGATGCCGCCGGCCGTCTCGGGCTGCGCATGGCGCTGCAGACGCGCGAGCAGCACATCCGCCGCGAGAAGGCCACCAGCAACGTCTGCACGGCGCAGGTGTTGCTGGCCGTGGCCGCCAGCATGTACGCCGTGTATCACGGACCCGACGGGATCGCGCGCATCGCCGCGCGCGTGCACGAGCACACCGCGCTGCTCGCCGATGCGCTCAAACGGCTGGGCTATCGGCTCGCCCATGCGGAGTTCTTCGATACGCTCGCGGTCGAGACCGACGCCGGCACGGCGGCGAGAATCCACAGGGCCGCGAAGGCGAAGCGCATCAACCTCCGCGCCCTGTCGCCCACGCGCATCGGCGTCGCGCTCGACGAGACCGTCGAGATCGCCGACGTCGCCGACCTGGTCGCGGTGTTCGCGCTCGGCAAGCCCGTCGCCGTCAACCTGGAGGACCTCGCCGCCAAAGCGCCGCGGGCGCTGCCCCGCGCGCTCACGCGCACCAGCGCGTTTCTCACCCACCCGATCTTCCGCTCGCACCGCTCCGAGACGGAGATGCTGCGCTACCTGAAGCGGCTCGAGGACCGCGACCTCTCGCTCACCTCGGCGATGATTCCGCTGGGCTCGTGCACCATGAAGCTCAACGCCACAGCCGAGATGATTCCGATCACGTGGCCCGAGTTCAGCCGCCTGCACCCGTTCGCGCCTCCGGAGCAGGCCGCCGGCTACGCCGAGCTGTTCCGCCAGCTCGAGGGGTGGCTCGCCGAGATCACCGGCTTCGCGCGGGTGTCGCTCCAGCCCAACGCCGGCTCGCAGGGCGAGTTCGCCGGCCTCCTGACGATCCGCGCCTATCACCGGGCCCGCGGCGAGGGCCACCGCATCACGTGCCTCATCCCGCAGTCGGCGCACGGCACCAACCCGGCGAGCGCGGTGATGGCGGGGATGCAGGTGGTCGCGGTGAAGACCGACGCGCGCGGCAACATCGATCTCGCCGACCTCGCGGCCCGGGCCGAGCAGCACACGGGCACGCTGGCGGCGCTGATGGTGACCTACCCCTCCACCCACGGCGTCTTCGAGGCCGGGATCACGGAGGTCTGTCGCATCGTGCACCGGCACGGCGGGCAGGTGTACATGGACGGGGCCAACATGAACGCGCAGGTCGGGCTGTGCCGCCCCGGGGACATCGGGGCCGACGTCTGTCACCTGAACCTGCACAAGACGTTCTGCATTCCGCACGGCGGCGGGGGGCCCGGCATGGGGCCGATCGGCGTCGCGCCGCACCTCGTGCCGTTCCTCCCCGACCATCCGCTCGTGCCGCTGGGCCACGCCCAGTCGCTGGGCACGATCTCAGCGGCGCCGTGGGGCAGCCCCTCGATCCTCCCGATCTCGTGGATGTACATCCGCATGATGGGCGGGGCGGGACTCACGCACGCCACCAAAATTGCGATCCTCAACGCCAACTACGTGGCCAGGCGGCTCGCCGGCACCGTGGAGCTGCTGTACGCCGGGGAGAACGGGCTCGTGGGACACGAGTGCATTCTCGACACCCGCCCGTTCAAGGCGTCGGCGGGCGTCGAGGTCGAAGACATCGCCAAGCGGCTCATCGACTATGGCTTCCATCCTCCCACGGTCTCCTTCCCCGTCGCCGGGACGTTGATGGTCGAGCCGACCGAGAGCGAACCCAAAACGGAGCTGGACCGCTTCTGCGACGCGCTGATCGCCATTCGCGAGGAGATCCGCGAGGTCGAGGCGGGCACTGCCGACCGGGAGAACAATCTGCTCAAGAATTCCCCGCATCCGCTCGCCGACCTCGTCAGCGACGCCTGGGACCGGCCCTACTCGCGCGAGCGGGCGGCATTCCCGAGCCCCGCGACGCGCGAGCACAAAATCTGGCCGCCGGTGGGGCGGATCGACGGTGCGTACGGCGACCGCAATCTCATGTGCGTGTGTCCGCCGCTGGAGGCGTACGCGAACGTCTGAGTGGGAGTCGCTGCTCGACGTCGAGGGCCGCCCCGGCTCCGACAACATGGCGATGGACGACGCGCTGCTCGACGAAGCCGACGCGAGCGGCCGCGCCTTCCTGCGGTTGTACCGGTGGTCCCCGCCGTGCCTCTCCTTCGGCCGCCATGAGCCCGCCGCCTCGCGCTACGACCGCGCCGCCATCGCGCGCTTGGGGCTCGACGTGGTGCGTCGTCCGACCGGCGGTCGCGCCGTGTGGCACGAGCACGAGGTCACCTACGCGGTCGCCGCGCCCGTCGCCGTATTCGGCTCGCTGCGCGACACGTACCGGGCGATCCACGCGCGCCTGGCAGCCGCGCTGCGCCTGCTGGGAGTGGACGCGAACCTCGCGCCCGACGGTCCGACCGTCCGACCGTCCGACGGTCCGACTGCGTGTTTCGCGGTCCCGGTCGGCGGGGAGGTGTTGATCGGCGACCGCAAGGTGGTCGGGTCCGCGCAGGTCCGCCGCGGCACGGCGTTCCTGCAACACGGCTCGATCCTCCTCGACGGCTCGCAGGACCTGGTGACGGAGGTGAGTCGGACACCGGGAGCGGTCACCCGCGCCACGAGTTTGTCGGCCGAGCTCGGCCGGCCCGTGACGTTCGAGGAGGTCGCCGCGGCGATCATGGCTGCCTGGTGCGAGCCGCTTGTTCCGTCCGACGGTCCGACCGTCAGACAGTCCGACGGCTTCGCGGATCCTGACTGGACCTGGCGCCGGTAGACCCCCGGTAGAATCTTACCGGACATGCGCACACGTGTGGTCGTGGGGGTCTTGGTCGCCGTCGTGGCCGCGGCCGCGTGCGGGCGGCGCGTCGGCTGCACAGGCGAGTATTGCGGCACGCTGGTCATCGCCGCGCCCGGGGAGCCCGATATCCTGCTGCCGCCGGCGTCGGACGACGCGCGCGCGGCAGCGGTGTTCGACCAAGTGTTCGTCAAGCTCGCCGACCTCGGGCCGTCCGGGAACACCATCGGTGACGCCGGCTTCGTCCCCGAGCTCGCCGAGAAGTGGGAGTGGGACAACCCCCGGACGCTCACCTTCCACCTGAACGCCGCCGCCCGCTGGCACGACGGGCGCCCGGTGCGTGCCGAGGACGTGGCGTTCACGTTCGACGTCAACACCGACCCCGCCGTCAACTCCCCAGCCCGGGCGTCCCTGGCGCGCGTGCGCCGCGTGACGACGCGCGACTCGCTGACCGTGGTGTTCCACTTCAGCGAAGCCTATCCGGAAATGTTCTACGACGCCGTGCACCACCTGCGCATCCTGCCGGCGCACCTGCTGCGCACGGTGCCGCGCGACCAGTTTCGCACGGCCGCCATCGGTCGCGCGCCGGTGGGCGCGGGCTGCTACCGGTTCGTCGAGTGGCGGGCGGGGCAGAGCCTGGAGCTCGCGGCGGACTCGACCTGTTTTCTCGGTCGGCCCCACATCCGGCGGCTGGTGTGGCGGTTCACGCCCGACCCGACGGTAGCCGTGACGCAGCTCCTGGCCGGCGAGGCCGACGTATTCGAGTACCTGTCCCCACCGGACCTCGAGCGGGTGCGCACCGCCGGCGACCTCGTCACCTACCCGTATGCGGGACCGTATTACACGTTCCTCGTCTTCAACCTGCGCACGCGCGGCGACACCACGCTCCCCCATCCCCTGTTCGCGGATCGCGAGATCCGCCGGGCCCTCACGCTCGCGACGGACCGCCAGCAGATGGTGCAAAGCGTATTCGCCGGCCTCGCCAAGGTCCCGCCGGGTCCGATGCCGCTCCTCTGGGCCACTTGGGACTCGACTCTCCGGGTCCTGCCCTTCGATTCCGCGGCCGCGGGGCGCCTGCTCGGCGCGCGTGGCTGGCGCGACCACGACGGCGACGGCGTGCGCGATAAGGATGGGCAGAAGCTCGGCTTCGAGCTGCTGACGCCCACGACGAGCGTGATCCGCCGTCAGTACGCGCGGCTGCTTCAGGAGCAGTTCCGCCGCGTCGGGGTCGCGGTCGAGATTACGGAGGTCGACAATAACGTCATGACTCAGCGGCTGGAGACCGGGAACTTCGACGCAGCGCTTATGTCGCGCATCGCCGATCCCTCACCCACCTCGAGCGTCGCGCTCGTCTGGCTGGCGGGTGGCGGCTCGAACTATTCGCACTACGACAATCCGGTGTTCGCGGAAGCCTACGCGCGCGCCACGGGCGCCACGACCCGGCAGGCGTCGATGTACGGCTGGCGCGCCGTGTTCCAGCAGTTGATCGACGACGCGCCGGGGATCTGGTTGTACTCCCAGCAGAGCGTCGCCGCCATGCACCGCCGCGTGGCCGACGTCCGCCTCCGCCCCGATGCGCCGTATGCCCTGGCGCGCACCTGGCGGATCCCTCCCGACCGGCTGATCGACCGGGACCGCGTGGAGCGCCGGTGACGGCGTGGTTGCTCAGACGCCTTGCGGCGTCCGTCGCCATCGTCTTCGCGGTCCTCACGCTCACCTTCGTCCTCATCCACCTCGCGCCGGGGACGCCGTTCCTGCCCTCGACGGATGACCGCAGCGTGGGCCCCGAGATTATCGCCCGGTTGCGCCGGCAGTACGGCCTCGATCGCCCCCTTCCCGTGCAGTACCTCAAGTACATCGGCAGCGTCGCCCACGGGGAGTTCGGCGAATCCTTCAGCCAGCACCGGCCGGTCGCGCAGGCGCTGGCGGATGCGGTCCCCAATACCGTGCTGCTGGGCATCGCCGCGCTCGTTATCGAGTTCACGCTGGGGATCGCGCTCGGCGCCTACCAGGCGGCCCGGGCCCGCCGGCGCGTCGACGCGGCGCTCAGCCACCTCACCCTCTTCTTCTATTCCGTGCCGACGTTCTGGCTGGGGCTCGCCCTGCTGCTGGTGTTCGGCCAATGGCTCCGCTGGCTGCCGGTGGGCGGGGTCAGCGACCCCATCGTGCACGACACCCTGCCGTGGGCCGGACGGGTGTTCGACACGCTGCGGCACCTCGTGCTCCCGGCGTGTACGCTGGGTCTGGTGGGAGCCGCGGGCACGGCGCGCTACCAGCGCGCGGCGATGCTCGAGGTGATTCACCAGGACTACATCCGGACCGCGCGCGCCAAGGGGTTGAGCGAGCGACGCGTGCTGCTTCGCCACGCGTTGCGCAATGCCGTGCTCCCCGTCATTACGCTGCTGGGGCTGTCGCTCCCGTTCCTCCTCACCGGCGCGGTGCTCGTCGAGACCGTGTTCTCCTGGCCGGGCATGGGGAAGCTCGCCGCCGACGCGATTTTCTCGCGCGACTATCCCGTGGTCACGGCCGCGGCCATCCTCGCCGCCGCGATGGTGGCGCTCAGCAGCGTCGTCGCCGACCTGCTCACCGCGCTGGCCGATCCGCGTGTCCGGCTCGGGGACGGCGACGCCGCCTGATGCTGCGCACGTGGGTGAGCCTCGCCGTCCTCGTCGCCGGGTCGACGGGCGGCGCCTTCGCCCTGCGCCGACGCTGCGAGCGCACGGGCCGCGGGCGACGCTTCTTCCGGCACCCCACCGCCACCACCGGCGTCGCGGTGCTCACGTTCTTCGTCCTCGTGGCGGTGTGCGCGCCGCTCGTCGCTCCGTACGACCCGTCGGCCCAGCCCGACCCCGTCGGCTTGCAGAACCGGCCACCGTCATGGCTGCATCCGTTCGGTACCGATCTCTACAGTCATGACGTCCTGAGCCGCGTCGTGTACGGCGCGCAGGTCTCGCTGGGCGTCGGGACCCTTGCCATGCTCGTGGCGCTCACGCTGGGCGCGGTGGTGGGCGCGATCGCCGGGTACACTGGGCGCTGGATTGACGCGGTGCTGATGCGTCTGGTGGATGTCGGGATCGCGGTGCCGCGCATGTTCCTGCTGCTGATGGCGGTGGCGTTATGGAGCCGGCTGCCGCTGGGGACGCTGATCGTGCTGATCGGCGTCACGGGCTGGTTCGGGACGAGCCGCCTCGTGCGCGCCGAGGTGCTTTCGCTGCGCGAGCGGCCGTTCGTCGACGCCGCCCGGGCGTTGGGCGCCCGGTCGGGGCGGGTTATCTTCGGCCACGTCCTGCCCAACACCGCGGCGCCGCTCATCGTGTCGGCGGCGCTGGGGATCGGGCACGTGATGCTGCTCGAGGCGGCGCTGTCGTTCC
>Ga0209376_1002218_pt1 | contig 18640 bp, 19 predicted proteins | sample GraSoiAngelo_134_FD_185891 | JGI IMG/M metagenome (GOLD analysis project Ga0209376, IMG submission 185891) | Grasslands soil microbial communities from the Angelo Coastal Reserve, California, USA - 14_0929_05_30cm (SPAdes) (version 2) | ecosystem: Environmental > Terrestrial > Soil > Grasslands ... | reverse complement strand
TCGCGAGAGTGCTACTGGTATATATACCCACCGGACTCGCGCCCGGTCACGGCTGGCCGCCTAACGGATCGCGGTTCAGCTGCGGGCGACCCGCCCACCAGCGCAAGAGTGCTGGACGAAGTCCGTGCCCACCAGGGGCACAACACTCCGCTTCCTTTAGAGCGATCAGCGCCCGCCAGCTGCAAGCGCGTGTTAGGCGGAGGCCTTCTACTTGGAGGCCTTCGTCTGCACACGGACGGACCGAATGATGGCCAGTACGAGTGCCTGGCCCGCGGGATCGTAAGCTGCCCCGAAGATTCGTAGACTGTCCCCTGGTCCCAGCCCGAGCCTGCCATCGGCATAGTAGGTGGTATCTGACGCGCCGACACTGGGGAGCCTTGGCGTGGCACTAATAACGACAGGGACCCCACCGAGAGAGTCAAGGCAGTAAATTAGCTCGCGAGCGCGCGTCGTGCTTCGCGTAGGGCGGGCTCCTGCCAAGAATGTGGTACGAAGCAAATTGATGAAGTAGGGTGGGGTCTCGCCAAGCCAATCCTCTTTGCGCATGCGAATCTGCGGGTCGGTCGACTCGATAGTCAATGGATCGTCAAACCAACGAAAGTCCGCTGGAGCACGAAACGTGACCGGCGCGATTCGCGACGTGAGCTCTTTCCAGCCTGTTGCGTCGACCTTCAGGACGGTGCACACCGGAAGCGAGGGCGCCGAGGTGCGCTGGCCTAACGCGACAACAGGCCACGCGGCACTGGCGAGGGCCAGGAGGGAGCCGCACTTGATGCTCACCGGCATCTGATCATGCCTCCGCCTAACGGATCGCGCTTAAGCTGCGGGCGCAACGCTGGCCGGCGCAAGGCGGTGAAACGGCAGACAAAAAGGCTAGCCGGCGAGGGAACGCAATTCTTCCCACAAGAGCGCCCGCCAGCTTCAAGCGCATGTTAGGCAGCTGCCTCGGTCTCAGTGGCTCTCCTCGCGCAAGGCACAAAAAAACCCCGTGGCGTCTGGAAGGATCCTGTGCGTCGCTGTGTCCATAACCACCGCGATCCCCATGTCGGTCTCCCAGTAACCCCAGAAGCCCCGTGCCGACACGGCTGTTATCGTGAAATTGTCGCCGCCCCCATCGAGCACACAGTGCATGCCTATTCTCAGCACCGACCCTTGGACTACGGCTCCAGGATGAGCTGGGTCGTGGGAGCTGATGATCGCGTGCCACTGGTTGGGGCTTGGGTCCGCTGGGCGGTACCACCCGATGAGATCGCGCCGGACTCTGCGAAAGCCGCACGGGACCTCGCGCCACTGAGAGTCGGGCACCTCAAGGTGGAGGCGACCTCGAGTCACGGTCGGCGGAGCTGGTTGCCAGGCAACCTGAATCAGGTTGTACTCACCCGCTAACGCCCGCAGTGAGTCAGCATCGAAGCGGGTAGCGTCCGAGGCGACAGCGAAAGAACAATCAGTGGGCGCCACGGAAGGGACCGCGTGTCGCGCACAGGCCGCGTTCACGAGGACCCCGGCAAGAGCGACTCTGACAAGGCTAGATACCATGCGTAGTGTGCAGCTGCCTAACGGCCCGCGCTTAACCTGCGGGCGACGCGCCCGCCGAGCGCGGTGTAGTTGAACGATAGTTCGTGCGCGCCAGCGCACAAACGCTCCGATTCCGTTAAGAACGATAGGCCCGCCAGCTTCAAGCGCTTGTTAGGCGGCCTCCTTTCTCTGACGCCGCCAGTTCGGCACTCACTCGGCTGCCGGCAGACTCGAGTCGACCGATCGCGGGCACAAGTTGCCCCACCGTGCCAAGACCGTACGGCGGCATGTTGTTGTAGATGGTCTCGTATTGGCCAGGCCGGACCAAGTATGTCTCGTGCCAGATTCCGACATCCCCGTTGCGCTGCACGCGCTGGTTGAATGCTCGCCAAGCGGGAAAGTGCTCTGCAGTCGGATCCTTCGCGTACGCCTCTAGATGTGCGAAGCTTCGCCAGTATTGCGCCATCACTGGCGGGATTCCTCCATAGATCTGCGCCCCGAGAAATCCACTTTGGGGCTTTCGAGCCAACTCAGCCAACATGCGTGGCATGGCGAGCGCCACCGGCACCCACTTGTGGAGCTTCCAGAATCGGTTGATCTGCATGCCAATGAGAAACACCACAAACTCGCCGTCGAGCCGCGCCGTCATGCGTTGTTTGATGATCTGGGCCATGAATGGAGACTCCCGGCGGGGTGGAGGCCGCCTAACGGATCGCGCTTAAGCTGCGGCGCGCTGGTGAAAGAGTAGTCATTCAATATCCTACGCGCGCCGCCAGCTTCAAGCGCTTGTTAGGCAGCCCCATCGGGTCCTCAGGTCAGATGTCGCTCATCCGTGAGCGTGCGCAGAATGCGAGCGACGAAGGCCCCCTTACCTTCCGTGTAGGCTTCACGATCAAAGCGATGGAGCTCGGCGAGTCGATACTTCAGCGCTGCGTACTCATTGGAAACCGCCGGAGTTGACCGAAGGCAGTCGCGGAAGCGGAGACGGTCGTTCCATATCGGACTGCCGAGCGGTACCAAGTGCAAGTGGTGCGTTCGGTGAGCGAAACTGGGTTTGCAAAACCAGTGCATGAGATCGGGGCGGTAGGGGGAGTACTGGTAGCCCAACTCGCGCAACGGAAGCAGGGCCTCACGTGAGGTCTTGAGGGTGTGGACTCCGGCCATGATGTCGATGACGGGCTTAGCCGGCAGTCCAGGAACGGCCGTGCTCCCAACGTGCTCAATCGGTCCCGTAAGCCAGGGGCGAAGGACCTTCGAGAGGACCGCTCGCTCGGCCTCGAAGAGCGCCGGCCAGTTCTGGTCGTAGGCGACGATGTAAACGGGGGCTTCGGGCTCAGCCGGCACGAGTGTTGGTTTCGGATCGGGGCTGCCTAACGGATCGCGCTTAAGCTGCGGCGCGCTGACGAAAAAGGTGTCATTCAATATCCTACGCGCGCCGCCAGCTTCAAGCGCTTGTTAGGCAGCCCGCGCCAAAGACATTCCCAGACTCGGCTACTTCACCGGGATCAAATCAAACTTGCCGAACGTCTCCTGATAAAACAGCGCCCCTTCCTTGCGATCTCCGCCGCTCCAGTGTTTATGACCACCCGGAATTCGGATGAAATCGCCCGCGCCGACGCGTTTGGCACCGGCATCATCCCGGTACAGGTAGGCGCCACGTAAAACGACAAGCAACACGTCCGCCGTATGCGTGTGCATCCCTGCATCGTATCCCGGACGAAACTTCGTAAACCCCCCGAACGGTCCCTTGGCCGTATCGCCCCAGGCCACGTAGCTCGAGACCCCCGGGACTAGCGGTGAGTATTTCGCGGTTCGTGAACGTGCAAAGATGACGCCGGAACTTTGGTCCTGATCTGCAAACACGACCGCCGTCGTCACGGCCACAGCGACGACGGCTGCAGCGAGCGTCCACGCGCGCTTCATTTGCCCCCCCGGCTATTGGTTGGATGCGGAGATCATTGACGGCTGACCGGCTAATTCTCGCGCATAAGTGTCATCCCGTCGAGGACGACACCAGTTGTTCGATGGGGCTGCCTAACGGACCGCGCTTAAGCTGCGGGCGCACTGCCCGCGGGCGCAAGGAGTTGGAGCCGCAGACAAAAAGGCTCGCCAGCGAGGCAACGCAATTCCTCCCTAGTTGTGAGCGCCCGCCAGCCTCAAGCGCTTGTTAGGCCGCGCCCTTGTTGCGGCGCAGTCGGACTCGCGTGACACCAATCGCTAGACAAATCACACTCGGCCAGAACGTGAGGAAAGCAAGAAGGCCTGGACCGATGGGATTCGGATTGGGATCGGGCCACAGCCCGATCGCAGCGGCCACGATGATGAGGATCTGCGGCCCGCAGCCAAGGATGAGGAGACCGAGGCCGACGCGAACCCAGCGGGACTGCAGATACTCTCGCATGTAGTCTCGGCTGTCAGGGCGTCGGCCTAACGGACCGCGCTTAAGCTGCGGCGCGCTGAAGAAAGATTCATTCCTTAATCTACGCGCGCCGTCAGCTTCAAGCGCTTGTTAGGCTGCGCGCGCTCCAATCTACTCCTCAAGCCTTCCCTGCGATCGAGCAGTTGAGCGCATCCGCTCAATGTCCTGAACATCATCGAGGCCGTACTCCTCCACGGCGCTGATACGCGTCCTGTCCAGGCGACTTTGGCAAATACGAGACCGAGAGCGATCACAAGCAGACCGAACAGAAGGAGTGCTGCGACGGCCCATATAGGAGCTCGGCCCAGTTCCTTGTTCGCGATCAGTCCGCACGCGATGCCAAGAAACGTAAAGGCGAGTGCTGGAATCCACGCTGCGATGCGAAAAGCGAAGCCAATGCGGTACTTGGCCATATCGAAGAGCGCGTGCGCTGCCTAACGGCCTGCGCTTAAGCTGCGGGCGCAAAGCGCGCAGGCGCGCTGGTGGCTGATGCAGTTACCGTGCTCGTTCGGGCTCACAAATGGAATTCTACTTTACTTAGCAGCGCCCGTTCAGCTTCAAGCGCGTGTTAGGCAGCCACCCCGGCGTGCCCAATCCCTATCACATCGGCGCAAGCTTTATTGGGATCGGCGGCAACCGGAAATCCAGTAGCCTCCCAGAATCAGCTGGCAGCGTGATGAGAAACGTCTGCGACACGTATCCGATCACTGCGGCGCAAATATAGTGGCGGCCAGAGGGCAATTGCAGAATGAATACCCCAAGACTATCCGTGCGGCCAGCATGCTCCGTAACGCGCTCACAGCGACGGTCGCGGCGGCGCGACGCGCGGACTAGAGCACCACGAAACGGGGAGCCGTGGGTGCTATCGGCGACAATACCGCGGACGGGAAACGTGGCAGGCGGAACGAGAGCGTCACCGACTTTCGCGCGGCAAGCCGCGGCAATTACGAATAGCGCGAGTGAAGCGTGACGGGCACGCAACGTCGAGTGGCTGCCTAACGGATCGCGCTTAAGCTGCGGGGCGAGCGCCAGCGGGCGCAAGCGCTCCGCCCTGCGGTAACGGCTGGCTGGCGCATAAACGTGCGCTTACTCTAAGAGCCGGCCCCGGCAGCTTCAAGCGCTTGTTAGGCCGCATCCGGTCCAGACCCTCGGCGACGCGTCGCGCGGATCAGACCCCACACAAGACCAAGGGCAAGGCCGAGCGGTCCCGAAATGAAGATGCCGAGCAGCGGGCCCTGATTGGCGCTCGGGGTTACGATCATCGGGCCGACGAACCCGAGGAGGAAAGTGACGGCGCCGACGCACAGCGCAAAGCCGACCGGACGCTCGCCGCGCCACCACCGGTTTCGGAAGGGGCCGTACCGAATGATGGCCCAGAGCGCTGCGATTGGTATGAGCGGGAAGACTAGGTCCACGGAGCCTCGCTAGGCGATTGCGGGATGCGGCCTAACGGATCGCGCTTAAGCTGCGGGCGACTCGCCCGCTGCGCGCGGTATAGTCGAACGATAGTTCGTGCGCGCCAGCGCACAACACTCCGCTTCCCTTAGAGCGATCACCGCCCGCCAGCTTCAAGCGCTTGTTAGGCAGCGACATCGCTTCACGAAACTGGTATTCCATGACGGGAGAAGAACGCCGCCCACGTTGCGAGAACTCCCCGGACGAGTTCGAGCGCCCCGTAAACGCGTCCATCGGGCATGTGAACCGTGATGTGTTCCTCTCCGACGCCGAATTTCCCCTTACCGTAACGGCCCACGCCGTACCCTGAGGCGACACTGACTTTAGCAGCGGTAGGTGTGCGCCGGGTGAGCTTGAAGTGCTTGGCGCCCGTCGCGGCGTCACCACAGAGGAGGAGCCACTGGTCGGCACGCAGGGCCGCTATCTCAGCAGGTGCTTTGGCCGTGATGGGAACGGTGGGATCGTGGTCGATCCAGTCAACGAGCGAATAGGCGGTGACGACGAAGTTGAAGAAGCGATCGGACGTGACTTCCTCGTCCAACAGAGCTGCGTCACGGCGCACCTTCTGAAGGAGGTCAGCCGCAGAGCGAAGGGACCCGGGTAGTAGACGATCTGTCATAAGTCGCTGCCTAACGGATCGCGGTTAAGCTGCGGGCGACTCGGCCGCAGGGCGCAGGGTAGTGGAACGATAGTTCGTGCGCGCCAGCGCACAACACTTCGCTTCCCTTAGAGCGATCACCGCCCGTCAGCTTCAAGCGCTTGTTAGGCGGCGGCCTTTCCGCCGCAAGCGTGTCACATGGCGCCATAGCATCAAAAAACCGACAGCGATCGCTATTGCGCCGCCCCACCACCGCTGCGGGAAGGTGATCCAAAGGTAGACCCCGGCGCACACGAGAAGGGCGTCCCATATGACGGTCGCCTTGCGAACCTCGCGCAGAGATTCGGCGCGTTGAGATTGCGATGGTTGAGCGCTCATGGGATCTATTTGGAGCCGCCGCCTAACGGATCGCGCTTAAGCTGCGGCGCGCTGAAGACAGATTCATTCCTTAATCTACGCGCGCCGGCAGCTTCAAGCGCTTGTTAGGCGGCTGAGCAAGGTAGGGATGGGTCCGCACCACGAGCGCATGTGCGGCCTCCCACGCACCGATACCGACGACGAAGAGACCCGCCCACAGATTCATCTGCATCGCGATCACACCGAGAGCGGCTCCCGCGAGCCCGAGGACAAGCCTGTTCCTCAAGAGCCTGCGAAGAGTTACCCTGGCCTCACGAGCGCGGGGCTTTGCCAAATCGAACGTGAGCATGTTCAGCCGCCTAACGGATCGCGCTTAAGCTGCAGGCGCCTGCCCGTTGGCGCAACGGAGACGGAACGTGAGTTGATACCGGCGGGCGCCACAACACGCCGGTTCCCCTAAACGATCACCGCCTGTCAGCTTCAAGCGCTTGTTAGGCAGCTGGGATTTCATGGAAGGATTGCCCGGGGCGGGATTCGAACCCGCACGGGGATTTCTCCCCACCAGTACTCCTTACGAAGCCTGGCGCGTCTACCAATTCCACCACCCGAGCCGCGCCGCGTGACGCCGGGACAAACACCGGTGCTCGTTGGCGCAGCCAGCATCGTAGAATCTACAGACCCGACCGTGGGATGGTAGCTGCCTAACGGATCGCGCTTAAGCTGCGGGCGACTCGCCCGCCGGCGCAAGAGTGTTGGACGACGATCCGCGCCCGCCAGGGCGCAAACACTCCGCTTCCCCTAAAACGATCACCGCCCGCCAGCTTCAAGCGCTTGTTAGGCGGCGCTCCTCGTGACGCGAAAACCCCAGACGGCAAAGGTCGCGACGATGAGAAACGCGACTGCAGAAGCCCAGACCGGAATGGGAACGCCAGCCACTTGAACGGGCCACTGCAGCAGTGTGCGCGTCAGTTGTGCAAGCGCGACGAGAGTGAAAAACGCTCCGGAGATTTGAGCATAGCGGCACATGTTGTTGTCCTCGGTGTGGCGTCCGCCTAACGGATCGCGCTTAAGCTGCGGGCGACCCGCCCGCCGGCGCAAGGCCGCTGGACGACAGTCCGTGCCCGCCAGGGCACAAACACTCCGGTTCCCTTAAAGCGAGCACCGCCCGGCAGCTTCAAGCGCTTGTTAGGCTGCCCGGTCCGAGTGCCTGACGGTGGAGGCGCTTGATGAGTGTCACGTCGTCCGGCGTCCACCGATAGAAGATCCGGAGTATTGTCAGGCCCATGGATGGATCGTCAAACCGGAGGCGGAGACGAGCGCCCGATTCTTCTATCTGCTGCACCTCGCGCCATGAGGCCCACTCGCGAAAGACTACTCCGGAATCCGCAGACAGCTCAATGTGGCCGTGTCGCAGGTAAAGGAAGAAGAGACTCACCATGCCCGCTACGAAGCTAAGAAGAGCTAGATCGAAGACGGCTTCTGTCAGGGATGACCAACCGGCCAACACTGCGCGAAGAGGCGACTTCGCTTGGTAGAGGAGCATGGCGATCGCGCCGACACTGAGGAGGCGGACCCAGGGGCGGAGCGGGATACGCTTCAGAACAGGCCCAGACGACGATCGGCGTGTCCGCCGAAGGCGGAACACCCCCAGCCAAGGAGCGACGGCTAGGACGCAGACGAGGAGGAGAGCCATCGGTTCGATTGCCTAAACGGGCAGCCTAACGGACCGCGCTTAAGGTGCGGGGCGCCGGCCGGCGCAAGCGCCGCGCCCTGCGGTACCAGCCCGTTGGCGCACAAACGCACGCTTCCTCTAAAAGCGGGCCCCGTCAGCTTCAAGCGCTTGTTAGGCAGCGCTTCGCAAGCCGTGGGCCAGCAGCGGCGACTCAGAAGAGATTCGCGCACAGGATGAGAACCACCCCCACAATTGCGATGATCAGCGCACGTAGAACGCGATGATGGGTTGGGGGAGCGTTCAAAGTGGGCCGCTGAAGCTCGTTGAGGACAACGAGGCCCTGGTCGTAGTCGGCGTCGTCGGCCACCGCCACGGTATTTGCGGCAGGGGGGAGGCCTCCGAGATTCGCGTTGCTTACGAAGGCGGAGATCTCTTCAGCCTCAAGGGCAACACGGAGGCTCTCTGCGAGCGAAATACTCGACGTGCGGAGGATTTCCTTCATAGTCGCGACGGTGGTCTGCGCTGCCTAACGGGGTGCGCCTAAGCTGCGGCGCCGAGCTGGAATAATCACAAAGGCAATATTACCACAGACGACGAGCGCCGTCAGCTTCAGGCGCGTGTTAGGCCGCAGGCTGTAAAGAGGAGCAGTGACTCCAACCGAACTATAGCTTCACCTCACTCACCTGAATCGTCGGTTGGACGTTGGTGTAGTTAGGAATGTCGTCCATGATCGCGCCGGCGTGTGGGCCGAACGCCGACTGAAAGGCCTCGACGGAATCAAAGTACAAATGGCCCATCGCGCTAAACGCTGGTGGTGCGCCAGGCGTGGCACCGCCCAAGCCTTGTTCCACAGCTGCACTCTTGCAGGCCGCCCCGAGCTTTGCTCGCACCATCGGGATGTGGCGGTTAAGGTAGTAACCCATATCGAACGTAGTACCAGCACCACCTGGATATAACACGCTGACCTTGATCATTTCTCCTTCCCTCCCTCTTGAAGCCAATACGCTGATCTTTGAGTCAGGCAATGTGTCCCTGCGGCCTAACGGATCGCGCTTAAGCTGCGGGGCGAGCGTCCGCGGGCGCACGCACCGCGCCCTGCGGTACGAGCTCGTTGGCGGACAAACGTACGCTTCCTTTGAGAGCCGGCCCCGTCAGCTTCAAGCGCATGTTAGGCGGCTCGCCCTGAGTAGGCACGAGGCTAGCGAACGCGCGCCCTGAGGAGGCCCCAACACCCACAGCCGATCATGCTCAGCGCGTACAGGGACCAGACCACCCAGGGATCAGAGCCGCTGGTTGTGAACAGATAGGTAGTGAGCGAAATGAAGCTCAATGCGCCCACGATGAGGGCGGTCAGCCGCAGCTGCCAGAGTCGGTTGTCGCGAACGTACTCTGGCGGTGGTGGTCTGCCCTCTCGGCGCCAATGTGCACGGCGCTCGCGCCACGCACGGTACTTCGTGAGATCGACGCCCGCAGCGGCCAGCGCCGCTGGGATTATCAAGGCCGCTCGCACCGCGATGCCCAAGGCCTGAGAGGAGTCGTCAACCATGATGGTAGAGGGCGGGGTGGCCGCGAGCCGCCTAACTCATCGTATACGTAGTCATCGGATGCGTGAAACCAACCTCCCTTGCAAGATAATCCCTGGCGGCGGACCCGGGCAAAGGTGGCCTAAGTACCCCCTGGCAAATAGGCTAGTGTGGTCGAACGAGTGCCCGGCACGCCGGCAATCCTTGCAAACAACCAGCCATAATCCACTCGCAGCATAATCCCCGGCCACACGGATCGGCGCTAGAGCGAATCGGCGGGGCTGCGGACACCCAGGCCGCCGCGGTTGAGCACGTGGGTGTAGATCATGGTCGTGCGCACGTCGCGATGCCCCAGCAACTCCTGCACCGTCCTGATATCGGAACCCGCCTCGAGGAGATGAGTAGCGAATGAATGGCGAAACGTGTGACAGGTCGCGCGCTTCGCGATCCCCGCACCGCATACCGCGTCCTGCACAGCACGCTGAATGGCAGACTCGTGCAGATGATGCCGCCGCTCGTCTCCGGAGCCAGGATCACGCTGGGTCCGCTGCGCCGGAAATACCCACTGCCAGGCCCACTCCGTCGCGGAGCCCGCCACCTTGCGCTCGAACGCCCCGGGCAAGACCACCCGGCCACCCCCACGCTCCACGTCGCGCGCGTGACGGGCCCGCCAGCGCCCGAGATGATCCGCCAGCGGTCCCTGCACCCGCACCGGTAACGGCACGACCCGGTCCACTCCCCCCTTCCCACCCCGCACCCGGATCTCCCCACGGTGAAAGTCCACGTCCTTCACCCGCAAGCTCAAACACTCGAGCAGCCGGAGCCCCGAGCCGTACAACAGCAACCCCACCAAGCGCGCCACCCCCCGCAGCTGCGCCAGCACGGCGCGCACTTCCTCCCGGCTCAACACCACCGGCAACCGCTGTAGCTCCTTCGCATGCACAATTCCCTGCGGCGAGACCGCCAGCCGCCGGCCCAACACGGCTTCGTACAAGAACAACAACGCCGCCACCGCCTGATTCTGCGTCGATGCACTCACCCGAACCCGCTCGGCGAGATGCTCGAGAAACGCCCGCACCTCGGCCTCGCCCAACTGATCGGGATGCCGGCGGCCGTGAAACACGACGAACCGCTTTGCCCACCCGACGTACGACTCCTCGGTGCGCGGGCTGTAATGCCGCGCCCGCACCGCCGCCCGTAACCGGCCGAGCAGGGTCCTCGGCGCTACCTCCGCGGCACGACCGTTGGGCGACATCCTGTCACCCTACCGGCTACACGGGCGTACACAAGGGCCAAACATTGCGTACACACGGATCGAGCTCCAGCGCGCCCTACGGCGACCGGCGCAGGTCCGTATTGCTGACGAACGCCAGCCGCCTGCTGTCGGGCGACCAGGAAGGCACGTTGATCGTCCCTTGCCCACCGTACACATACGCGACGACGCGCGCGCTTCCCCCACCCTCCCGAGTAGACATCACGCGCAAGTACACGTGCTTGTAAAACGGGTGGTCGCCGGGCGCAACGTCCTTCATAAATGACAGGAAGGCGATCCACTGGCCATCCGGAGACAGGTGCGGGAACCAATTGTTGTACTGGTCGCTGGTGAGCTGCTCCGGGGCGCTGCCATCCGCTCGCATCCGCCAGAGTTGCATGGTGCCGCTCCGGACGGAATTGAAGTAGATGTACTTCCCGTCAGGCGCATACTCCGGCCCGTCGTCCAACCCCGGCGTATTCGTGAGGCGCAGCTCTTCCCCTCCATCCACCGGGATGCGGTACACGTCGAACTCCCCGTTCCGCTCGCCGGTGTAGACCAGAAACCGCCCGTCGGGTGACCAGCCGTGCAGGTACGACGGGCCCAACGCGGTGACCCGGCGCGGCGTCCCACCCCCGACCGGTACCGTGTACACGATCGACGCGTCGTGATCGTCCGCGCTGTGATGGCTGATCGCGATGGTCCGCCCGTCGAACGACAGGACGTGATCGTTGTTGTTGCTGGTCGCGAACCCCGTGTTCACGACGACCGGTCGCTGATCCGCGAGATCAAAGCGATACAACAGGCCCCGGCTGTTGTAAATCAGCGCCTTGCCGTCCTTGGTCCAGTTCGGCGCCTGGAGCGACTCGGGCGAGCGGTACACGATCGTACGGTCCCCGCTCGCGACATCGAGGATCTCCAGATTGCTCCCGATGTAGTCCTGGTACGGCACGAACCCGTCGCGCACGGGTGCCGTAATGCGTACGTCACGGAAGGTGGCGCGCTCGACTACGCTGTCGTTGTGCGCACAGACAAACAGGCCGACGTAAGGTTGGTCGCCGAGGGCCACGTCCGGGCTTCGTACCGCCACCAGGGTATCGCCGAAGCGGGCCGCCGACAGGATGTAGCCGTTTCCCACGCGCTCGAGCTGAATCACGTCCGGTGCGCTCACGGGCGAGCGGATCTCCTCGGTCGCACCTCCGGCCGTGCGGCGGAACTGCAGCGCGACGAGGCCGTCTCCATGTACGGCCGCCGTCACGTGCGGCGAACCGCTCTCGAGGCTGGAGCGCACGCTCCACCCGAACTTGCGATGCGGCTCCACGCCGGGCCCGTCGAACTGTGCCCGCGCGGTGAGGATGACGTTCCCCTCGATGCGTCGCCACACGAAATGGAAGGCGTCGCGGTCGAACCACATGTTGGCACCCGACCCCGCGATCGTGTAGCGCGCCCGCCCGGCGTCGTAGGTGACCGATCCACGCTTGGTCGCCTGGCCCACGTCGCTGTCAGCTTGGAAAAGACCCAGCGGGGACTGTTGAGCGCACGCCCGAGCGGGCGCGACTGCGACCAACGCAAGGGCCATCGACGATCCAAGCAGGTACGAGGCGCGATTCATACGCCCGTACTCCCAAACCCTCCCCCGCCCCGCGCGCTCGGCGGCAGCTCCGCCACCTCCTCGAGGTCCACCACCTCCACCCGCTGGAACACGAGCTGCGCGATGCGCGTGCCGCGCGTCACCACCACGGGCTCGGTGCCGAGGTTGATCATCGGGATCATCAGCTCGCCGCGATAATCGGAATCGATCGTTGCAGGAGCATTGGGAAGCGTGAGGCCGTGCTTCAACGCGAGCCCCGAGCGGGGCCGCACCTGGGCTTCGTAGCCGTCCGGGATCGCGAGCGCCAACCCGGTCCGCACCAGCCGCCGCTCGAGCGGCGCCAGCGTGAAGTCCGCCTCGGCGCTGTGCACGTCGTAGCCCGCGGACCCGGCCGTCTGCCGCGTCGGCAACGGGAGCCCGTCGTGATGGGGGAGCCGGCGCACCCGCACCACGGGCCGCGGCGTCACGCGCGCGCCCCGGGATCCCGCTCCACCACCGGGTCGAACACCAGCGGCGGCGGCTCTTCCTCGATCAGATAGGCGAACTGGCGACGGAACTCCTCCACCGATACGTGCGCCGTCGCGGCGAAGCGCGCCAGCTCGTGCGGGTCGTCGAAGTCGTCGCGCCGCAGCCGGATCATGTAGCGGCGGGCGATCGCGTAGCGCGTCGACGTGATGTCCACCCGCCGCGTGCGCGCCCGGCCAGTCTTGGGATCCATCATCGCCGCAAACGGGATCGGCACGAACCGACCCGCCTGCAGCGAAATCATGGCCGCGTTGCCGCCCCCCAGCACGTACTTGGCCGCGCAGTAACCGAGGTCGCGCGTGTACTCCATGTCCATCGGGATCGGGTCCGCGCAGCGCAGCTCGTAGCCGATGTTCTTCGCCGCAATCGTCGCCTTCAGCCCGAACTCCTTCAGGCGTTTCTGCACCGCCGCCTTCAAGATCTCGCCGATGTTCACCTCGGCGATGCGGACGTTGCCGTGTGTATCTCGCTCGAGCTCCTCGACACCCGCGAGCTCCGCGGGGTCGATGCCCAGCGTCAGCCCTTCCGCCACCACGGCCACGCCGTCCAGCCGGCCGTAGGACAGCCGCTTGATGATCGCGCACACCAGCGTGTCCACCACCGCCTTGAGCCGGATGCGCCGCCCCAGAAACTCCTCGGGGATGAGCGTGAGCGTCGCCCCGGCCGCTTTCCCGATGCCCACCGCCAGATGCCCCGCCCCGCGACCCATCGTGATGACCAGGTACCAGCGCGACGTGGTCCTGGCGTCCACCATCAGGTTCTTCACGATCTCCACACCGTAGTGCCGCGCCGTCTGGAACCCGAACGTGTCCACTTGCGGCGGCAGGTCGAGATCGTTGTCGATCGTCTTCGGCACGTGCACTACCTGGAGTCGCCCCGCGGCCTTCTCCTCCAGCTTCATGGCGGAATAGGCCGTATCGTCACCCCCGATGGTGATGAGCTGCGACACGTTGAGGCGCAACAACGCCAGCACCGCGTTGTCGAGATGCATCGGATCCTTCGTGGGATTGGCGCGCGAGATGCCGATGTGGGAGCCGCCGCGGAAGTGAATCCGGCTCACCTCGCCGATGTCGAGCGGGGTCACATGGTCGATGTCACCCTGCATGATCCACTCGAACCCGTCGCGGATGCCGAGCACGTCGACCGCTTCCAACCGTGCCCGGATCGTGGCCGCACCGATGACACTGTTGATCCCCGGCGCCGGCCCGCCCCCGACCAGGATCGCCAGAGTCTTCCGCTCGGTCATCGCTTTGCCTTCACACGAGGGTCTTGGGATCCGCCGACGGGAGTCCGAATGTCTCGGCGACCGCGGGATACACGACCTTCCCCTCGACGACGTTGAGGCCGAGGAATAGCGCTGGGTCGTCCTTGCAGGCCTGCTTCCAGCCGCGCCGGGCCAGGCGCTTCGCGTAGGGGAAGGTGGCGTTCGTGAGCCCGAGCGTCGAGGTGCGCGGTACGCCGCCCGGCATGTTGGCCACGCCATAGTGAATGATGCCATCCACCACGTACACGGGATTCTCGTGTGTCGTGGGCTTGATTGTCTCGATGCAGCCGCCCTGATCCACCGCCACGTCCACGATCACCGAGCCGGGCTTCATGAGCTTGAGATCGTCGCGCCGTACCAGCTTCGGCGCCTTGGCGCCCGGCAACAGCACCGCGCCGATCACGAGATCGGCCCGGGAGAGCTGCTCGAGCAGGTTGTGGCGGTTGGAATAGAGCAGATCGACGTTGGAGGGGAGCACATCGGCGAGGTAGCGCAGGCGATCGAGCGACAGGTCGAGCAGCGTGACGCGGGCGCCCAACCCCGCCGCCATCTTCGCCGCGTTGGCGCCAACCACTCCCCCGCCGATGATCAGGACTTCGGCCGGCAGTACCCCCGGCACCCCCCCGAGCAGTATCCCGCTCCCGCCGTACACCTTCTCGAGATACTTCGCCCCCTCCTGCACCGCCATCCGCCCCGCGACCTCGCTCATCGGCGTGAGCAAGGGAAGCTCCCCCGATGCGAGCTGCACCGTCTCGTACGCGATCGCGACGATCCCCGACTTGATCACCGCCTGCGTGAGCGGCTCCGAGGCGGCGAAATGGAAGTAGGTGAACACCACCTGACCCTTGCGCATGCACGGCCACTCGGGCTCGATCGGCTCCTTCACCTTGACCACCATCTCGGCCTTGGCCCACACGTCCGCGGCCCTGGGGACGAGCGTCCCGCCCGCCACGCGATACGCCTCGTCCGCAAACCCCGAGCCGATCCCCGCCCCTTCCTCCACGAGCACGCTGTGCCCGTCGCCCACCAGCGACTCGACCCCCGCCGGCACCAACGCCACACGGTGCTCGGCGGTTTTGATCTCTCTGGGAACACCAACGATCATGGGAACTCCGGCCTAACGTCTTTCCGCGACGCCTTTTTCGTGACGTCTCTCCGTGACGCTTCTCTAGTCTTTGCCGAGCCAAACCACCGTCTGTCGTTCAGGTGAGAAGAACTCAGCCGCCACATCGGCAATTTCTTCTTCGGTGAGCCCGGCCACCGCCGCCAGCACCTGATCCAGGCTCTGGTACGGCTCGCCGTGGATCGGAAAACCGGCCAAACGATACATCCGGGCGGACGGACTCTCCAGGGACAGCATCAGCTGCCCCTGCGTCTGCTGCTTCGCCTCGGCGAGCGCCTCTCCGGTGAGTCCCGTGCGGGCCAGCTTGGCGTACTCCTCTCGGATCGCCGCCGCGGCCTGGGTCGCGGTCTTGGGCTGCGTGCCGACGTACACCCCGGTGACACCCACCTGCCGGTAGAAGCTCGTGAACGCGTAGATCGCGTAGGCCAGCCCCAGCTCTTCCCGAATGCGCTGGAACAGGCGGCTCGACATCCCGCCCCCGAACACGTTCGCGAGCACCAGGAGCGCGTACTTGCGCCGGTCGGCGTAGGGGACCGAGTCCGTCGCGAACACGATATGGGTCTGGGCGGTGTCCTTCGAGTGGCGGGCCTCGGCGCCGCGGACAGCAGGGGGAATCGGAGCCGCTGCCGGCGTTTCCCGTTTCCCCTTTCCCGTTTCTCGATCGTCAAACCACCCCTGCTCGCCCAACAGCTCCAACAGCCGTTCGTGCGTCATATTCCCCGCCGCGGCAATGACACAATTGGCTGGGAAATAGGCTCGCTCGTGCAGCTGCTTCAGGTCACTCGTGGACATGGCGCCGACCGTGTCACGAGTGCCCAGGATCGAATAGCCGTACGGATGCTCGGGCCACAGCGTCTTATAGGAGAGATCGAACACCTGATCGTCCGGCGTGTCCTCGACGGTGTTGATCTCTTCGAGGACTACGTTGCGCTCGAGCTCCAGGTCGCTCGGCCGCAGCACCGGATTGCGCACCAGATCGGTGAGCACGTCCAGCGCCTGCGGCAGGTCGCTGTCGAGCACCCGCGCCTGGAACGCCGTGGTGTCACGGGAGGTGTAGGCGTCGAGCGATCCGCCGCGGGACTCGAGCGCCAGCGCGATCTGCTGCGCCGTGCGGCGCTCTGTCCCCTTGAACACCATGTGCTCGAGCAGGTGAGACACGCCCATCTTGGGGCGGGGCTCGTGGGCGCTGGCGCTCCGCACCCAGATCCCCACCGCCACCGAGCGAACGCTCGGCACCCGCTCGGACAACACGATCACTCCGCCCGGCGCGGCGGTGGTCTGGGAGATCTCCCGGTCGAGCCGGACGGTCTCCATCAGTGCGAGCGCGCCGGTGCCGCCTCCGGCTTGTCCATCAGCGCCTTGCGGGAGAGCCGCATCCGCCCCCGCTCGTCCACCTCGAGCAGCTTCACGCGCACGTGGTCGCCCTTCTTCACCACGTCCTCGGTGCGCTCGGTGCGCCCGTGCTGCAGCTCGGAGATGTGGAGCAGCCCCTCCACACCCGGCAGGATCTCGATGAACGCCCCGAACGCGGTGGTGCTCTTCACCACGCCCTCGTAGATCTTGCCCACCTCGGGCTCCTGCACCAGCGCCTGGACCATGTCGCGTGCCCGCTCGCCGCCTTCGCCCACCGCGGAGATGGTGACCATGCCGTTGTCGTCCACGTTGATCTCGGCGCCGGTCTGCTCCTGAATGCCCCGGATGGTCTTGCCCTTGGGGCCGATCAGGTCGCCGATCTTGTCCGGCCGGATCTGAATGGTGATGATGCGCGGCGCGTACTTGGACAGCTCCGAGCGCGGCTTCGGCATCACCTGATCCATGATGTCGAGGATGTGGAGCCGCGCCTGTTTCGCCTTCTCGAGCGCCTCGGCGATGATCTTGAAGTCGAGGCCCATGATCTTGATGTCCATCTGGATCGACGTGACCCCCTGGCGCGTGCCCGCGACCTTGAAGTCCATGTCGCCCAGGGCGTCTTCCGTTCCCAGGATGTCCGTCAGCACCGCCACCCGATCGGCTTCCTTGATGAGCCCCATCGCGACGCCCGCGCACGCGGCCGTCATCGGCACCCCGGCGTCGAACAACGCCAGCGAGCCGCCGCACACCGTGGCCATGGACGACGAGCCGTTGGACTCGAGGATGTCGGACACGATGCGGAGGGTATAGGGGAACTGGTCGTACGGCGGGAGCAGCGCCTGCAGCGCCCGCTCGGCCAGCGCCCCGTGCCCTACCTCGCGGCGTGAGGTCCCGCGGATCGGCTTGACTTCACCGGTCGAGAACGGCGGAAAGTTGTAGTGCAGCATGAACGACTTGGTGGTCTCTTGCGCCACGTCGATCGAGTCGATCCGCTGCTCGTCCCGCGTCGTGCCCAGGGTCACGGACACCAGCGCCTGGGTCTGGCCGCGCGTGAACAGCGCGGAGCCGTGCGTGCGCGGCAGCACGCCAACCTCGCAGCTGATCGGCCGCACCGTGTCCAGGTCGCGCCCGTCCACCCGCTCGCCGTGGGTGAGGACCTGGTTGCGCATCGTGTGATACTCGATTTCCTCGATGACGTTGGCGACGTCCTTCACGTTGTCGGGGAACTCAGGCCCCAGCTCTTCCTGGATCGTGGCCTTCAAGGCGGCCAGCGCCTGCGCCCGCTCGGACTTCTCCGGCAGGTTGAGCGCCTCGGACACCCGCGCCTCCGCGAGCTGCTTCACTCGCGCCACCAGCGCCGCCGGGGGCTCGACCTTGGTCCATTCCATTTTGGGCTGGCGCATGTCGGCGACCAGCTCGTTCGCGGCATCGAGCAGCTCGCGAATGCCCTTGTGCGCCACCTCGAGGCACTTCACGATCTCCGCCTCGGTGAGCTCGAGCGCTCCGCCCTCCACCATCACGATCGAATCCTTCGAGCCGGACACCACCATGTCCACGTCGGAGAACTCGAGCTGCTGGAAGGTGGGATTCAGGATCCAGGCGCCTTCCACCCGTCCCACGCGGACGGCGGCGATCGGGCCGTTCCATGGCACCTGGGACATGGTCAGCGCCGCCGAGGCCGCCGTCAGGCCGAGGACGTCGGCGTCGTTCTCCTGGTCCGCGGAGAGGACGTACACGAATACCTGCACCTCGTTCTTGAACCCTTCCGGGAACAGCGGCCGCACCGAGCGGTCGATCACCCGCGCGGCGAGAATCTCCTCGTCCGAGGGCCGGCCCTCCCGCTTCAGGAAGCCGCCGGGGATCTTGCCCGCCGCGTAGGCTTTCTCGCGGTATTCGACGGTCAGGGGGAAGAACGGGAGGGTCGAGACGTTGTCCGACACGGTCACTGCGGCGAGCACGACTGTCTCCCCGAACTGCACGAGGCAGGAGCCCGCGG
>Ga0209376_1002215_pt1 | contig 18662 bp, 17 predicted proteins | sample GraSoiAngelo_134_FD_185891 | JGI IMG/M metagenome (GOLD analysis project Ga0209376, IMG submission 185891) | Grasslands soil microbial communities from the Angelo Coastal Reserve, California, USA - 14_0929_05_30cm (SPAdes) (version 2) | ecosystem: Environmental > Terrestrial > Soil > Grasslands ... | reverse complement strand
AACATTTGACCAGACAAAAAAGAACGAAGTTAGACTACTCAAAAAGTTCCTAAAAGGTATGGATATTTACGGCGCAGAGATAGCAAAGGAAGGCTTTGGAGGCTATGTAGCTGAAGTACTGGTTCATCATTATGGAAGCTTTGCCAATGTTCTTGAAGCGGCTGCAAACTTTACCTCAGGACAAATAATAGGAAATCCAACTAAGAAATTTGAAACTGATCTAATACTCATAGATCCAATTGACAGTAATAGAAATCTGGGAACTGCCATCTCCACACAAAACATTGGAAGATTCATGCTTTCTGCAAGAGCCTTTCTGAAAAAACCATCGCTTGTATTTTTCACAGGCACAAAGTTAATTCCAAATGCAAAAAATCTAAAAAATACAATAATTGTCAAATTCAACTACAAGTGGCGAAGCCCCGATATAATTTGGGGCCAAGCAAAGCGAGGTGCAACTGCACTTTCAGGTCAGCTAGAGCTTGCAGGATTTCAGGTATTACGCAAAAGTGTCATAACAGATGAAAAATCGGAAGCGGCAATGCTTTTTCTTTTACGTTCTCCTGTTATTGAAAAATTCATGGTAAAAAACGGTCCTCAAATCTATAGGAGATCAGACTCGGACAACTTTATTGCGGCAAATTCTAAAAATATGTTGACATGGATTGATGATGACGGAAAAATTCTGTCAATGAAAGAAAGAGAGTTTTATGATGCAAAAAAGTTCTTGCAGTTCCTTTTGAAGAAAAATCTATCAAAGTCTGGCATTCCAAGTGGAATTAGTCTTGACATTAAACGTGGTTTCAAGGTAATTGATGGAAGTCAGGTAACAAGCAAATCCATTAAAAAGGCTCTGGCTGAGTTAACCTCTACCGATGGACTCGTCTTCAGTTCCCATAAGTAAGCTTGTCAAAGAACCATATTCTCTGATTCTAGGATATCCGCGTGCCACAAAAAGCGAACTTAAAAAAAGGCTGGCCGAACTTAAAAAACTTGGAATTAAAACTGTCTCGTTTGAAGGCAAGACTACTCTGAACAATATTGCTGTACTAGGCAAAGGCTACGTGGGCGTAGTGGTATTATCAAGAAAAGGCAAAAAAGAGGTAGCCCTGAAAATTCGCCGAATAGACTCTAGTAGGTCAGAGATGGGAAACGAAGCAAAACTTCTAAAGCTGGCAAACCAAGTAAATGTTGGTCCAAAGCTAATCGATAGCAGCAAGAATTTCATAATAATGGAATATGTAGAAGGGAAAAAGATAATCGATTGGGTAAAGGAGCTAAAGGGCAAGGGTAGTGCCGCAAAGCTCAAAGCTACGGTAAGAAAGGTTCTTGATGATTGCTATAATCTTGACAGAATTAGACTTGATCACGGGGAATTAAGCTACATACACAAGCATGTTATAGTAGGAAATTCTCCTTGCATAATTGATTTTGAAAGTGCAAGTACAAATAGACGAACTTCTAATGTTACCTCAGCTACACAATCAATCTTCATTGGTTCAGGTCTTGCTAATCTTGTTAAAAAAATCACAAGGGTACCTGATAGGAAAAGGCTGATTGCTTCTCTGAAGAAATACAAGCATGATCAGTCAAGGAAGAACTTTGATGTGGTCTTGAAAATTTTGGGGTTGCATAAGATTTGAGCTTACAAGATATCAAAACAAATGCGCTGAGACTTTCTTTAGTGCTAATTATTTCTGCATTTGCGGTAGAATTTTTCATTGGAATTTTTTCAAACAGTCTTGCGCTTATTACAGATAGTATACATGCGGTACTAGATTCTATAGTTACTGCAATTCTTTTGGTTGCAGCAAGATGGGCAGCAAAACCACCTGACAGAGAACACACCTATGGTCATGGAAAAATAGAAACTATGGGGAGCTTCATAGGCGGAATAATAATTCTCATTATAGCCTGCTTTTTTATCTACGAATCAGTTTCAAGGCTGTACGAACCGCGACCAGCCGTATTGCCAGGTATGCTTGCAATAGGTGCGGCAGTTTACACTCTATGTACAGATGCAATCAGAGTGGTGATCCTAAGAAAGGCGTTAAAAAAGACTGATGGTTCTGCGCTCAGAGTTGACTTTTACCATGCCTTTATGGACATTGGTTCTACTTCCGTTGCTCTTGCAGGCATAGTACTTGTAATCATGGGATTCTATCAAGGAGATTTTATTGCCGCATTAATCTTGGGAGGTCTTCTTGCTGCGCTTAGTTTGAAGCTTATCCACAGAGCAGGGCTTGAGCTTACAGATGCTGTTCCTGAAAGCATGGTCAGAAAGGTCCATGATGCTGTAAATGGCACAGAAGGTGTTATGAAGACAGAGTCGGTTCAGATGCGAAGGTCTGGCAGCGATATTTTTGCCGATGTTAGAATAGCATTAAGCGGTGCTTCAAGTTTTGAAGAGGCGCATAAAATTAGTGCCAATGTAGAAAAGAACATCAAAAATACAATTGCAAATTCCAGGGTGACTATTCACTTTGAACCAACGTGGAAAGACGTCCCAGTTGATTATATCATAAATAATGTGTCTTCTGCTGTAAAGGGAGTAGAAGGAATACACAACATCAGCTCTTCAACAACAAAAGAGGGACTATTCATAAGCTTACATGTAATGGTTGACAGAAACATGTCACTTGAGAATGCACATAAGGTCTCAGATGAGATTGAGAATCAGATTAGAAAATCAGTTTCAAATGTGAATCATATTACGATTCATCTAGAACCATATGTCTCAATTCCAAAGATCATTCCCGTTGAAGACCTTACGATAGAAGAACAGGTAGCTAATATTATCAAAGAATATCCCAAAGTAAAAAAAACTGGCCGAGTTATAACATTCCAGCTTCAGGATATCTTCAAGGTAGACATTGACTGCTCATTTGAGAAAAATCTTACAATAGATGAAGTTCATGATATTGTAACTGAAATAGAAGGTAAAATCAAAAATCAAATTAAAAACGCGATAATAACTATACACCCAGAGCCGAGCTGAGATGATTCAATATGATGGAGTGGAATTACTGCGAAAGGATCCAATATTAGGTGAAATCATTGATAAGGTTGGAGATTATTCCTTAAAGAAAAGAACCCAGCATTTTGCAGTTCTTGTAGAATCTATAATATCGCAGCAGCTTGCTACCAACGCAGCTGAGGCAATATTTCGAAGGTTCAGAAAGCTCTATCCACGGTTTCCAACTACAACACAAATTCTTTCCACAAGAAAATCAAAGCTTCGCAAAGCAGGGTTATCTGGCATGAAGATTGACTACCTAAAGGATTTGGCAAGAAATATCGAAGAAGGTAGACTGGACATGAAATCATTACCAAAGATGAGTGATGATGAAGTAATTGAGCATCTTACCCAAGTCAAGGGCATAGGAAGATGGACTGCCGAAATGTTTCTTATTTTCTCTCTTGGAAGACAAGATGTCTTACCAGTTCATGATCTAGGGTTAAGAAAAGGAGTACAGATGGCTTTCTCCTTGACTGAACTTCCAAAACCAAAAGAGGTTGAAAAACTTGGTGAAAGATGGAGGCCATACCGAAGTATAGCTACATGGTACCTCTGGAAGAGTTTGAAAAAATTTGATAAGATTGGATGAGTTGGATTATTTGCTTGGTTTAATTTTCTTGAGAATCGCTACGTTGTCCTCATGAATAGTTCTTCTGAACTTGTCAATTCTAAGATGTAATTTTTTCATCTGTTTTCTGGTCAGGCCAGCTGATAGGATCTCGCCCATGCTCCAGCCTGTGCCAACCTTTGGTTTTGCTGAACCAGGAGACAAGACAACTGGATGTACGAATTTGCGATTATTGTTTAAAATTGTCTTTGCTTCAGATTCATTTGCTGATTTGACAAGTTTCTTGTCAACTGTCATTACTTCTTCGATTTTCATTTCCATTTAGTATTGCAATTGTCATAGATAAATCTAGTTTTGCAATATAGAATCAAAAGATCTAACAGCAGACAAAAATTCAGGGTTAGTGGGTAAGTTCTGGTACAGTATTCTCAGAAAGATCAGTCAGGGTAAAAACGAACCTAGAGCCTTCGAATTCAGTAGTACCCTCTCGTTCCCAGTTTACCTTGTATGTTTTGGTAAGATGGCCTCCCACTATTGAAATTGTTTTTGGTACTGCTTCAAACAGCCTTTCGACCTTGTCTTTGTCCCTTGTCATCAGAAGTGATCTTCGCCTTTTCATGAGATACTTGATTGCTACGTTTTTGTGCTGATGTCCTTCTACCTCAATCTTCTCATTGCCGAGGTCTATGGTAAAACTTCTTTTTCCCATGTTAGGCATAGGTAATATTTCTACAAAAGACGGCTTGACAATTCAACATTAGCAACAAGATTGAAAATTATGACAAACTCTGGCAGAATTCATTAGTAATGGGGCCGGTGGGAGTTGAACCCACGACCTCTAGCACCCCAGGCTAGAATCATAACCAAGCTAGACAACGGCCCCTCAAGTTGCTGGCTATTGTTGAAATTATTAAATTGTGGGATTAGATTCTTAGCAAGAACTATAATATTGAAAACTAGAGCCACTTTTCTAGTCTTTCTCTCTCAAACTTTTCCTTTTCAGAAAAATAATCTTGGGATGGTGATTGAAGTTGAGTTAATGGAGTTGGACTTGCAAACATGTCAACTTGAAGGTATCCAGCAATTCGCTTACCTGTTTCCAAAAAGCACCCACCCTTTCCATCAAAGCTTGCATTTTCCTGTTCTTTCTTTATCTGTGCTATGATATTTCTTGCTACTGTAACCCCTTCGCCTTCTGCAAATATCCCTGCCTTTGGTACTGCTATCTTGTCTGTTACCATTATCTGGTTTACATCTCCTATAGCGTATACATGGTCATAACTTGTTTTGCAGGTTCTGTCTACTTCTATGAATTTTCCATTTTGTGCAAATCCTGATTCAACTACTACTGTTGGGACTTTATGTGGAGGAATTGCTATTAGAACATCAAAATTTGCTTCACCATTTTCAAATTTCATCTTTTTTGATTCCACAGTAATTGTTTTGTGATTGCCATGAAATTCTATCTTCTTTGATTGTAGAATTTGTAAAATCTCTTCACTTACCTGAGGGCCTCCTGCAGGAAGCGTAATGGGAGTTGGACTGTAAAAGTCAATTTGAACAGAATTGCTTGTTCCAGTCTCCTCAAGAATGGATCTTATGAGAAGAGCTGCTTCGTATGGAGCCGGAGGGCACTTGTAAGGAAGGCCCATGATGGCCATTGCAATCTTGCCTGATTTCATTTTGCGTACTGTATCACGAATTTTTGGGACGTCCGTTAGTTCATACAAAACTAGCCCATTGTCTGTAAGGCCCGGAATCTGTTCTGGTGCAAGCTCAACACCTAATGCTATTATAAGATAATCGTAATGGAACTGCCGGAATTTTGTTCGTACTGTCTTGTTGTTTGGATCTATCTTTGTTATCTCTTCGTTGATAAATTCTATGCCTTTTTTTGTAACATTTTCTAACGGTCTTTTAGAAAATTCAAACTCTCTTGTACCATTAAGAATCCAAAGTTTGACCAAGTCCATCATGAACCAGTCTTTTTTATCAATTATAGTAATCCGTGCATCTTGTGGAAGATTTTCTCTAAGTTCATTTGCAGCTGCAAGACCGCCAAACCCTCCACCTAAAATTATGATGTTCATTGGTCTTACGCTAGAACACCACAGCTATCTTTCTTGACTAGTCGGCCTTATTGTTATCTCATTTACATTCATGTGTGGTGGAGATTCTACTGCAAAGATTATTGAATTTGCAATATCTTCTGCCTGCAAGGCCTGAATTGATTTTGACTGTTTTACAAAAGCTTCTAGTGATTTGTCAGTTATGGTATTTGTAAGCTCAGTAGCTACTATTCCAGGTTCTATTGTTGTCACTCGAATATTGTTTCGAGTAGACAGTTCTTGTCTTAGTCCTTCACTGAATGCTCGTACTGCAAATTTTGTTGCACAATAAACACTGCCAGCAGGGAAGACTACTCTTCCTGCAACAGATGAGATGTTTACAATGTGACCAGAATTTTGTTTAATTAAATGTGGGATTGCTGCTGCAGTACAATATAAGACACCTTTGATGTTGACGTCAACCATCTGTTCCCACTCGTCTACCTTGAGATTTTTTACAAAGCTTAACGGCATGAGACCGGCGTTGTTAACTAGTATGTCAAGTCTGCCCCATTTTTTTACTGCAGAATTAATCAGGTTTTCACAGTCGTTGCGTTTTGTTACGTCACAAGATATTGTAATACATTCGCCGCCAAGCTTTTCAGTTTCCTTTTTTAGCTGCTCCAATCTTTCAACTCTCCGTGCTCCCGTGGCAATCTTTGCACCTGCCTTTGCTAGTGCCAAGGCTGTAGCATATCCTATACCACTACTTGCTCCTGTTACTACAGCTACTTGATTCTTTAGCATACAGAAATCATTTTCATCACGATACTTTGCGTAAATAAGTTTTGTCAATCAATGACTACAATTATGACAAGTACCATTGTTCCTTAACACTAATTTAGGATTATAATTGATCATAATTATGGAGCAATTTGACTGCGCCTATTGTGGTGAAAGGCAAGAACTGCCTTTTCAATGCAACTACTGCAATGACAAATTTTGTGCAGAACACAGATTACCAGAGGACCATAGATGCGTTAAACTCCACCAGATAAGAGCAACAAAATTTGGCGAAACCAAGGTTCAAAGAAGAAAGGGGATGGGAAGACAGAGCTTCATTAGACGAGTCTTTGGTAAATTTAGTTAGTACAGAGCTTTTTCCGGATTAAGTTTTGAAACTTTGGCTTGATAAAATAGTGCTGCTGCTAATGCCAGCAAGACAAAAGCCGTTAGCCAGTGAGCGGCTTGTATAGTAAGATATGCTATCCCAAATCCCACACACATTACAGCTTGCGTCAAAAGTTTAATCCAGTTTGCTCTCTTGGTAACTCTGCATATTACCTCAATGATAAGAAGACCAGCCACAGGATAGAATATGATAAGAAAGTAAACGGACAGGTCTGGGCCGCTATCCATGGCATTTCACGAAATTTGTCTAATTTCTAGTCTTCCCAGCTAATCTTCACGGCTATTTTCTTGCCTATGAGAGCACCTGCATTTTCAAAAGGTAAAGTTGCAACATCTTCTGCCTCAAAAGGCCCATATGTATGAAGATCTGTTCCCACTATCTGGTCTATGGGTTTGAGGAATCGCACTACTACAGATCTGGATCTATGATTGCTGGCCACTGTTTCAAGTAGTTTTAATCTGCCGCTAAGTGTTGCAGAAAGAATAGTGTCTTTGCGTAGTCTAAGCTCATCTTCAGAATCTAGAATAAATCTTTCTTCATCAAGTAGATTTGAATAATCAAGTTCAATAGAGTTTTTAGCTTTTTCAATTCTAATTTTCAAAAGAAGCGATGTGATTTCTGTTATTATTTTAACAAGTGAATCTTTGATCTTAGAGTCCACTCCGTCATAGTCTTGGTTCTTCAAGTTTCCAAGAAACTCGGCTATGTTACTGTAGAGTTTAGGATCTATCTCTTGAACTGAATCGTTCTCTGCTTCTCTAAGAAGAACAGCATACAATGAATTTACATCAATCTTTTTTGTTTCTGACATTTGCACACCCAACAATGCTTAAATCATAGACTCCTTTGTGTTATGATCAAGGTGCAAAATTGCCATATAAAGTGATTGGTGGGGAACCAGTACCAGTTTCTTATTCGGCTGATGAGGTTTTTGCAAAGATAAAACACGATCAGATCAAGTTCATAGATTTACAGTTTACAGGTTTGAGGGGAAGATTTCATCATACAACAATTTCTTCAAGCCTCTTTACTCCCCAGCAGATGCAAGACGGCCTTCCAAAACTTGATGGTTCTTCAATTGTTGGATTTGCCAATATAGATGACTCTGATATGATTCTCAAACCAGATCCGAATACATTTGCTGCAATTCCTTGGATGACAAATTCAAAGACTGCAAGACTAATCTGTGACGTATATTGGGGATGGGATAAGGGCAGACTGGAAAAAGATCCAAGAGGAATCGCACAAAAGGCAGAAAAATATCTCAAGACGCAGGGATTTGATACAAGTTTTTGGGGCCCTGAGGTAGAATTCTTTGTATTTGATAGGATCACATGGGACGTTCTTACCCCATACAAGGGCCAGTCATATTCAATAGAGTCAAAAGAAGCTCCCTGGGATCAGGAAGGAAAAGGATACCCAATGGCCTTGAAAAAAGGATACTACCCAAGTACTCCCGCAGATACATTAACAGAATATAGAAACGAGTGTGTTGAAGTCCTCAATGAATACTTTGGAATCTTGTGTGATAACCATCATCATGAAGTAGCTACGGCAGGCCAATGTGAGATCGATATAAGGTATGACACATTAACAAATTCTGCAGATGGTGCTCAGACCTACAAATATGTTGTAAGAAACATTGCCAAAAAATATGACAAAGTTGCCACAATGATGCCAAAACCGATTTCTATGGATGCAGGCTCTGGAATGCATACAAACGTAAGTTTGTGGAAAGATGACAAGAACATATTCTTTGACAAAGACGACAAAGAGGAGATAAGCCAAACTGCAAGATACTTTTGTGGTGGAATCATGAATCATGCAAGAGCATTATCGGCAATAGTTGCGCCTACAACAAACTCTTACCACAGACTTGTTCCAGGATACGAAGCGCCAGTGTATATTGCATGGAGTGCAAGTAACAGATCTGCAATAATTAGAGTTCCTGCTCATTTCAAGGGAGAAAAATATGCAAAGATAAAGAGACTTGAGTTCAGAGCACCAGATCCTTCATCAAACCCATATCTTGTATTTGCGGCTGTTCTTGCAGCGGGATTAGACGGCGTCAAAAAGAAGATAGAGCCAGGTGATCCAGTCCATGAAGATATTTACAAGATGACTAAAGTTCAGCGTGATGCTAAAGGAATCAAGGATCTGCCCGCAACTTTGGGAGAGGCATTAGATGAACTTGAAAATGATAGACAGTTTCTTGCACCAATATTTTCAAATGAAACAATAGATACTATTATTGAGATAGAAAGAACTGATGATCACGAGATCTCAATAAGACCTCATCCACATGAGTTCTATCTCTATTTTGACATCTAGACTTTACCGATTGCTGAGTATACTAGGAATAACGCGAGCGCAGTGATGGCTAAGCCTATGATAAGATAGGGCTTTTTGTGTTTCTCAGCAGTTCCAGCTTTGTATAAAGAAACAGTTCCTGCCAAACCTACAAAAAGAATCAAGGTTCCGATTATCACGTTATCCCAGCTGGTGTGAGTAATAACTGGATAAAACGCGCCAGACAGCAACGCAAAGAAAACTGCCAAGTAGATATATTTTCCACCTGTTAGAATTTTGCTGCTGTCCAACTGCATAGATTGCCTATCTAGATAGTCAAATAAACTTTTGAGAGGAAAATGGATTCTTTTATTCCATGTCCATGGGTGGCATTCCGCCCATACCGCCCATGCCTCCCATTCCACCCATACCGCCCATTCCTCCTCCCATTCCGCCTTCACCGCCAGGAGGTCCTGAAGATTTAGCAATTGCAATCACATCATCGATTCTTAGAATCATACATGCTGCCTCAGTTGCGGATGAAATTATCTGATTCTTGACCGACAGTGGTTCAAAGATATCAGAAGAGTGCATACTTACAACTTGACCTTTCATAGCATCGATACCAGTCCATTTGTTTCCCTTGAGTTGTTTTGAGCGAAGAGATGTCAAGGTATCAATTGGGTCCATGCCTGCATTTTCAGCAAGTGTAATTGGAATTACCTCTAGAGAGTCTGCAAATTTCTCAACTGCAAGTTGCTCCCGTCCTTCAAGTGATTTGGCCCATTCACGTATTTTGGTTGCTGCATAGGTCTCCGGTGCACCACCGCCTGCCACAATCAATGGGTTCTCCATAACATCTTTTACAACCATTAATGCGTCGTGAACTGATCTCTCAACCTCATCAACTACTCTTTGCGAACCTCCTCTAACAAGAATGGTAACTGCCTTGGGGTGTTTGCATCCTTCTACAAAAACCCATCTGTCTGTCTCTATTTTTCTTTCCTCTACTATCTCAGCAATACCCAGATCTTTTTCGAACAAATCATCAAGATTAGATACGAGTCGTGCGCCAGTTGCTTTTGCAAGCTTTGCCAGATCACTTTCTTTTATTCTTCTTACGGTTAGAATTCCAGCCTTTGCAAGATAGTGTTGTGCCATGTCATCAATTCCTTTTTGGCATAACAGAACGTTTGCACCAGACGCGATTACTTTGTCTACCATATTTTTGATCATTTTGTTTTCTTCATCCAAAAATGATTTCATTTGTTGTGGGTTTGATATGTTTATCTTTGCATCAAACTCTGTCTTGTCGATCTCAAGTGCTGTATTGATAAGAGCAATCTTGGCTTTGTCTATCTTCTTTGGCATGCCGCTGTGAACTACCTCCTTGTCAAGTATTATTCCCTTGGTAAGGACAGAATCCTTGATAGAGCCACCGGCTTTCTTTTCTACCTTGATGTCATCAATATCTACTGTGTATCCATCGTCTTTCTTCTCGGCTACTGCAAGTACTGCCTTTACTACCATGTCAGATAGGTTAGACGAGTCTCTTCTGACAAGTTTTGTCTGCATTGAGGTTCTTGCTATTCTCTCGAGAACTTCTTTGTCAGTTGGTGAGACCTTATCTGCAATCTTGGCCAAGAGCTCTATTGTCTTGTGTGCAGCTTTTCTATAACCATCAACTATGATTGTTGGATGGACGTCTTGTAGTATCAGTGATTCTGCGTTCTCCAAGAGTGCGCCTGCAAGAACTACTGCAGATGTAGTTCCGTCTCCTACTTCGTTATCAGTTGCCTTTGAGATCTCAACTAACATTTTTGCGGCAGGGTGCTGAACGTCAATCTCTTTTAGAATAGTAGCTCCATCGTTAGTAATTGTAACATCGCCTAATGAATCTACGAGCATCTTGTCCATACCCCGTGGACCTAGGCTTGTGTGAATTATTTCAGCAATCAGTTTTGCTGCAGTGATATTATTTTTTTGAGCGTCTCGACCTTTGGTCTGTTGAGCGCCGTCTCTTAGTATAACAACCGGAATTCCTCCGGATGAAGCTTGAATTGACATATTTGACTTGAGATCGATTTTCCCTTATTATGTCTTTATCTGGACGAAAATCATTGGTGTGTAGAACAGATAATTTTCAAGTTCTGAACGATGTTTTTAAATTAGGAAAACTGGCCGAACAAGACATGGCACGTTCTTCACCAAGAGCAGCTTACAGCGAAGTACTATCAATGCTTAAGACTCATAATGAATGGTTTGCAAATTCAATTCCTCTTATTGCAAGTGAAAATATCCCAAGTCCTGCTGTTCGCGAGGCAACAATTTCAGACTTTGCAAATAGATATGCGGAAGGGTGGCCGGGGGAACGAGTCTATGCAGGATGTATCTACATAGATAAAGTTGAGTTCAGATGTATGGATCTTGCAAAGAAGTTATTCAAAGCCGAGTTCGTTGATGTGAGGCCAATCTCAGGTGTTGTAGCTAACTTGGCAATTTACTCTGCATTTACAAATCCAGGAGATGTTATGCTGGCGCCATCCATTCCATCTGGTGGCCACATATCGCATGGTAAGAAAGAGCATTCCGGTACAGCAGGTCTTGTTCACGGATTGGACATAGAGTTCTACCCGTTTGACGCAGAAGAGATGTCAATTGATGTAGATAAGACAAAGCAGAAAGTACAGGAACTAGAAAAGACTGGTAGAACGCCAAAGTTGGCAATGTTTGGTGGTTCTGTCTTTTTGTTTCCACATCCAGTAAAAGAGCTATCAGATTTTCTAAAGAGCTACAAGATGTTTGTTAATTATGATGGAGCCCATGTGGCTGGTCTTATTGCTGGTGGACAGTTCCAGGATCCATTAAGAGAAGGCGCTGACGCAATGACTATGAGTACTCATAAGACTTTGTTTGGTCCACAAGGTGGTATGATTTGTTCATTTGAAAAATATGGAGAAGATATCAAAAAGGCAACCTTTCCAGGAATGACAAGTAATCATCACTTACATCACATGGCAGGAAAAGCAATCGCATTTGCAGAGATGTTAGAGTTTGGCAAAAAATATGCCATCCAAGTTGTAAAAAATGCAAAGGCCCTTGCGGAAGCTCTAAACTCACTTGGTTTCAAAGTACTTGGTGAAAAGCGCGGATTTACCAAATCACATCAAATAGTAGTTAATGTCCTTTCATTTGGCGATGGTGGTACGATCGAAGTTGATTTAGAAAAGGCAAACATCATTGTAAACCGACAGCTCATTCCAGGAGATATCAAGGCGGGACGAAACTATTTCCATCCAGGGGGTATGAGACTTGGAGTTGCAGAGATAACACGCCTTGGAATGAAAGAGCCTGAAATGAAACAAGTTGCCGAATTCATCAAAAAGGTTGTTGTAGACAAGAAAGAGAAAAAGAAGATAGTCGCCGAGGTTAAGAAATTCAGAAAAGACTACCAGAAAGTTCGCTTCTGTTTTGAAAGCAAGATGGGTGGCTACGACTACGTCAGGCTTCGCTAGGCATAGTCTGTAAGTAGAGCTTGATTACCCTCTTCTTTTCCAAATACTAATTCCAATTCGTCTAGTAAAGATAGAACTCTTCCTCGTAAATATGGTTCAATATTGTATTTATCAAGCATTCTTCTTGCAAGTTTGAGATATTTTTGCACAGATGGTCTTGTCATAGTTTGAATCAGTTTGTTATTACATTCTAGGCATTTACCAGTAAGAGGAATCCTTCTGTAGCTTGCACCACAAGATGTACAGCGAAATGACTGCCCAGAATATGCTCGTAAATTTCCCATGATGTCTGGTAGTAGATGTGTGGTCATTACCATTGATACTACTTCGCTTGGATCTACTGCGTTTATGATATCAGCAGTTCTAATTTGCATGTCTAGCTTTTCCAATAAAGAGCCTAGTGTAGAATAGGCACTTCTTGCCTTTGATGTAGTAAGAGTTGATGTGGAATGTGTAAAGTCATATCCGAAGAATTGTTTTTCTGTTTCAAGCCTTGATTTTAAGATCTCAACGTCTTTTATCTCGCTTGCCTTTTCTTTTTTTAATGTAGCTTCAAAGAATGAGAGTGGATATGTTTTTACTACTTCATAGTTATGTGCTTGTCTTTGTACTTCTTGTGGAACTACAATTGGCTGAACAAGCAGTGGGGCATCCATCAACCCTCCAATTCTATCGGATAGAAAGAGTCTTGAGAAGTTAAGTAAGCTATCCACCAAAAGCATGATTGAATCAGCATCACCATCTGCATCACGTCTCTTTGCCGAATGCCATACTGCAGTACCAAGACAGACTTGAGTGTTGGTATAACCGATTATCCTTCCTACAATGCCAACTGATGTATGAGGTGCAAGGCCAATAATTAGATGCCCAACCAAGTCGGTTGTATTTCTAACATTGTAAAATGGAGGGTGGCCAAATAGTTTTATCAGTTCTCGGTCTAGGTACTGACAAACAAGAACTAGGCTCTCTCCACACTCCTTTGGGATTATGACATCTTGGATTTTTAGCTCGACTAATTGATTGGAAGTTACAAGTGGATCTCCATTGGTATCATGGGTATAACCAAGTTCTACTAGTTTTTCAGGAGATGTTCCTATCCATGATGGTTTAAAATGCGAGAGTGGTGCGTTTGTTGCATCAAACCTAATAGTTCCATCCTTGAAGACATTTAGTCCTAGGCTTTGTCTGATTAGGCCTTTCTCTAATGGCTCTGCAACTCTATCTTGGTTTATGAGCTCCTTTACTCCCTTGAATGGTTCTTGGGCTCGAATTTCAGTCCTTTCCTGAGCAGCATAGAGAACTTTCTTGAGAGGAAATGCGCGATAAGAATGTGCTAAAGCTTTTGCCTTGCATTTGAAACAATAGTTAGTTTCAAGTTCATCACGGCATCTTGGACAAATGAAAATTGTTGTGGTCCTCTGCTTACATCGAGAACAGGCTATACTAATTGATGGTAGGTTGCAGTTCCTACAAAAGCGGTTGGATATGTTACAGTAAAAATTGGGTTGTTTAGCCGCTTTGACAAGGTCGCGAGACGCGCCTCCTTTGGGTCCAACAGGAAATAGGGTATGAACTGGTGGCTTCATTTTCCTCAGAGCGGCTTTCTCAGGCCTGCCGACCCTTACTCCAATAGCGGTAGAGAATTTATTTCTAATTTTGATTCCAGATGATTGTGATATAATTTCAGGGATTGTGAGATTCTTGTCTAGTTGAATTGGTTTTCTGAAAAGTAGATAAATGAAGATTTTGGCTTCGGTGTCTTTTAGCAAAAGTGTGTCTCCTGCTACTTCATGGGGAACGCCTAGTTTTTCTAATATTTCTTTCATATCTTTTGCATAGGTTACCAAGTCGGATTCTATTTTGTTTGGATTTAGAATCTTTTCAAATTCCTCGAAGGTAATTTGATCCCAATAGTAAAGGTAGTGAGGATGAAGGCCAATTCCAAAGTTTAGCGAAATTCCAAGTGCTTCTTCAAGATCTGGAATTTTGTTAAGGTAACCTAGAAGCTCATTATCATTTGGTTCATATTTTGTGATCTTCTCTTTTAGCTCTTGGGCCCAAAATTCTTCAACATATCCAGTAGGTACCAGTTCTGCATTATTTTCAAGAAAATCTCCATAACTTATCAGAATATCACCAAGATGTAGAATCTTCGCTATATGTGGTTTGAGATGAATTCCATGTGCAACATCCTTAATCTTGACAACATTTCCGTTTGTTAATCTCACGATGGGAGTATCAAGTGAATCAACAAAAGCTATAGTTGAGGCTTTTCCTGGGATGTCAAGTTTTATCTGGGTTCCCACAGCTATCACGTGATCTAAAATTTCTGCAACCACTGGATGTACGCCAACTGATGCAAACCCCGTGTTGCAAGCTCTTCCATATCTAAGTCTAAATCCGCCAAGCTTTTTGGGCATGGAAAGAACAGATCTTCCTGTGATGACCTCTCTCATCCTATACGCTGCAGCATCCTCATCGCCTGTCTGAATTGCACCTTTTAGATCCTTTAACCATTCCCAATCATCTAGCTCAAACAATTCAATGAGTTTTAGCAACTTGCGCGATCTTCCAATAAGACCGTCGTTGAGTACACGGAGGGCACCACCGCGAACCCTGTTTGTATTTATTCGAGTCATGTTTCTATGGCTGACAATCTCAACTAGGTCGGTATCTATCCCATTGAGTTCTACTGGAAGATTAGAGATTACAGTAATGACATCCTCGTCTGGAACGTGAAATTGAAAATTTCCAACTTCTCTCTCATATAGGCGTAGTTCTTCAACAAATCGCCCTGTCTCATCATCAAAAGAGTTTGCCTGGTATTTGGCAAGCCCAGCTATTCTTCGTATGTGATCTGCAATAAGCATTGTAGAGGCAGCCTCTGTACCCCCTGCAGAACGAATAGGTCCTGCAAATGATACCGATAGGTACTCTGTACCATCCGCATTCTTCTTTATCTTGACCTCGCTTATACCCTGTAGAGGTGCGATGGTCACACCCTCGGTTACAATTGCCAATCCCACTCTTACTGCAAGATCAAGTTTTTCCTGAAGACTAGTTTCAGAACCCAAATACTTGCCTTGAGCTATTTCTTCTGCTAGTTTGAGTGCTGCAAGTTCCTTTGTAGTATTTTGGATTAGGCCTCTGAGATTTTCAGTAACATCAATATCGTGCATCTTTGAGACGCGGTCTGCAAGGTCAAATGCTATTTTAGGCTCTACCATGCCAGATGAATCTGACAAAGTTGCCTTTGCCGCTGCGGCTTTTTCAAAAATCGTAAAGACCTCATTTGATATTTTGGCATAATAATCAAAGTAGGTTTGTGGCATGGGGACTTCTTTGAGTCTTAGCGCCAAGTTCTCAGACAATGTTATTTCCTTACAGATTGGATGGTTTTTACGATTTCGGCTATGGTTTTGAAGCTACCACCTTTCTCTATGTATGTCCCAATTACTATTGCGTCTGCTCCTGCTTTAACAATCTCGCCTGCAGTCTGTGGATTTCTAATCCCTCCACCTACTATGAGAAATCCCTTGAAGACCTTTCGTACTGCCGCTACCATCTCAGGTCTTACATTTGATTTGGCGCCGGAACCTGCTTCAAGGTAGACAAATCTCATTCCCATAAATTGTGCTGATAATGCATACATTGCTGCCAGATTTGGTTTATCAAATGGAATGGTTCTTGCACAGCCTACATGCCATACCGTTGTCCCCTCCCCTATGATGATATATGCGGTAGGAAGTGGTTCAAGACCAAATTTTAAAACGCTTTGCGCTCCCAAGGCTTGAGCTTCAGAGATAAAGTATGGATTATTAGAATTCAAAAGCGAGCTAAAAAGTATCGCATCAGCACCTGGCACTACACCTGTTACATTTCCTGGAAATAGGATTATGGGAATCTTGACAGATTTTTTTATGTTTCTCACTGTCTCGCTCATAGCAAGCTGATCAGTTGCCGATGAACCACCGACTAGGATAGCCGACGCGCCAATCTGCTGAGCTTGTTTTGCAAGTTTGGAGGCAGATTGTCCGCCAGAGTTTTCCGAGTCGATGAGAACAAGAAGGAGAGCACCTTTTTTCTTTCTTGAGGCTTTGAGATAGCTCTCAACATTTTGCATATGGGTTGGTTGATAGCTAATCATTAAAAGTTTAATTGAATCAAATTATACAAATCTGTATAGCTTTGAGCAAACCCTCTAATGATAATTCCAATGATATTATAAACCAAATTATAAAAAAATCATTATTTACAGATAGACAGATTGAAATTATTTTAAAACGGAAGAACCTTTCAGATTCCCAATTTTTTATCACCAAAGGGGCATTTTACAGGCAGGTATCGCAGTGTAGGGATAAGTTACTAGCATTGTGCTATTCATGGATCCTTCTTAGGAGCCTTGGTGTCCTTCGTGCCGAAGATATGGATGTGATAAATCGCCTCTCTGAACAGGTCTCTGTGATAAAAAACAGTGATGTCTTCCCAGAACGTGAGGAAGAAGTCGTGATGGTGATACAGGAACTACTAAATCGTATTTGCAAGTTGTGATTTTACTTTAGAGAGCATTCTCCAATATTGAATAATTTGTGATAAATATGTCTGTCACTAATGTGTAATCTGTAAAAAAAATTTATTCAATGATGATAAATCACATAATCATATGATATGTGGTGATGTTAGTAGAGATTCCAGATGTAGGAGTGATTTTAAGTGTGCTTGGTTCGTTTGTGATAGGTCTTGTTGTTGTTGTAATCTACAACATTATCAAACCACATCTAAGTATGGAATCAAAGAGTACAAAAATTTTGACAGATCGTCTACAATATTATGAAAATCTCTTAATAGATATGAAAATTCGTTTAGATTCGTTAGAATTGATAAAAGAAAATGACGAACCCACACCTGTATTGATATCTAGACCTAAAGAATACAGAACACAACAGGTTGCTATGGAAACCAAAGAAGAGAAGCATAAGGAGAGAATGCAAAATATGAATTTTGGAAGTGCGACTGACTATGTGTTGCGATTAATCACAGAAAAGCCCTTGACGTCACGTGACATCCAAATCACAATTGGAAGAACTAGGGAGCACACATCACGCATGATGAAAAAACTCTTTGAAGAAGGATTGGTTGAAAGAAATATGCAGACAAAGCCCTTTACCTATAAAATTACTGATAAGGGTCTTGCCAGGGTTGGTCTGGTAAAGACTGTGCCTGCACAATAAAAGAAAACGCCTATTGGGAAAAATTAGATCATGGTTTTAGTTGATTAAAATAATTTTCAAGGGTAAGCTTGATAAAAATTAACATAAATTATTAATTTTATTTTATCATAGATTCTTAAATTAATTGATTTATAGTGATGTATATGTCATATGAACAATTAATCAAAATAACCTCGGCAGGAACAATCTCAATACCCAAAGATTTTAGAAAATTTTTGGAGCTTCAGAAGGGAGATTATGTCAAAGTAGTAATGGATGACGACCGCCTAGTAGTAAAAAAGGCTACAATCACTTAGGAAGCGTTTCGTTCCCTTTGGGCTATTTTGAGAATCTGGTATGCCCATTCTTTTCCTTGTTTCTCTCTTGCCACCCTACCTCGTGTGGTAAATCTAGAGAGGTAGGTTGAGACCACACTGAGTTTGATTGGTTCCTCATACTCGTCCTCAAACTTTTCAAGTATCATTGATGAGGTGAACTTGCCTATTGGATGGTATTTATCGATTATATTCCATATTTTGGACCCTATAGAGTCAAGTTGGGTTGCTTCCTCAGCTTCAATATTCATCAAATCCATTAGCTCGAATATCTTGAGCATCTTATCCCTGGTGACGTTCCCTTCTAGGCTAAAGTTGTACTTGGCGCCTTCCGAGTCCTCCAAGTCTATCCTGATTCGTTTTCTAGCCAATGTGATCGATCCGGTTCACACATTAACACTTGAATAGATCAAAGAAGAATTGTTAACAAGTCAGTTTGTTAACATTCACTGCGTAACTCATGAAGGCCTTATTTTTACATCTTAA